>Ga0307934_1001584_pt1 | contig 13536 bp, 12 predicted proteins | sample OrgLakmetageno90_FD_201838 | JGI IMG/M metagenome (GOLD analysis project Ga0307934, IMG submission 201838) | Saline water microbial communities from Organic Lake, Antarctica - #90 | ecosystem: Environmental > Aquatic > Non-marine Saline and Alkaline > Saline | place: Antarctica: Organic Lake... | reverse complement strand
GTTTAAAGGATTTCTTTTAACTTCATTCTCTTCTTCTTTGTTTGGACCAAAGAATGAACTTATACTTCCGCCAGTACTCTTTTCGAAGTTTGGACCTGATGTTGTTACTTTAGTAGTGTCATCTGAGCTTGTTCTTCTTATTGTTTGTTGTACTACAGTCTTTTCAGTGTTTGATGTGAATACTGTGTATATGAATATTGTTATTAGTGCTAGTACTAGTATTAGGGAGGTTAGGATTATCTTTTTCATGGATTAAGTATATCAGAAAATAATTATTTTAATAATGCATCTATTGTATATTTATTACTAGGGTCCCAAAGCATCCATGAATCAAGACCTACGTCATATGTCGCTTGAATTTGTGCTCTTACATCTTCTGCTGTTTAGTGCACCCTATAATCAAAATCTTGTAACCAAGGTCTTAACTTATCTGTATCATATTTCTTATTACCTTACTCAGTTGTCTCTAATGATTATGCAGCTATTAATTTATCTTCTGAAGAAAGCTCCAAATTTAAAAAAACAAAAAACATTGATGTCTCTTTCTCAAAAAAATAGTTGTTAAAAATATAAATAATAATATTACTACTATAGCAACTCGATATATCTTACTTTTTTAGTAGTCGTCTTTTTCTTCATATTCTTCAATTTCATTATCAATCACAATATCGCTCTCATCTAATTCTTCCAATTCCTCACTACTATCACTAAAAGACTGATTCTCCTCCTTTAAAGTATCCTTATGATAGTGTCTGAAAGAAACTACTATCATTAAAATAGCTCCCAAAATTTCAATTATTAAAAACTTCCAAGAAGTCGGGATTCCAAGAAGAGGAATAACCAGTAATAGTAGACCAAAAATAAATGCTAAATGATATTTCATAGAATTAATTATATCACAAAAAATTAATTACTCTCAACAATAACAACAAACTCCCCTCTTACTCTATCTGGATTATTATTAAAATATTCAATCACCTCAAAAACTGTACCCTTCACAACTTCTTCATGAATTTTTGTTAACTCCTTACAAACTGCAATTCTTCTTTTTTCATTTAAAACACCTGATAAAGAATTAAGTGCTTTTAATATTCTATGTGGAGATTCATAAAATACAGTAGTCATTTCTGTATTTGCTATTTTATCAAACAACGTCTTTCTACCTTTTTTATGTGGCAAAAAACCCAGAAACAGAAACTCTGACGAAGGAAAACCACTCATTGATAAGGCCGTAGTAACAGCACATGCACCAGGAAGTGCTGATATCTCTACTTCTGGCATTTCTTCTTGAATTAGAGAAACTAGTCTTGAACCTGGGTCAGAAATTGTAGGAGTTCCAGCATCAGACACTAAAGCTAGATCATTACCTTCTTCCAAGAGATCTTTTATTTTATCTGTTTTAAATAAAGTGCTATGAGTATGATAACTAATAGTTTTAACACTTATATCGTAATGATTAAGTAATTTTCTTGTAACTCTCGTGTCTTCGCAGAGTATAATATCTGATTCTTTAAGAATACGAATAGCTCGAAGAGTCATATCTTCTAAATTACCGATTGGAGTTGGGACTATTGTTAATTTTGACATATAAGCATCATATACCTAAACTAATCTTTCTCCAATAGTATAGACATCTCCTGCCCCCATAGTGACAACAATATCATTTTCTTTTAAATCTAATTCCTTTATTTTATTTACACCATCTTCTAAGTTTTCTGCCAAATAAACTTTCTCTGGATCAATTAAATCAGCAATCATTTCGCTATTAACATCATTATCTTCCTTCTCTCTTGCGGCATATATAGGAAGAAGGATAATTTTATCTGCAATATCTAAATATTTTGCAAAGTCTTTATAGAAAATCTTAGTACGAGAATATAAGTGAGGCTGAAAAACAACAACCAACTTATACTCTCCAACAATCTCTCTTAGAGTATTTAATGTAGCTCTAACTTCTGTTGGATGATGGGCATAATCATCAATAACAACTGTTCCTGAATCCATCTTCCCCTTTTCTTCTAATCTCCTCCATGTACTTTCAAAATTTGAAATACTATCTCCTATATCTTTTTCTCCAACAGACAGTAGTTTAGCTACTGCTGCTGCAGCTTTTGCATTTTGAATATTATGTTCACCTGGCACTCCTGGATTTTTCGCAAGTGAAACAAGAGAATAGTCTTCTATATTTGCAAATGTTTCATCTACTACACTAGCGACTACATCATCACAGAAATTACAAACAACAGTGCCTTTTTGATCTAACTTTCCAACAAACTCCTTGAATGAACTCTTAATGTCATTTAGATCTTTATAGAAATCCAAATGATCCTCGTCAATGTTAGTAATTACTATCATGTCTGGATTTAGATTCATAAATGATTTTCTATATTCACAAGCTTCAACAATTAATATCTCTCCAGAACCTTTAATATAGTTTGAGCTGTACTTTTTCAACATACTCCCTACTACAACAGTTGGCTCTAGTCCTGCATCAATCAATATATCAGCAATCATTCCTGTTGTTGTTGTTTTTCCGTGTGTACCTGAAACAGCAATTGTATAATATTCTTTTGATATTTCTCCTAGAGCTTCTGGGTATGTCATTTCTGTAATTCCCAACTCTCTAGCCCTTATTCTGTCTGGATGATTTTCATCAATAGCAATTGAAAACACACAAATATCACAATCTTCATCTATATGAACTTCTTCATCTATATATACCTCTACACCCATACTCTCAAGCATCTTTGTTACAGGGGAAGCTTCTCTGTCTGATCCTGATACACTTATTCCCTTATCTATTAGAAGCTGAGCTAGAGCGGAAAGACCTACACCTCCAATTCCTATACAATATATTTTTTTAGATTCTTCAATAGACATTTGCTTAATTTTTATATCTTATATACAAACAAGTTTAACATACAGCTATAAATTTTTAATCAAATACTAATATTGACTTTTATCTCATTATGTATTAATATGCTATCAGCTTTCGAATCTCGTGTATAACTCCAAAGCTGCAGACGATTTCTAATACTTACAGCGACGTTTGGATTATCTACATACACAGAGACGATATTCTCGTTTCAATAACTAAACTAAATAAATGTATACAAAAACAAATACTCGTGGTGGTTCTGCCCCACGAAAGAATTATAGTAGTTCTACAAATCGTAGATCAGGAGGAGGAAATAGAAGAAGAGGAAAAAGAGGTGGTGGTAAAAAAATGCCAACATTTAATCCTTCACAATTTATAAATAAAAACCCAGTTGATATAAAAGAGGATGTATATACTCCAAAAAATACATTTGAAACTTTTGGTCTTAATGAACAACTTGTTGAAACAGTTCACTCATTAGACATTACAATTCCCTCACCTATTCAAGATCAAATCATTCCACACATAATGGAAGGACGTGATGTTGTTGGATTAGCAGAAACGGGTACAGGTAAAACTGCAGCCTTCATGCTTCCACTACTACACGAAACATTAAAGGATGAGAACAAGAAAACATTAATCTTGGCACCAACTCGTGAACTTGCAATTCAAATTGTAGAAGAAATGAGAAAATTAGCCAAAGGACATAGAATCTTCTCAACATCATGTGTTGGAGGAATGCATATTGGTCCACAAATTAGATCTCTTCACCGTGTAAACCATTTTATAATTGGTACACCAGGTAGAGTTATGGATTTAATAAACAGAGGTCACATTAAGACGGAAGAATTTACAACTGTTGTTCTTGATGAGGCTGACAGAATGCTTGATATGGGATTCATTAATGATATGAAAGAAATATTATCAGGAATACCAAGTACAAGAGAAACACTATTCTTCTCTGCAACAATGAATGATGCAACCAAAGAACTTATTGGAGATTTCTTAAAGGATCCAGTCATAATTTCTGTTAAGAAAAAAGATGTAACAGATAGTATCGAACAAGATGTTGTTAAATTCGATAGAGATAATAAGTTTGATCTTTTACTAAAAGAACTAAAGGATGATGATTGTAAAAGAGCTATCATCTTTGGAGCCATGAAAAGAACTGTTGAAGAACTTTCACAAAGCCTTATTTCTCAAGGAGTTAAAGCCGTGTCTATTCATGGAGATAAAGGTCATGGGCAAAGACAAATGGCTCTTCGAAACTTTAAGAGTGGTCAAGCTCAAGTGTTAGTGGCAACAGACGTTGCAGCTCGTGGTATTCACGTTGATAATGTGTCCCATGTAATTAATTATGACTTACCAAATACTTTTGAAGATTATGTTCACCGTATTGGTCGTACAGGTCGTGGAACAAAGAAAGGTAAAGCCCTTACTTTTGTATTAAATTCATAATATAAATACTAGGAAAATAAAAAAACCAGATTCATATGAATCTGGTTTTTTTATTTATTTCTACTTTTTCCCTAAATCTAACACCTCATCAATTTTTATTTTTTCTATAAACTCAGGAACGTGGGACACAATCATCATTGACCCTTTATATGAATCAAGAGCCTTAGCAATTACTGGTATATGCCTAAAGTTAATATGGTTTGTAGGCTCATCTAGTATCAGTAGTCCTGGTTTCATAAGAACTAATCTTGCAAATGCAACTAATCCTTTTTGTCCTTCTGAAAGAAGTCCTATTTTTGTATTGATTATATCTTTTGTTATTAAAAATCCAGAAGCTACTGATCTCATGTCTTCTTGTATTTTTTCGTCCATTACATCTAATAAACAATTAAACACAGTTTGCTCAAAATCTAGGTTTGAGAAATCTTGTCTATAATATCCAATCTTAACATCTTCTGAAACAGATTCTCCTTCAGCATTTCCTGACGCTAATGATTCTAGAAGTGTTGTTTTCCCAATACCATTTGGTCCGATAATTTGTAGATGCTCCCCTCTTTTTAGAGATAAATTACATTTTACATCTTTTGGTTGGTGGTCAATAATCACCTTATATGAACTAAGATTTAAAACCTCTGTAGGAAGATCCTCTTGAGAAGGAATTTCAAAATCACGGATTGTTCTATCCTCCTTTCTTACGTCCACTTTGTTATCCTCATAGTCTTCTACCTTTTCTCTCATCTTCTTTGCAACAGCACGAAGCCTACCTCCTTTCATCGCGAAGAAGTTGGCCTTATCCTTATTAGCTTGAATTTCTTTTTGTAATTGTGCATTTTTTCTTCTTTCTTTTTCAACCTGTGCAGCAATATCTCTAACTACATCATGATAGTTACCTTGGAAAAGTTCAATATTTCTAGTTTGTTGATTTAAGTATAGAACTCCTTCTGTAAAGGCATTAAGAAATTCTGCATCATGAGAAATAACAATTACAGTTTTTCTGTACTCCTTAAGAAAAGTTGTTAGGTGTTCTATTCCTGCTGTATCTAAATTATTTGTTGGCTCATCTAATAGTAAAATATCAGGATTTTGTATTAAAGCCGAAGCAAGTAGAAGTCTAGCTTGTTGCCCTCCTGAAAAAGAATTAATTATTCTATCCTTGAATGTTTCTTTAACTTCTTCTGAGACAGGGTTTAAATTTACGATATCTAAAACTTCGTCAATTCTTGGATCAATATCATATATTTTCTCATCAAATTGTTTTTCAAAAAATTCTCTAATAGTTAGGTTTAAATATTCCTTTGGAATTACTTGTAGAGAAACTGCTATTTTTGTCCTAGGCATGATATTTATCACTCCTTCGTCAGGTTCATATTTACCAGTTATTAAACCAAAAAGAGTTGATTTACCTGCACCATTTTGACCCATTAGTGTTAATTTTGCACCACGACGAACAGAAAAGGAAGACTCTATCAAGATTGGCCTTAATGGATTATGCTCATATGATACTTCACTGAATGAAATTAGTCCTGCATTTTTTGACATTAAAGGTAGCTTACACTATTGATCATCATTATTCAAACCAAATAGAGCACTAATCAAGAATACTACTACTGAGAACACTAATGCTGCTAAAAATCCATCTACACTAAACCCTTCAACTATTTTAGCTGATAGCATTATTAATCCTGCATTTATTACAAGAGTAAACAATCCTAGAGTCGCAATATTAATTGGTAGAGTTAAAGCTAATATTATTGGCTTAATAAATGCGTTAATCACACCTAGTACGATAGCAAATACTAATGCACCTAATAGTGTTGCACTTACTCCTGGTAATATATACGCTGCTAGTAATATTGTTATTGTTGAAATTATCCATGTTTTTATCATAAACTCATTATAACATAAATACTACAAAATATTTATTGATACTGAATATAAATTGGTTTTGGGTTAAGATCAAGAACTTCCTGAGGACTCATAATATCACCTCCCCCTTTGATATCATTTTTATAGAAAATCTTTATTCCAGCAAACTGTACAGGCTCTGGATAAATTGTTTGATTGTATGTATTTATTTTTAAAGCTTTTGGTCCCCACCCGTCCATCTCTATAACAATTTGTACTTCTGGCAATGGTTTAATGTTCTGGTAATTTGTTACCATCTTATTTGTAAATCTGTGTATAATAAGAATTTTTGGGGGGAGATTATTTTCTCTTACAAGATTGGAAAGATAATTTGCTGCATAATTTATATCATTAGCATCCATAGTTCCAATTACTGAACCAGGTTTTTCTCCTCCTTTCATTGAAAATTCTGGATCAAGCCCCAGATGAACTTGTGGCATTTTTAGATACTTTTCTATATATGGTAATTCTTTTTGTATACTACTCAATCCAATTTGCAAATCCAAAAATAGAATAGAATTAGATTTTTCTGCCATAGCAATAACTTTATCTATTTCACTATCAGGCATTCGTAAGGTATATAAACCTTCCTCTCCCGGACTTGATTGTGCAGTAGATGCGATATAGTGAAGTGCGGGTTGAACAGGTGTTGTAGGATCAGCTTCTTCCCAATTTTTTACCTCATCATCAAGCATTCCAAGCATTATATCCTCTGGATATTCTCCAAGTGCTCCCATTTGTTTTGAATATAAATTTCCATAATATGCAACAATCCGTTTGAAAGGTAAAATAGCTCCGTATAGTGGTAGTGGTGCCTCAGGTGGCCACGGAGAATTTTCATATGAACTATCAGTATTTGATGTTGCATTTTCAGCAGCATCAAGGCTTATAGATAATTCATTTCTTATTATATTCACATCAGAAGGAGTTTCTGTTTTTTTGATGGTTTCTTGCTCGATTGATTTATGTGCTAAAGCAAGAACTCTTCTGTTATATTCTTCAACATCAAGTTTTTGTTTAGGTGTTACTGTTTCTATAACCTTATCCATAATTGGTGTAACAAATTCATTACCAGTTTTCATAACTTCTTCACTTTGACTCCATGATGAGGTTTTTGGTAAAAAGGTAATTATAATAAAAAGAAAAAAGGACAAAATAAGTATTATTAATGTTATTGATTTTATTTTTTTCTTTTTATTATGAGATGGCAAGTTGCAAATATTGTACCATTTTATTTTTTATAAGTCCTTATTATTTAAACAATAGGAGTCCTAAACTTATTATTATCTTTTTATCATTAAGGTCATATTGAAAAATAAAAAACGTAAGTATTGTTAGAGCCTCTAGTATTAACCCGCTAATGACTAGAACCAAAATAACCTTTTAAAATATGTCTTTTCTATTTTCATAAAAAATTACAAAAATTAGTGTCTATGACTCGTTATCATAATGCGTAACTATATATATCTTTTAGGTGTTTAGGTCACTCTCACTTAAATGTTGCTGGATAGGGACTCGAACCGTCTCGGTCTCGAACTATTTGATTAGTTAATGTTTTTCTACATGTTCGTGGAGTTTCTACAATTAGATAGATAAGATTAGTCCATCTAATGGGGGGGTCTGGGAAATATATGAACTTGTTTAGTATAAAAAAATACCCCTGAAACACATAGTGCTTCAGGGGTATAGGGTCAAAGTATCAAAGGGTCAAAAGAACCAAAGATACTAAGGTTCAAGAATTGCAACAAAAGACACGGCGGCCAGCAGACCGCCCAAACGAGCGCTCGACAGAGTAGGCAAGCACGTTCCAGCCATCGTCGTACCAGCGCACGTGCACAGCACGCAGGACATCTTCGGTATTCTTGATGTAGAAGATGTTTGCATAACCATTGGTCAACAAATCACCTTCTTCACCTTCTTCACCTTTCGCTTGCTTCTTGAGTAGATCGTACAACTCAGACAAGGTGGTTTCAGCTTTCGCTTCACCACCCAATTCTTCGATGATTGGTCTGTCGACTGAATCCTTGGTCAGGTTTCCGTAGCGAAGTTCCTGAGAACCTATTGGATCCTCAATCTTGCCGTCGTCAGAAAGAAACCATTCGGTGAAGATGTCCCAGATTCCGTAGAATTTAACTTCTTTGGAGTCTTTAACGAATTTCTCCTTGGCAACAAACTTTTCAGTTGTTGCTGAGGTTTTGGTTGTCTCAATCCAATTGACGAGCGACTGGATGATTTCTTTTCCGACTCTTGCTTCAATCAAGGCATCTCGGTAGCCACCAAGTTGAGCATGAGTTGGGGGTGTATAATTGTTCTTGTTCATGGTTATATTTTTTTTGGATACGACCAATATACAGCATCACACACCATGTGTGCCACCATATACCAATCTGGTTTGAACTGGACCGATTAGTCACAGCTTTAAAAACCTGCTTGGGTACTTAAAGCTGTGACTAATGCAATTCTTGAAATTTAAAGGTTCTTGACTATCTATATATATTATATCATAGAATAGTGACACATGTCAATATGATGTCTTTGGACCTGTTGTCTCTTCTATCTTTCTAGCTATTTTCTTTCCATTTCCATGTTTCAATAATCCTAAATATGATTGCACGTTATTTGCCCCTATATCACACTCTTTTGATCCTTTAAGTGCCCTATTCTTAGTTGAGGTGCGTAATACCCTATGACCAGAAAAATGTACCCATCCAAGAAAGTCGACTCCAGATGAATATGTTTCAATGGAAACTTTCTTTGGGTGCAAAGAAAGTTTTAACTTGCTCTTTAAGAAAAACTCTATTTTAAAAAGCAGCTCCTCAAGATATCTTTTATCATCAGACAAGATTACAAAATCATCTGCATATCTAACATAATATTTAACTTTTAATTCATGCTTCACAAATTGGTCAAATTCATTCATGTACACGTTAACTAAGAGTTGGGATGTTAAATTTCCCAGAGGAAGTCCTTTTCCTTTTTCTGTACTAAAGCTTAAAATAATCTCTTTTATCAACCAATTTATTTCTTTATCTTTAACGTGTCTATAGAAAATATTCAATAATATCTCATGATCAATTGTTGCGAAGAATTTTCTAACATCGCATTTTAAAACCCAACATGTCTTTGTGTGATTTTTAGAAACCTTGCCTGCAAAATATCTAAATCTATTCATTGCACGATGTGTACCTTTAAAGTTTCTACTAGAATAACAATCATAAACGAATTTCTTATCAAAAGATGGAGATAGTTCGGAACAAATCGCATGATGTAATAATCTATCTCTAACACTAGCCTTATGAATATCCATTGGTTTTGGGTCTGAAATCTTAAAATATTCATAATCTGAATGTTTATATTTTTTACTTACTAAATCTTTCTGCAACTCAAAAATATTATCTAGGAGATTTAACGAAAATACTGAAACATCTTTCTTATTTTTCTTTCCTCTGATAAACTCATTCCAAGCATTTAATAAACTTTTAGTAGATATAATATCCTTATAAATCATATGACTGCAAATACTACCCCCCCCGCACAATTTTACCAGTGCTTGAAAAGCTAAAAAGTGTGTACTTAATATGGTTTTCATACTACAAAGACCTTCCTAAATTACACAGACACTCACTTGGTCAGAAGATAGATAAATATTTTACTGATTGTATTGAAACAATTGCTTTTGCTAGTTTCTTGAGAAAAGATGAGAAAGCACCATACATTCGATTAGCAATACGCAAACTAGATACATTAAAAATTCTTTTGATGATTCTTTGGGAAAGTAAGGCACTAGACAACAAGAAGTATGTACTCTTGTCACAAAAACTAGATGAAATTGGAAAGATGCTTGGTGGATGGTATGGGAGTGTAACAAAAAACTCTCCTCAGAAGTGAGGAGAGAAGGAAGAAAGTTGCGGAAGAGGAACCAGTCATTGTCATCACCGAAATTCTCGAGCCTGTTGAGGTTCGCGTTACGGTTGAACTCATCCACGTTGACGTAGACAGCCTGACGGTAGTCCTCGAAGGAATGTGTGAGATACCATCCGTACCACCACCTATAGAAGGATTATTCCGATCTCAAGGTTGAATTTTATTTAGCATCTATAATGCTCCAGTATTTCACACCAAGTATCTTCTTTTTTGAAGAAAAAGCTCATGTAGACCACTCTATCTGAAGCCGTAACCGCAGATACTCTCGATACTACCTTATTGCTGGATTCGGCACCAAACAGCCATAACCATTTGCATATTCACCTACTACCACTTTGTATTATATCAAATTTTATGTAAAAAAATTGCCCACCACTTCGCTACGCGAAAGTGGTGGGCAAAGGACAAAATATCTAAGTTCAATACTAAGTGTCCTAATTCTTAGTACTACTTGCGGAAGAGGAACCATTCATCGTCATCATCGAAATACTCGAGCAAGCAGAGGTCCGCGCGACAGCTGAACTCATCCACGAAGACGTAGACAGCCAGACGGTCGTCCTCGAAGGAACACTTCGTAGTAGCAACAAGATAGAGCCAGCTTCTATCAAGGAGATTCCGAAGATCGTGCTGTTCTGTCACTGCAAACGCTTCACGTGGATTGGTAATCTTGTAGCCGTTGGACTTAGCCCAAGCGAGGGCTTTATCCCAGCTTCCACCACCTTTCGGAAAGTTTCGGAGGACGAATTCGACCTCCTCTTTCTGATCCGAAACGGGTTGATATAGATCACCGACCTTGCGGGCGTTGTACCCACTTGGTGTATCAGGTGCTCCTTCTTCGAGTGCTTCGATGTAGGGGCGATCCTGACGAAGCGTCGCCTTCAGTTCGAAGGTGCGAATGTTTTCGCGATCGGCGAGAATTTGAGTCTCTCGATCCTTGGCTAACTTCATCAGCTCTCCATCATCGACGAGCGACTGGATGATTTCTTTTCCGACTCTTGCTTCAATCAAGGCATCTCGGTAGCCACCAAGTTGAGCATGAGTTGGGGGTGTATAATTGTTCTTGTTCATGGTTATATTTTTTTTGGATACGACCAATATACAGCATCACACACCATGTGTGCCACCATATACCAATCTGGTTTGAACTGGACCGATTAGTCACAGCTTTAAAAACCTGCTTGGGTACTTAAAGCTGTGACTAATGCAATTCTTGAAATTTAAAGGTTCTTGACTATCTATATATATTATATCATAGAATAGTGACACATGTCAATATGATGTCTTTGGACCTGTTGTCTCTTCTATCTTTCTAGCTATTTTCTTTCCATTTCCATGTTTCAATAATCCTAAATATGATTGCACGTTATTTGCCCCTATATCACACTCTTTTGATCCTTTAAGTGCCCTATTCTTAGTTGAGGTGCGTAATACCCTATGACCAGAAAAATGTACCCATCCAAGAAAGTCGACTCCAGATGAATATGTTTCAATGGAAACTTTCTTTGGGTGCAAAGAAAGTTTTAACTTGCTCTTTAAGAAAAACTCTATTTTAAAAAGCAGCTCCTCAAGATATCTTTTATCATCAGACAAGATTACAAAATCATCTGCATATCTAACATAATATTTAACTTTTAATTCATGCTTCACAAATTGGTCAAATTCATTCATGTACACGTTAACTAAGAGTTGGGATGTTAAATTTCCCAGAGGAAGTCCTTTTCCTTTTTCTGTACTAAAGCTTAAAATAATCTCTTTTATCAACCAATTTATTTCTTTATCTTTAACGTGTCTATAGAAAATATTCAATAATATCTCATGATCAATTGTTGCGAAGAATTTTCTAACATCGCATTTTAAAACCCAACATGTCTTTGTGTGATTTTTAGAAACCTTGCCTGCAAAATATCTAAATCTATTCATTGCACGATGTGTACCTTTAAAGTTTCTACTAGAATAACAATCATAAACGAATTTCTTATCAAAAGATGGAGATAGTTCGGAACAAATCGCATGATGTAATAATCTATCTCTAACACTAGCCTTATGAATATCCATTGGTTTTGGGTCTGAAATCTTAAAATATTCATAATCTGAATGTTTATATTTTTTACTTACTAAATCTTTCTGCAACTCAAAAATATTATCTAGGAGATTTAACGAAAATACTGAAACATCTTTCTTATTTTTCTTTCCTCTGATAAACTCATTCCAAGTATTTAATAAACTTTTAGTAGATATAATATCCTTATAAATCATATGACTGCAAATACTACCCCCCCCCGAGAATTCCGCAAGTGATAATTCTAATGAAAGAGACTTATCTATTTTGGACTTTCTTACATAGAAATTTTCCTAGGATTGAGAGATTAGGAATTGGGAACAAGATTGAACAATCTTTTCTCATTGTTTTGGAACTAACCTTCTTATTAAGTTACTCTCCTTTTAGTCAAAAAATAGTATTGATCGATCGTGCAATATCAAAACTAGATGTTGTAAAGTTTTTTACACAGTTAGCAGGGGAAGTAAAAGTTATTCCTACAAAGCAGTATTCTGAACTTTCGATCAAATTAGAAAAAATTGGTCGTCAACTAGGTGGATGGAAAAAAGGATTACAAACAAAAACCTCTCATCATTAAGATGAGAGGAAAAAATAATAGTTTCAACAAAATACACGGTTGCCAGCATTCCACTCATTCGAGTTCTCGACAGAGTTGGCATTCACGTTCCAGCCATCGTCGTTCCAGTTCACGTTCACAGCACGTAGGACACCTCTATTTTCGTATATATAACCATCTGTACCACCACAGACTAAATCATAATCTGTTGAATCTAATTTAAGACCTAAAAGTCTACCAGTTACATATACCAATTCTTATTTATTTTTTGAAGAAAAGTTCCAACTCTCTTTTGCAAGACTTATCCAACAAAATTCTCGTGTAGAAGTTTTCTGAGACTATGACACAAAAGCCGTAACCATCATGTTCTGCATAATTTCAAGAGTTATTATATCAATAATAAGATTGAAAATGTATCTTTGTGCTCAATAGATGTATATTATATTTATATTTAAACCGCATCACACCCAAACACCTTATTTAACCTACTAAGAACTCGAACCAAGATAACCCTTTAAAATATAGCTATTACAGTTTTACCAAAAAGCACAAAAATTAGTGTCTATGACTCGTTATCATAATGCGTAACTATATATATCTTTTAGGTGTTTAGGTCACTCTCACTTAAATGTTGCTGGATAGGGACTCGAACCCCAATTGACGGTACCAGAAACCGTAGTCCTACCATTAGACGATCCAGCAATATATGGATTCTATCACTATCCATATATTTCTCAACTTTATCTTCTCTTGCTA
>Ga0307934_1001582_pt1 | contig 13545 bp, 13 predicted proteins | sample OrgLakmetageno90_FD_201838 | JGI IMG/M metagenome (GOLD analysis project Ga0307934, IMG submission 201838) | Saline water microbial communities from Organic Lake, Antarctica - #90 | ecosystem: Environmental > Aquatic > Non-marine Saline and Alkaline > Saline | place: Antarctica: Organic Lake... | reverse complement strand
ATAAGCTCTTAAAACAAGCCTTTGCCATCGCAAAATCAGGGTTGATATATGATAAAGAATATAAAAGTACTCTAGTGAGAAATAAATGAGTTTTTACTTGTTTTTAGCCACAGTACTTTGTTGCCATTTCGTTGTTTTTTCAGAGTTAGTTTTATTCGTCTAAATTCCGTTTTCCGCTTTTAAGGGTTTGAGTAAATTCGGTCAACAATTTATTCCGCTATATTTTCAATTCCGATTGAGTAAGCAATTCCCCAACTTGCTAAATTCCGCATTCAATTCGGTTTTTGTTTTTCAAATCAGATTCCGCAAACTTGCTAAAAAATCCGCTGTGATTTTAAATCCGCTATTGAGTGATAATTCTCATTATATTTTAACTATTTGATAGTTGAGTTTTTATACATTCTGAAAATTGCCCAAAGTATTAAAATTCCAAAAAAGCCAATATTCGCAATTCCTATTACAGTACCTAAAACAGTATCGGTCGTTTTTAGTATATAAATCCCTAATATTATGAATAATGACGATAGTCCAAATCCTTTTATAATATTTTTTATTTTCTTCATATTTTTCAATTTTGAGTGCGTTCCACCAATGAATGGCAACATCCGTATAAACCCTATTCAAACCTTTGTTATAGAGTATATATCTATTTAGAACGTTGTTCTATTTTAATTTAAATTAATACTTTTATACATAGTATCCAATGTAATTTTTATTTTTTTGTTATTAATATCTGAAATTTTAGCACAAATCTCTACCGTTTTAGTGAATTTATACTCTAATAATACCTGTACTTGTCTTAAATCAACTCCTGCTTCTAGAAGATGTGTAGCAAAACTATGCCTGAGCATATGAGGAGTTACAGGAATTCTAATCTTTGCTTTAAAGGCCGCTTTCTTTACAACGTTAACAAACGCTTGACCACTGTACTTACCACCCCTCTGCCTTTCAAATAAATATTCTTTCGGTTTCCAGCTTTTGTAATAGCTGCGTAAATCTATCAATACATTTTGCGATAATAAAGTAAGCCTATCCTTATTTCCTTTGGCCTTTTTTATCCGTACAAGAATACGTTTGCTATCTATATCTTCAATTTTTAAATTAATCAACTCACTTCGGCGTAAACCAGAGCCATACAGAAGTTCAACAATACACCTGTGTTTAAGGTTACTGGTTTGAGCAATTAGGGCCAGAACCTCTTCCTTGGAAATTATAATAGGTAACTTATATCAATTTAGTTTTTAAATGTTGCTTGTATTAAAAATTTGAATTATACTACGACGTAGCTCAGCACAGGTTTTTTACTTAATTGAGGAAAAAAATATAAGCATAGCATTAGTTACGGTTCTATTTTATGACGATTAATAAGTGAAAAAGAAACTTATTTTATCCGACATTTAGATACTATATTGGTATGAAACTCTTTTCTAGGTCTTTCTACCTCATAAAATCGATTGGGCATACCCAATACAACTTCATAATAAAATTTGATGGCATTAATGGCTTGATTAACGCAAGAGTTGGACTTACCTCGGCGAATAAGCAGTTGAAGATACGCTCGTATGTGGCTTTCGTTAATGGCCTGCAAATCTATATCTGGATACTGGTTTATGAAGTGTTCAAAAAAATGAACATAAGTGCGTATCGTGCTATTCACATAGCGTTTAAGCTCTAGTTTTAGTAAGTATTCTTCTGGACAACGGCGGTGCTGTTTTGTGACTTTACGTTTTCTGTACCAATCAATATCTACCTCTTCATTAGAGGTATGTAAAGGTCTATTGGTTAGAAATCGGTTATAATTAATCCAAGCGACACCTTTAAAAGTAGTGTAAATAGTAGCCAGATTAGTTTCTGTAAACCCATTTATGGCGACGTTACAGGTTTAATTTGGTACAGTAGGTTTGTTGCGATTTAAAGGTTGTGGGAAAGAACACCCATAGTTTTACGTCTTAGCACAATCAACCCTAAGATAGGACCCAGAGCTAAAATTATATAAATGCTATTTGAATCGGTTAACTTTATCATCATAGTCATTATCTGAATGCTAATTATGGTTATGGAATACCCTATACAATTTACGATAGTAAGTGCCGTACCTTTCATCTCTGCTGGTGCATTCTGAGCAATAAGTGTTGATAAAAGTGGTGAATCTGCAATGACTACTATTCCCCAAAAAATAAGAAATCCAAGAAACAAGCTTTCAAATTCACTCGTAAATACCCATGGAGAAATAAGGCAACATCCACAGGATAAAAGAAGGGCCATAAAAGCTGTTCGTTTGGTTCCTAAAACTTGCGAAAGGTAGCCGCTAAAGATACAGCCCATCGCTCCTACTCCAATGATTAGAAAGGATAGGAGTGGAATATTAAATATGACTTGTGGATGTTCTAGGCTATATTTTTTTAGCATGATGGGTATAAAGGCCCAAAAAGCGTATAACTCCCACATGTGTCCAAAATATCCGAAAGCCACAGACCTAAATTTTAAATTGTGAAATACACTAAAAAATGCTGATAAATCTGTTCGCTTACTTTGTTTTCTGAAAGGACCATCAGGCACCAGTATAAGCATTAACAAGCCCCCTAAGACCCCGAGAAGTGAGGTTGTTATCAGTACCGATTTCCAAGAATATAAAAAGGTCATTTCACTTAACAAATGAGGAAGTGCAGTACCCAACACCAAAGCACCAACTAAAAATCCAAGCGACTTGCCAAGACCCTTTTCATAATAATCTGCGGCAATTTTCATCCCAACTGGATAGATACCCGCAAGAAAAAAGCCTGTAAAGAAACGAAGTGTAAGCAAGCTCAACAAATTGTTTGCCTCCCATATAACTCCTAAGTTGAAAAGTGATCCCACTAAAGCACTCACTAAAAAAACTTTTGAAGGTGAAAAGCGATCCGCAATTGTCAAAATAGCAAAAAGCAAAGTCCCGATGATAAATCCAAACTGCACAGCAGAAATTAAGTGCCCCAAAGCACTCACACCAAGATCAAAATTTATGACAAGATCGTTTATCACAGCATTTCCAGCAAACCAAAGCGAGGTGCAGCAGAACTGAGAGAAAACGATGACGGGAAGTATTAATTTAGAGTGTTTCACTTGGAATAGTATTCAGTTTCAATTAACGCCTTAGTAAAATGAATACAGCGTTAAAACGTCTAAACTAACACATACTCTCCAATCCTACTAGCTAAAAGATTCGCAGGATGACTAATCGTCGCGATGTGAACACAGACCATTGAAAATTAAACAGTTTCGATTCACTTTAGGGGATTCAAATTTGAAGTAAATTTTGTGGAGTTTTAAGTTGAACTTTAAAGCTTGTAAGAGCCCTTTTACCAACTTATATTTAGGGTGACATTATAGCTTTAAATTGGTAAAATACCTATGTTTTCACTTGAAGGCTAGTTCTTTACCATAAATGGCATTATACCCTGCTTTTAATTGAAACCTTTAAAACACCTGTGTGGTAGGATAAGGATAACCATATATTCAAAACATTTATCACTTTACGACTGTTTATCGATAATGGAATACCGATAGCGTTCAGTTGCCTTTTCTAAGCTTTCTGAAAGCGATTTTAACCAGCCCATGTGATTAGATATCAAATAGGCTTCCTGAAGAGCATGGAGCGTTTCAGTATCTAATTCAGTATAGCCTTGTCTAATGCTTTCATCTCTCTTGTTTGATAAATGTTGGTAATTGCCCAATAACTTCTCCTGCGCCTCTTTTCCAGTTTCTTCAGAAGCTTTTTTCTTTAACTGAGTATGGTCCAAACTATCACAAGCGGTCTGTAAGGTGTTGGCGATTTTTTTGATAAGTAGATTAAATTCTACTGAAGTAGGTGTGGTTTTATGAGTGATGATAAAATTGCCAATGGACGCAATAGCAGAAATCATGGTCTGGTTAAGAGTCACCATTTCATAAATTAATTGGAATTCATTTTGTTTCGATTTTGGATCTTGCGTCAACCGCTGGAAAGCTGCATTTAAATTACTAATCGCCAAAAAGGCACCTTTCCTTGATAAGTTATAAGAGAGTTTATTTGTAGTGGGATCCTGATATAATTCTTGTGTTGCCAAGAGGTATTTCCTATTCATCTCTAAAGCATTCAAAAGCACCTGTTTTAGATTGTTTGCTTGCCAACTAGGAAATATGGTATAGTTCGCAACAACGGCAATAGCGGCTCCAATGAGGGTGTCGAGAACACGGTATTGAATGACCTCGAAGGCATCTGGATTAATCAAGGAGTATACAAAAACAATACTGATAGTAATTAATGCTGCTGCAGACTTATAATTTTGCTGAATTAATGCAAATGCAAAGATCAGCGATACTAAAGCTAATACACAATAGACTACTACATTTTGAGTGATGAGCACAATACCAACAGCCACTACAGCGCCTATGAGTGTTCCAATGATGCGATCTTTTGAGCGATCTTTGGTCAAACCATAGCTAGGTCGCATAATGACAATGATGGTTAGCAAAATCCAATAGGTATTTTGAATGTCCAAAAGAAATCCCAATAAATAGGCCAGAACAATAGCGATGCTAAGGCGTAATGAATGTCTAAACATGGTGGAATCGAAACTCAAGTTTTGAACAAGAACATTGAGTCTGTATTCTTGGAGTGTTAAAAACTGACTCGAATCTTGTCGTTTTAGGGAGACTTTAGACGCGTCTTGGACATTTGCCATCACCCGTCTAATAGCTTTGATCTCTTGAAGCAACTGTTCTTGGTAATCGTATAGATTTTTTAAGACCAAAGCACCCTCTCGCGCTTGGGGTAATTTCACAGCATCGATATAATTTGAAATAGAATCATCAGCATTCGAAAGCGCCTTTAATAGATGTTTTTTATCTGGCATTTCATCATTTTGAATCAATAATTCTGACAAGCGTATGAGATGATTACCCATCACTTTGTTCAAGGTTTTGAAGGCTTTTAAAAATTCTTTATGCTCGCCAAAAATTCCATCGATCGTCTTATAATCCAAATGTTTAGCTTCTATCAATTCGAAAATCTTAATTGAGGAAAGGAAAATCAATAGTTGCTTTTCTTCATATCGCGAACGCCCAGATCGTTTACGAGCCGTAAGAAGTGTTTCTCGAAGTGTTTCGTGCTTATCGTTGATTTGATGTTGAAGGACAAAGGTTTTAGTGAGGCGTTCATCACGCTTGCTTTTTTTGCTTAATAGTTTTGCTCGTAATTTTAGGTAGTCCCCTATAAGATGAAGCGTATCTGACAAAAGTTGATTCTGATCTTTTTGGGGGAAAATCTTTTGAAAGATAAAGGATAGGGTCAAGTACCAAAGACCCCCAACTCCCATTAAGAGGACATGAATAAAAATTTCAGATGCTGTTTCTTTTTGGGCGGCAAAGGCGAGAACCATAGCCAGCAAGCCTGAAAAAGAAACCAAAGATGCCCTAAAACCATATACTGAAATGAGGGATACTACAAACGAAATAACGGTGATGGCCAACAGTAAAAAGGGTAAAAAAGGTTTTGAAAATAAGATGATGCCAGTAATAAGCATCGTTAGTCCAATGCTTATTAAGACCGCATTAACTTTGCGTTTGTTACTTCCAGGAATGTCACCAGGTGCATTTAAAAAAGCTCCAACGGCAACAGATAATGCAAATTCAAAATATCCCAAAAAATACATCACACCAAAAGGCACAGCTACCCCAAACCCAAGCCGAATCCCTCTATCGAAATTGGTGCTTTTTAAAAATAATTCTAATTGTTTGAGTTTTTCTTTCAAGTAATTTTATATGTTTACCAGCAAAGTTAGGGTAATTGTAGGGGAAGCATTGTCTAGTAAGTTTATTTTAGTAGGTGTTCAAACATGACCATAAAATCATCAAACATTAATTTTCTTATAAGGCCTCTTCCAATATGGTCTATTTTAAAGTTTTTAATTTTGGGTGCAAGCTTCATCCTGTTTTTAATTTTTCATATTTTTACAGTATATAAATATGACTTTGAGATGTCAACTTGGTCTCATGGCTCTTGGTTTTTTCACAATGGTTTTCTTTGTCAGTTTATTGATAAAAGCCTCGCTTATGAAAAAGAGTTTTAAATTCAGAATGTAACAAAATTCTAATCTTGGTTTGCTTTTTTAAAAAAAGCCTGTTATAAATAGGGAAACGAATGTAAAGAACCCCTCAGCTAAGCACACTAAAATACTCTAACTCTTAGACAAATAAAATGACTAAAAGCACTTTAATTAAAAATGTAACTCTTGTGAATGAAGGGGAAATACAAGTTGCAGATGTACTCATTGCAGAGGGACTCATACAGCAAATCGGAAAGATTGAGGTTAACCCAAGCCATAACCTAATAGACGGCACTGGCAAACACCTCTTCCCTGGAATTATAGATGGTCAAGTTCATTTTAGAGATCCTGGCCTAACCCACAAAGGCGACTTATACACCGAAAGTAAAGCAGCTATAGCTGGCGGAGTAACTTCTTTTATAGATATGCCAAATACAGTCCCAAATATCTTGACTGTTGAAAGCTTAAAAGAAAAGTTTGACATTGCTTCCAAAAAATCATTAGCAAACTACTCCTTTTTCCTGGGTGTAAATGGAGATAATATAGATGAGGTTGTAAAAATGGATACAAGCCAATTTATTGGTGTTTCTGATGATGGCTTGTATTTTACTAAAAAAGGAAATCTACTGGCCGATAATCCTGAAATAATGGAAAAACTATTTGCCAATTGCAAATCTATTATTGCCATTCATTCTGAAAAGGAAGAAATTGTAGAAAAAAACGAACAGGCCTTTAAAGAGAAATACGGCGATGATATACCTGCAAAGTTCCATCCTGTCATCAGGAGCGCCGAAGGCTGCTATGAAGCTACCAAACGCGCTATAGATTTAGCAAAAAAACACGATGCCAGATTGCATATTTTACATTTAACTACGGAAGTAGAAACTCACTTGTTTCGCAACGATATTCCCCTAAAAGATAAAAAAATAACAACCGAAGTGTCTGTACATCACCTTTGGTTTTCAGATGTAGACTACGAGCGATTAGGAATGCTTATTAAATGGAATCCAGCTATAAAAACGAAAGAAGATAAGGAAGGTTTACTAAAAGCACTACTTGATGATAGAATAGATCTTATAACCACAGACCACGCTCCGCATACCTTGGAGGAAAAACAACAACCCTATTTTCAATCTATGTCGGGTGCACCTATGGTTCAGCATACGCTCAATTGCATGTTGGAGTTTTATAAACAAGGCCTCATTTCGTTAGAAAAAATCGTTGAAAAAATGTGCCATAATCCAGCTATTTTATACAGTATGACCAAAAGAGGATTTATTCGAGAAGGCTATTACGCTGACTTAACCTTAGTAGATTTAAATAAAAAATGGACAGTAACCAAGGACAACCTACTCTACAAATGCGGTTGGTCTCCCTTGGAAGGAACAGCATTTCAAACAAAAATTGAACACACTTTTGTGAATGGAAATTTGATTTATGACCGTGGTCGTTTTAAGGAAGATATATTTGGAATGCCCATAGAATTCAATACTAAAGAGAAATAAAAATGACCCAAATTTCAAGTGATATTTCAAAAGCAATTGAACTTTTAAATAAAGAAGATGTCGTTGCAATACCTACTGAAACCGTTTATGGCTTGGCAGGAAATATCTATAGTGAAAAAGCGATTAGAAAAATATTTGAAGTCAAACAAAGACCTTTATTTAATCCCTTAATTGTTCATATCCCTTCTATCGATCAACTAGAAAAAGTAGCTCGTGAATTTCCGATAAAAGCTCAAAAGCTTGCTGAAGCCTTCTGGCCTGGTTCTTTAACGCTTATTTTACCTAAAAAATTAAACCTACCCGAAATAGTAACCGGAGGTAAAGATACCGTTGGCGTTAGAATTCCAAATCACCCCGTGACTCTAACTTTATTAAAACAACTATCTTTTCCACTAGCAGCTCCAAGCGCAAATCCTTATAACAGGATTAGTCCCACAAGTTCTGATCATGTTAAAACGTATTTTGGAAATATACTACCTATGGTGCTTGAAGGTGGTGAATGCAAAAATGGAATAGAATCTACCATTATTGGTTTCGAAAATAACGAAGCTATACTCTACAGGCTAGGAGCTATTTCTGTTGAAGACATTGAAAAAATAATCGGAAACATTCAGATAAAAAACAAAAGCGACACAACACCCAATGCCCCAGGAATGGTGGCAAAACACTATGCCCCCAAAACAAAAATGTACCTTTTGGATGATATCGATGAATTTATTGAAAATGCCAAAAGCAAAAAAATTGGTGTCCTAAGATTTCAAGAAGAATTGAATGCCACACGTTTTGAACATATAGAAATCTTATCAAAATCCGGAGATTTAAAGGAAGCCACTTCGAAGCTGTATGCTGCGTTACATAAGTTAGATAGCTTAGGTTTGGATATCATCGTAGCTGAAAGATTTCCAGATGTTGGTCTAGGTAAGTCTATCAATGATAGATTAGAAAGAGCTATAAAATAATTATCACTCACTTTATGGATACTGCTTTATTTAAAAACAGACGTCTAGTCATAGCTACAAAACACGAAAAAGAAAAAGTGATTGCCCCTCTTTTAGAGACGGCTTTAGGAGTGTCATGCTTTATAAAAGAGGGCTTCGATACAGATAGCTGGGGAACTTTTTCTGGCGAAGTAGAAAGAAAACAAGACCCCATAGCTACTGCAAGGCAAAAATGTTTAAAGGCAATGGAACTCAGCAATTGTGACTTAGGTGTGGCTAGTGAAGGTTCCTTTGGTGCTCATCCTTCTCTGTTTTTTGCAAGTGCAGATGATGAGTTTTTAATTTTTATTGACAAGAAGAACAACTTGGAAATTATAGCTAGAGAATTGAGCATGGAAACCAATTTTAATGCTCAGGAAGTTAAAACAGAGATAGATCTGTTAGACTTTGCCAAATCGGTAAAATTTCCATCGCACGGCCTTATACTTCGCAGGTCAAAAACAGACAATATCAATATAATAAAAGGGATAATAGATGTAGATCAATTGAAGAATGCCTTTGTGGAACTCATGAATACGTCAGATTCTGTTTATGCAGAAACGGATATGAGAGCAATGTTCAACCCAAGTAGAATGGCCGTCATTGAAAATGCAACCAAGAGTTTGATCACTAAAGTAAATTCCTGCTGCCCTCAATGTGCTAGTCCTGGTTTTGGAATATCAGAGGTCAAGAAAGGATTAAAATGTAGCTGGTGTGGATTGCCTACCAACTCAACATTGAGTTTTATATATAGCTGCCAGAAATGCAATTTCACCAAAGAAGACATGTATCCACATCAAAAAAGAACAGAAGATCCTATGTATTGTGATTACTGCAATCCATAAGAAAAGGAGCGGTGCAAATAAAATATGGAAAAGCTAATTTTTAATCACTGAAATTTGTTTTGTCAAGCGAAATAAAATAGTTTTCATAGGTCTGTCATTTCAGTGCATATCATTCTTTCACTTTCTAAATACCTATTCTAAAAACCCAAGGGTCTTATTTAATCCTAGCTTCTATAAGAATTGCTTAGGTGTCTCCAACAAGTCTACCTATCGCAATACAACTACCAAATGGATTCTCATTATTTACAAAAACCTCTTCTAAATTTTCTTTAATACCAAATTATATTTATAATGCCGTATGAATAAATTGAATTATTTTTTGATTGATTGAAATCAAAAATAACTAGCATAGCCTTAGCTACGGTAATTATTTTTGATGAAAAGCAGGCGAAAAAAGCCTGTGCCGAATTCGTATCGGTAAAACAATTTATTGCGTCATTATAGGTCTAATTTGGTATAAGAATGCATATGAGATTGGACTTCTAAAACAAAATTTATAACTTTTCAATCAAGTAAATCTTTGGTATATAGATGAATGAGATTCAAATTCTTTTATTCAATTTATGAGTTTTAAAAAACAAGTAAAAAAAAGCAAACAATTTGTCAATTTTTTACACTGGTTTTGAACTCTTACTTTGCACGAAAGAAAGAGTTCTCATAGCAACCAATGCGGTTATAATCTAAAAAATTAACCAAGAACTACTATTGAAAGGCTGTGGATATAGGTTACGGGCTTACAAAATTAATCCCAACGTTAAAGAAAAAAGGATTTTCAAAATTATTTATCATTCCAAAATCCTGATCACCAAAAAATCCTCTAAAAAAATCTGCATCTCCATCTAATTCATCTGCATCATAGGACCAATCATATCTGAGTCCAGCTTGGACACTTGCCCAGATATATCCTGAAATTTTAGTTTGAAATTCCAATTTGGGTCTGACTTCCCCTCTGCGTATTTCGTAAGAATTTCCATCGATGGAATATTCATCTATACGGTAGCTTTGACCCTCTAGATCGAATCCTGCAAGAAGGAGTGAGTTTTGATTTATTTTGTAACGCACATAGGCTCTAGCTGGAAATAAGATCTCCGTTCCCCACTTTTTATTTTCAGAAGTCCAATCAAACATAATAACAGGCACATAATTTAAATTACCAACTCTATATGTTCTGGAGACTCCTACTCCCCAACGGAAATAATCGTTTACACGTCTTCCATAGATAGCAGCTGCGCTGTATCTTATGGTACTCAATGACTGGAATTCGTCCAAACCATAATTACCGCTCAAATCCATCTGAGTTTGAAAAACTAAAAACTCTGTTTCATTCATCGGGAAAAAGAAGGTATTGGTCCAGTTGATATTTCGAAGTCCATCCTCGTTTAAAATGCGACCTAAACTTCTTGCCTTGGTTCCATCTGGAAGGAATAGTGGAGATCTAGGAGAATTCAAATTTTCTCTAATGTTATAACGTGTATCCATAAAATTAATCCCCGATTGCCAAACAAAACTACTTTTGGAAATGATAGGAATATTGGTGTTCAATCTCAAACCACCAGTAAATTTTGCTCGCCCAGTTTCGTTAATAGTTGGATTCTCCTCATCTACATCAAAACCATTATCAAGAGATTGGGGAAAGGTAACCTTTGAAAACTCGTACTTGTAGGGCATCTGAGCATCAAAACTCACTCCTATGAATTTCTGAGGACTCATTCCAGAAATTTTAGGGCTAGCATAACGCTTTACTGGAGTGTCATCTTCCAATTCAAAATCGTCATACTTACTGTAATCTTCTTCATCCTCCTGAGCTTGAATTGCAGTTATTCCCAGCCCAAAGAGTACAAGCAATGCAAAAATTTTGTAATTGTAATTCATTTGTCCAAAATTGATTAAAAAACATTTAGCATAGGTCTTAACTTCAACAACTTAATGTTTAAATTGATAGTTATTTTTTTCTAATAAGTCTTCTCCAAGTGTCTGTTCTACCAAAGGTTTTTACCCCCACATAACCTCGAATATCTAAAGTATTTTCGTCCTTCATGGTAATTATACAGCTGTAGCTTGTTCCGTTTTCTGGATCATAGATGGTCCCTTCTTCCCATATTCCTTCACCTTTGTACTCGAAATCCTTTAAAATACGAAAACCACGCAAAGGGGCACTTTGCATACTTTCATCTGGATTATTTTTGTCTACTTTAGGTTCTCCAGTAACTGTATCAATAGGCTCTTGTAGCCAAACAATTTTACCATAAAACTTATCATCAATCTTATCAATTTTCACCTTAGCCTTACCGTGTCCTGGTTCCCATACACCAACGATATCACCTGCTTCTTGAGCAAATCCAAAATATCCTAACAAACAAAATGCAATCAAAAAAAACTTAGTCTTCATAGTTTTAGTATTAAATTATTTTCTGGTTTCAATTTCTAAAGTCACTAACAAATCGAAGATTACATCGTCGTAATATTCATCTTCCAACATGTCAAAATCTCCAATAAAAGTGATACGCTCATCTGTAATTGCTGTTTGCAAATCATCTTGCTCATCTGCTACCTGAAAAGTGTATTTTTTATTGGGTTGGATATTATCGTCCAAAAGACCAATCTTAGTCATATCTGTGTACTTAGATTTCATTTCAATGACCATTTTTCCGATTTTTGGAAAATCCATTCCCTCTCGAGTCTGGACTTGAATTGATTTAACTTTCGCTTTTTCAATTTTGATAGTCTCTTCGAGTTTTGGAAATAAATCTTTCAAAGAGAATTCCCAAGTCGCCGTTGCTGTGTTTGACCCTTCAAAAAGAGGACCTACAGCTTTTAGATCAAGAATAGGCGTTGTGATTTCATGCTTTTCGGTGTCTACAGAACATGAAAACATAAAACCAATTAGACATAAACAGCTTCCTAATATTCTAAAATTATAATGCATTATTCTTATTTTTAAACAAATCTAAATAAAAATATGTTTATTTTCCGTATTTAAGAAGGATCAGGCTAAAATATTTACAATCGCATAATAATTAAACATCTAAGTAATTGATTTTCTTAAATTTAAGTTTAAAAAAAACTAAAAAATGATTTTTTTAGTTTTGAATTGAAGTATTACTATATATAAAGTGTTTAAATTCAATATAAAATATCACGGAACTCAGTCTCCTACTTGTTTCTCCTTCCTGCAATCGGATCAATTGCTTTGAAATCGTTTCCTATTGTTTTATAAGTGAAGCTGGTTTGCATTCTAGCCCCAAATTCTTTGAACGGAACTGTTTTAAAATTAATTAAACCTCTTGTTGCATCAGTAGAACAATTTTGAAAACGACCCGATTATGGGTTGTTATTATGAAATTTCGTATTCTACCTTTCAATATTAGGTTTTTAAATAATTTTTGAGCTGAGATTGACTTTTTTGATCAGTTTCGTTTTGCGTATTACCAAAGGCAATGCCTATAAGGAAAAACATTAAAGATGCACTAGTTTTCAAGTTAAAGGAGCTATTATTTTGATTAACAAAATTACTCATTTAGTATAGTCTTAGGTGTAACACGTGATACTCTGTGCAAGAGTATCTAACAATTTATGACAGTAAGCCAATCTTATTTATAATGTTTTTTTCAACTCGCTTTTAATGTCCTCCAAAACTTGTGGAGACATTGTCTGCTCCATAATACTATATTTATACTATCCCCGGTTTCACTTTCCTAGAAAAGACGGTTTAAGCCCTTAAACTGGGTCAAGAGTTATTTTAGGGGGATTCGTTTATCTTAGCCTTATAAAATAATAGAATTTGAGTTTAGATTTAGTTAGTTATTTATTGCCAGAAGGTATCTTAGAGTACTTTGATATTACAAAACATGAGTCTACTGAAGATAAGATTCATTTCTATTTGGAAGAGAACAATACACTACCCCAAGACTATGAATCGGAACTCTCTCATTCCAAAGGTTTCTCCCCTGAAATAATAATTGAGGATTTTCCACTTAGAGGAAAATCAGTATTACTTCATATAAAACGTAGACGCTGGACGCTCGTCGATACAGGTAAGATTGTAAAAAGAGATTGGGATTTAATAGCAAAAGGCACTCGTATCACCAGCGAGTTTGCCTCTTTTTTAAAAGGTATCGCTTGATACCCATGCTGTGAGTGCCAAACGCTTTGG
>Ga0307934_1001577_pt1 | contig 13619 bp, 24 predicted proteins | sample OrgLakmetageno90_FD_201838 | JGI IMG/M metagenome (GOLD analysis project Ga0307934, IMG submission 201838) | Saline water microbial communities from Organic Lake, Antarctica - #90 | ecosystem: Environmental > Aquatic > Non-marine Saline and Alkaline > Saline | place: Antarctica: Organic Lake... | reverse complement strand
AAGCCGGTCTTTGGCAGAATTAAGTGCGGCGGCGGAGAGGTCAAGGACCGTGATGCTCTGATAATCTTTGGCAAGGAGATCATCGACGAGGGTGGAAGCACCACCGCCAACGTCAATGATCGACGCTATGTGCCTCACGCCAGTCGCTTCAATTAACCGGAGCGAATTGTCTGCGTGTTCTTGATACCAGCTAACAGTGTTCGTGGCCTTGGTGGAGTACACGCACTCCCAGTGATCTTTTGATTGCATGACTCCTCCGGAATGCTGTCCTGGGTCTAATGCTTGGGTCAGGTACGCCGCCGGCGTCACCTGAACCCACTTGTGTACGCCCAGCATGGGCATGAACTAATGAAGTGAAAGTCCCCTGTGGGAAGGCCACCGTTCAGCCGGTTCTACCGATTGAACGCTAACCACTGGCGAATGGCAAGGGCCAACCCGCAAGGCGCGGTCTCCGGAACGCCGGCCGGAGGCGGGTTGAGATCGACAAGCCGGACGGTCAACACGGCCAAGAGCCGAGTGGTCAGAACCAATGAAAGCAAGTTCCTAGGATTTACCTTCAAGGGGACCCAGGTCCATTGGCGCCCAAACACGCTGCGCAAGTTCAAGCAGCGCATTCGGGTACTGACGAACCTTGCGAGCACCGCCAGAACCTTTGACAAGATCGCCTTCATCAGGCTTCTGCATAAGGTATGTTTGAAGCCCGCAGTATTCTTAGTCCGTGAGGTAGCTCGGCAACAAATTGGTGAACGTCGAGGTTTCAATGAGTAGCATTGCCAAAATACACGGCAATGCCGTATAAACATCAAGGCCAGCGTAGTCGCGTTCGACAACAGCCGCTTGTTAACCCCGGAGTTCGAGGTCCTCCCGGATGACTTCAGGATATGCGCGGGTATGTTGTCCTTGACGGCCTTCAGGATATTTAGGGTCAGGGTAAAAACCCTGTAGTGCCTCGACTCAATTTTTCGCAATCCGATAACGGACCGACAAACAATGCTCCGCACCCGCAGCAATGCTGACACGGTCATCGGCAATGTTGCCGGTTTCAATACACAGCATGTTCAAATAACCGCCCTCCCCCATATCGCCCAGCCGGGCTGATTTATCAATCCAGGGATTCCAGACCACGGTTGAGCGACTGTTGTTGGTTTCAATGTTGATACGACGTTGCCAACCTTTGTCTTCGAGTGAACAGACGAGCTTGGTATTTTGATAAATGCGGTCAATTTCGGCGTCAATGCAAATCGGCGTGATTTCGACTTTACGCTGCCAATCATCCAGGGCATCAATGAACTGGCAGCCTTCCAGACCCTTAACCATCACATCATTGATACCACTCACGGCAAAATAACTGTGCAACGCCTGACTGATGGTGACGGTTTCTAACCCATGATTGCGCGTGATTAAGTTCAGCTCAAGGGTTGCGCCGACGCTGACATGTAGCTCTAGCTCGGTGTTGTGTGACCATAAGGCTAAGGGCACTTGCGTTTGCGGCAGGCGAAATACTATGTTCGTTTGCCCGGCAGCCGTCGTGCTGGTTTTAACCACGTCCCAATCGGCGGCTCTGACAAAACCATGGGCGGGATAATCCTCACGATCAGGATGCACGCCAAACCAGGGCCAGCACACTGGAATGCCGCCGCGAATGGTTTTACCCGCGATAAACGTGGCTTCGTCTGAAAGCCAGATCAGCGGTTGCTGCTCGCTGGCACCTCTTGCGGCACCCCCTTTAGCTTCTCTTTTAGCAGCCCAGGACAGCACCTGCGCGCCCTGCAGGGCAATGCTTGCCGTGGCGTGCTGGTTAGTGATGTCAGCCACAATCAAATCGCCAGTCGCGTTGAATTGCAGCTGCCCTTCTATTGCGAACTGTTCGTTGAGTGTGGCAAGTTTTTGCTGGCTGGGCATTTGCTTGAAACCTGTGTTTAGCCGAGGAACTTATGCTGCTGGTTAGCCGATTCTGCTTGAAGGCGCTCAACTAGCCACACCTTAATGATTGACTGGCGGGTAACGCCAATACGCGCCGCTTCACGATCCAGTGACTCTACGACCCAAACAGGAAAGTCTACGTTGATTCGCTTTTGGTCCTGATTGACACGGCGGACCGTGGACAGATCCAGGTCATCAACAACATCTTCCTGACCTTCCTCGAATTTTTTATCGAAGTCCTTAGCTTTCATAGAGCTCAACCTCCTTCTTGCGGGAACGCCTGACTGAGATCAGGCGAATACGGCTTTCCCTGTGCGTGACGACCGCCAGGCCAGTGCCTTTCACCAATCTTGCCTATCAGCAAGAATCTTGGCTCGCCCTCTGAATTTACGCGGATTTCCAATAGATACGAATCTTTCCACAGACCTTGGGCGGCCACGAAATCAATGCCGTGCTTATCCAGATTGATCTGACTTTTGGCCTCGTCGAACTCAAACTCGTCCATGAGTATAAATTATCCCTTTTTTACTCAGCTCGCAAGATGTGGGAAGAGCAGTGCAACTGCTAACGCTGAGACAAGCGGCGGCTAGAAGCCGTCCGGTGGACGGCCGTCAGGCCGGGAACGAACTTGATTGATTAAATGCACTTGAATGCGCACCCGCATACGCATAAGCTGTGTAAAAGTCAGCAAATAGCTCTGTGGAGGCCAAAATGCATGAGCTCTACGATATAGCTTCTCCTAAAAAGGCAACGAATCTGTCCGTGAACAGCGACCTGCTTTCAAAAACGCGAGCGTTGAACATCAATCTCTCGGCCACGCTTGAGCGAGCTTTGAGAGAAGAGTTGGCGAAACGCAAAGCAGCTCAATGGGCCGACGAAAACCGCGCTGCCATCACAAGTTACAACGAATTCGTTGAGCAGCATGGTTGCTTCGGTGACGAATTTAGAGAATTTTAATGGCCCAGTTCGATGTATACCCCAATTTGAACAAAGCCAGCAAATCGTTTTATCCCTACTTGGTCGACATTCAAAGCCAGCACCTATCTGAACTGGCAACACGCATCGTTATTCCGCTTGGCAGACTCTCAGCCTTCGGGAACCAAACGATGCAGGGGCTCACTCCGGAGGTCACCTTCGATGACCAGAAACTTCTGTTGCTGACACCTCAAATATCCTCAGTGCCCACCAAGCAACTGAATAACCCCGCAGGCTCATTGGCCCACTTTCGAGACCAGATAGTAGGTGCCCTGGATTTCGCGATCACTGGCATTTAACGCCCGGCTCACGCGCCGGTTTAGAGCCGCGAAGCGGTGGAAAATCGGTCGCTGTGCAGCCGATTGTTATGTTCTCTTCGAAGTGCTAAGTTGTGTATAGAAATTGATAACCATACACATAGGTGCGACATGAGAACGAACATCGTCATTGATGACCGGTTGATGGCCGAAGCCCTCAAAGCCTCCGGCTACGGAACCAAAAAAGAGGCTGTTGAGCAAGGCCTGAAACTTCTGGTGCAGCTTAGCAAGCAGCAGGAAATTCGGAAGCTACGAGGCGCAATCAAGTGGGAAGGCGACCTGGATGAAATGCGGGGCGCCGGATGATACTGGTGGATACCAGCGTCTGGATCGACTATTTCAACGGAGTCAAAAACCCGCATACTGACCTACTGGATGCATCGATAGTCCAAGGGTCAGTCGCTATCGGCGACTTCATATTTCTGGAAATCCTTCAAGGCATCCACAACGACCAGCAATACCATCAGACCAAACAGAGCCTGCTTGCGCTGGATCAATATGAAATGTTTGGCAAAGATATGGCTGCCAAGTGTGCCGACAATTATCACGCGCTTCGTAAAAGGGGGATCACAATCAGAAAAACTGCCGACGTGATCATCGCAACGTTCTGCATAAAGAAGAAGCTACCCCTGCTGTTTTTGGATCGCGACTTTATCCCTTTTGTTGATTACCTTGGGCTTGCGCCTGCTCTGAGAGAAGCATAACGCTAAGAAAGGTTCGATTAACGCCCGATTCTCCACTGAATCGCTTTTCAGCTCGAAAAAAAGCCAGTCAATCTGGATTTAGGCATCATCAACCCCTTCGGTTGTTCATTTTTTGCCCGTTTGCCGCCATTTTGGCGGAATTCGGACGCACTGGCCCTACGCCAGTAGATATTTTTCACCGATCATCAAGTTGGTGAAGGCGGCCAGCAGGTGCAGCTGATTGGTGTTTTTTGATAGGCCACGGTAGCGCATCTTCCATCGCTGGGTCCCGATGTGTCGGACCACTAAGCTTGTAAAAGAGTTGTATGCAGTGAACCCGCAGCATGGAAGACAACGGGTACGGTGGCCGACCGTTCTGGCCCTTGGGGTCCCTGTGTGCCAACCTAAGCATGAGCCACCTTCTTCTCCAGCTGATTCCAGGGAACCAACTTGTCCATTCGTTCCAGAAGGATCTCACAGCGTGTCTTGTGCTTCTTGTTCTGGTACTCGGCTTCGGAGAAGGTCATCTGGCTCATGATGGCAACGAATCCTGTGCGATTGGTGATGACGCTATTATCGCCGATTTTGGAAAGTTACTCAGAGGTTCCCTAAACACTGCGGCGGCTAAGAGCCGTCCGGTGGACGGCCGTCAGGCCGGGAACGAACTTGACTGATTTGTTACACCTTGCTCCATGCTCCATGCTCCATGCTCAGTGTAGTTGGCCAAAAACCTCCGGATGTTGCTCAGCAATGCGCAAAAGCGCGACTGCCGGGCCTTGTGGCTCTCTACGACCCTGTTCCCAGTCTTGCAGGGTACGAACGCTTATCCCCATGAGACCCAGTTGAGTCTCTGGCGCCGCAATAAACCCAAAGTTCTCAGATAGTGATGGCCTATTTTTCATATCGAACTTCCGATTTCACAGGGACTAAAAATATAACGCAGAAGTCAGCGGCGCGCGTCAGCGCGTCCGCTGGCCTGACTTGTTAGCAGAGATGTCCTTGAACCCACCAGAGACATACTTGTGCAAAACACTGGAAACCAGAGATTGGTACGGCAGGCCTTCCTCCAAAGCCCGGCGCTGAAGTGCCTCCAGATCCCGCCTAGAAATACGGATATTGATCCGCTTGTCTTTCTTGAAGGTTTCTTCGGCTGCCTTCGTGAGGTGCTCGCGCCGATCGGCATCCAGATCCGATTCGAATTCCCCGGACTCGTATGCCTCAAGCAACTCTTGCTCTTCAGAATCTAATTTAATCTTGGCCATACAATCCCCCTAAAAATTTCTTGGTGGCCTTGCGGCTGGGGATGATCGTTTTGAGAAAGATCTCCCCGTCATTCTCAACATACGGTACCAGCCAGGCGTAGTCATCAATCCGAACCACAAACAGACGCTGATTCGGATACTCATCACTGTTGGGATGAGGTCCATCATCAAGTAAACCACCAGACTGAAGGGCGAACAGAACGTCTTCGAAAGAAGCTCCACGCTCGCTCATCAACTGCTGGTTCTTTTCAGCATTCCAGTTAATTTGCTTCATGAAATGAGTTTAGCAGAGTGTGTGCCTATTGGCATCTTGCTAACGCTTTTGTTCAGCGGCGACCTTTTTGCAGCGAAGCGAAGAAAAGGGCGTCCGGTGGAGGGCCGTTAGGCCCGGAACAGACTGCAACAATTTGTTAGTGGTTTATACCGTGATATTGAAAGTCTCACCGTCCCGCAGTATCCGGTACATTTCTTTCTCAAATTTTTGAAGTACGCCAACAGCAGTCCAGTATCGATGCTTTTTGTCGAGCGCGCGGGCAATTATTGGTTTGAGTGTATTGTCGAGATTACCTTGCTCGAAAAACACACGCGTAACCTCTATGTACTCAGAACTTGAAAGCTGCTCAGAGCGTAGCTTTCCGTTTTGCGCATACTTCACCGCGACCCTTTCACGATGGCGGTTCGCCAAGTATCCGTGTGTCCACTGGTTGCGGAGATCAAGCAGGAAGATTTGCTCCTCTCTTGTGAAGGAGTCCAAGAGCTCGCTGGTCAATTTGCATAGGTTTTGCAACTGAAGACCGTTGTGAACGAGTGATTCCCATCCCTCACTTTCAGCTTCCTGAATAGCTTTTGGAATAAAGCGACTCTCAGCCTCGAGGGTGTCGAGCAGTGCACAAAACCAGATAGTGCCAATCTTGTTTCTTAGTTCCGGTTCGCCGTCAAAATCGGAATCAAAGAGATAGACGCCCCACGTATTTACGCAGGTGAGGTTTCCACGAAAAACCTCGTACAGCCTGTTAGCCAAATTCAAATATTTATCCATACGACACCACTAACGCCGCCAACACAGGCAGCCGAAGCGCAGCGTAGGCTGTCCAGTGCAATGCGCTTTTTGCATTGCACGATTGTGCTTGGCCTTGTTAGGTTTACAATTTCTGCTTAACGAAATCAATGTTATCAACAACATACTGATGAACCAATGAGGAAGCTGCTGCAATTTTAATCATTGCCCCTTTTGCGCTGCCTTGTACTACCTGCTCGTAAAAGTGCATTAAAAGTGTAGTACTTGGATCGACGTCCTTGTTTGAAAATAATGGGCGCAGCAATACATCATATTCTTGATACCGACGCTGATACTCTGTTATAGCCTGATTTTTGGATATAACCTCTCCGCAATTTGGAATGCTGGCATTAATTATAGATATTGATGCCTCATCAATAACCCTCTCTTTTTCGGTGCCATCGTAAGTCCGCAAAAAAACATACGTGAGAACAGATAGCGAAAAGTAGGTTAGTTCAATTTTTCGTATTTTTTCGTCAGGCACATTTAGAGCTTTTATGAAAAGCTTATACATGACGGACTGACCACCAATTCCCTGATTTTTTAAAGACTCGATAACCTTTAAATTTTTTGATTTACCCAAACCAAACATTTTTGTTCTCCTTGACGCTAGCTTAGGCCACTCATTTTCATTGCTACACTAACTGGCCTCGATAGGTCAAAATAGTAACTGCACTCCTCACCATCCGATGTTTGGACGCAAATCATCCTGAGTGACTTATTTGGATCGCTCGGTGACGCAATAGTAAATTCTGTTCCCCTCTCCCAATCCTTCCCACAGCTCTCAGAAATAAAGCCATCTATAAGAGCCTGCGCCATTCCCATACTGGCACAATTAACGATTGCTGGTGAATGACCTGATAGTCCGTCGCCTCCATAAATTGGTGGCTTGTCATCGTGCTCACTTTTCTTTTTACTTCCGAAAAACCTTGAAATGAAATTCATGAGTGCAACTAACTCCTTTGAAACCTAACGCCGCGCTCTGCGGAAATTTGCGAGCGCCAGCGAGTAAATTTTCCGTAGCAGCGCATTGTTAGGTCTTCTGAATACGTTGCTGCCATAATTGATTCAATACGTCTTTTTCGTCTTCATATACCTTTTGAGGAATCAAAGGGGCCTTTGAAGTTACGACGTTATAGTCCGCAAAAAGTGCGAAAATATCTGATTCATTTGTGCAATCAACGGACTCTAGTCTGTGATCAATATCCTTGAGCCTACTTGATGAAATAAACCAAGTAATTATGCCTTCTATTTGATCCCAGAGTGGCACCAAAACGATTAGCAGAATAAATATTCTAGGTGCTGAGTATATTTGATCATTGACCATGTATACAGAATATGAAATAGCAACAAATAGTATAAGTAGTGCAAAAACTGCTGCTTTTATCAGACCTAAATATGCACATCTAGAATATAAGTATTGACTCCAGAAGCAACTTTCCTGCAACACGTTTGATAGCTTTTCTTTTCCTTTGTCAGTGTCATTATCGGCGTAATACTCTTGATTTAGATGCTTTTTTGTTTTCTTCCAAGCCGACTTCGGTATTCTAGAAGTGAGATATGAAATTGATAGGCGGCTTTGATCGCCGAATGCCTCTTTAATCATATTAGCTCTCAATATCTCCTGCCCAAGCTCTTTTCTTGAGTTTGATACAAATTTAATCCACCAAGCAATTATCTCTGTAACCCCAATTGCCGCGCATGCAGCAAACAAATACTGACCTCCTATATATATAGATGAAATCGCAATGGCGAATGTTGCGATATTTATCCAAAACTTTACCTTTGATAAGAGTTTTGATTGCTCCAATATAGCACCAAATAATGGCTGCAAATTATTATTCATATTAGTATTAGTAATTGGTGAAATTTCCATTATATAAAAGGTTATACCAATAAAACGCATCCTTAACGTTATCGCTCTGGACAGAATTTAAGGCTTTTTCTGCGCGCACGGCAGCAGTATTTAGTTTTGAAATTGCATCGTCAAATTTCGCCTGCGTTTCGCAAGGACTGATTTGCCCGGATATTCCTAACGGATCGTTCATCCTCGCCAAGTTATTAGAAAGCAAGTTTGAGAGTATTGTTTTTATGTCGTAATGATAGAGTATTGACGATTCATCATCGCAGAATTTTGCAACTCTAAGCTCCAAGTAAAACGACGAAATCGGGACGTTTTGGTAAAATTTCCATGCTTTTATATATCTAATTAACTTTTTAACTTTTCCATTATGCTTCGAATCAATTGATCTAACATATGCATTGTGAGCGTCAGGACTAGATTTCAACCAGCCACCATTACCATCTGCAATTTCGTATATCTTAAATCCATGATCTGTTGTTCTATGATCACAAGGAGCAACTTCTGTAGAGTCCTTCTTATCATAGCCAAAAGGGACAAGCACTGTAGGAGATGTAACTCGCACTCCAGTATTGGGGAATCTTGTTGCTAATGCATTCTTCACTATTGTTAATGTCGAACTGGAACTCTGCTTTAAATTTTTTGAGGGTATCTCCGAAAAGTAATCCACATCACTGTAACCAGAAATACTTGTTCCGTTGCCAAAGGAGCCAGTTCTAAAAAAGCGGGTCATTCCAAAGTTTTTTTTTAAGCAAGATTCGATTGATGCTCTATGAGATTTAGCAGATGCTGTTTCAGATGTAGAAGGTGTCAGCTTTACTAAGAAATCTCTGAAACCCTCATCTATAGTTCTTGGCAAAATAGTTCCTCTATATTTTTGACCTAACGCCCACTTAAGCGGACAAAAATAGTTGGTTAAAATGTGAAGCGAAGCGGAACCTAATCAACTGTCTTTGTTCCGTTTGAAGTTCTTGTTATGTTTAGTAATTGCCAAACTCTTGCTTCTCTAATGTCTTTCGGTTTTCTTCACTCAACATACTTATAAGTGGATTATATTTTTCTTTTACGATTCCCGAATTAACCTTATTTTTCATAGCCTGCAAATCTTCGATAAGCTGGACTCTCTGCTCATCAGTATCATGAAGTAAAGACGGATCAATAATTATGTATCCATCTACATCCTTCCTAAATCTTTCGATTAGATGATCAGTTAATACACTTTCAAAATTCACGAAAAGATTGCTCAATTCTCGATTCAGATTAGAAGAAACAATGACTCTTGAATTTTTCGCGACTTCAGACTCTAACCGATAAGCATTGATAAATGCAGGGCCAATTAACTCATTGGTATCCCAATATATGTCTCCATAATCGATAGCTCCTCTGATCGTATATCCTCTACTTATAAAAGTTGACCAAACATAGGAGAGATTGCTAATTACAGCTTCAAGCCCTAAAACCATATCGCCCACCATGATTTTTTCATCATAACCAAAGCATATAGTTACGCTATCTGAAACCGTATTCACTCTACATACATATTTACGATGAGAGTCACTTTCACTTTCCTCGCTGGAGTCATCAAAGATTGGCATCTCATCTTTAATTGATAGTATTTTCTCTAAGGGGTTATATTCTGAATTGTGCCAATTTTTAAGAATGTCATTAGAGAAACCCAAAACATCGATAAAACACACATATCCTCTGCCTTTAAACTTTCCATTTTTACCGAGTATCATTGAACCTCCTGAGAAACATAACGCTGAACGAAGCGGCGCGTCTCACGCGTCCGCCTTCCGTGATTTGTTACATGGATCAGTGCAACTTGCTCGAGATGAGGCGATTTAAGCTGACACCGGATTCGGCAGCTTGGATTACAAGCGAACGGTGTGTGTCTGGAGGGACGCGCACCATAAACTTCCCACTGAATGACTTTGCAGAAATGGGCTGGGGTATATCTTGAGCCTCCTCCTGGAGGTCCTTGATGCAATCTCGAACCAACCTACGAATACCCTTGAGGGCTTTTTCGGGTGTGTCTTCCAACCAGCTTAGGCTCGGGAACTCAACACACAAACCCACATGCTCCTGATCGTCTTCTGACCAAGTCACCCGATATGTATATCGATCAATAGTTTTATCCATTTTTCACCTCCAGTCGCTCTACAGCCTGCAGCACCTGCTTCACTTGATATGCCTTAGCCTTGCCTTTGGCATTCTGAATATTGACTCGCGGGTCACCGAGCCATGGCGTCTTGTAGACTCTGTGACTGGATCCGGATTGCCGCGGCTCACCGAAATACAGATCGCACACTTTGCACAAATCAGAAAAGCGGACTCCTTTCGGATTGTCTCGCATAGATTTGAGAAGATCGTCGAGTTTTGCCATATAAATATAGTATCACTATTGATACTGAAGTCAACAGGCTAGGCGCTGGTAGCCATTTCCATGTAACGCCAACAGCAAGCGCCGCTGCCAAATGGAGGCGAAGCCGCAATACAGTAGCCGTCGCCGTACCTGTGATTGCTATATTCCTATCTCGGCCACGTCTATGGTTTCAGGCTCAGCGTGAGCTTGGCTTACCCACTCCCCCATTTGTTCATGGTTGAGAATGAAGTGCATGTATTCTGCAGATGCAGTCGAGACTTTGATCCTATAGGTTTTAAATCGCGACGCAACCGGAGCAAACATGCAGTCCGCAATAGAGAACTCACCGAACAACCATGGGCCAACACTTGAGTAGATTTCTCGGTGCTGTGACCAGATTCGGTCTATCCGAGCCACCTCCCGCTCAAGAATTACATTAAGAGGGACTTTACGCCCGATCGCGCGGCAATTCATTGGCAACTGGCCTCGAATCTCTGGAAAGCCAGAGTGCATTTCAGCACTGCAGGATCTTGCTTCTGCTCGTGCACGAACGGAACTCGGCCATCCGCCGCCGCCCAGATACTGCTCTGAAATGTATTCGCAAATTGCCAGCGAATCCCAGATGGTCAGATCACCGTCCTTAAGCACAGGGACTTTCCCTGCATCGGTGTGCTGGGCAATAGCGACGTAAGTATTTTCCTGCTCCAGCGGAACCCGCACTTCCTTAAAAGGTAGCCCGTGGACTGACAAAAGTAGCCATGGCCTCAACGACCATGACGAGTAATTTTTATTCCCGATTACGAGCTCCAAAGTTCACTCCTTGAAATATAACGCTGAGCACAGCGGCAACGCGTTAGTCGCGTCCAGCTTCCGTGACTTGTTGAACGAAGCCGCTACGCGGCAGAGGCGTAATTCGTCTGTACTTACCTGACCCACTCCATTCCGGAGGGGCCTGTCAGGAGATGTACCATGAACACAAACGAACACGCCCGTTTTCAAGCACTGCACCAACGCTACCTCACCCTGCGGGGAAAAAGCCCCAAGACCATTGATTTGTACACCCGCTGCCTGCGACAGGTGAGCGACTATTTCGAGACCTGTCCCGATCAGCTTAGCACCGATCAGCTCCGACAGTACTTCATGCACTTGGTGGAACACCGGTCCTGGAGTCTGGTCAAGATTGCTCGCAATGCCCTGCAGAGCTTCTATCAATATGTCCTCGCCAAGCCCTGGGAATACGTGCCCATCGTCAAGCCCCCCAAGGTTCAGTCTCTGTCGGATGTGCTGTCCCTGGAGGAGGTCGGGCGGCTGATCAGCCACACTCGTAAACTCAGCTATCAGGTCTATTTCCTCACCACCTACAGCCTGGGCCTGCGGCTGAGTGAGTCCCTGAACCTGACCATCGCCGATGTCGACAGCCACCTGATGCGGGTTCATGTGCGCTGCGGCAAGGGCAAGAAGGACCGGTTTGTGCCCTTGCCACTGATGACGCTCAAGGCCTTGCGGCGCTACTGGGCCACCCACCGTCATTCCGGGTTACTGTTCCCCGGTGGTCAGCCGCCTTACGAGGCGGTCGTCGGTGTCGGTTCTGCAGCGCCCCGGGTCATGGCCCGCGAGGGGGTGCAGAAGGCCATCAAGCTGGTGGCTCTGGAGTGTGGCATTCGCAAACGGGTCCACATCCACTGCCTGCGCCACAGCTTTGCCACCCATCTGCTGGAAAATGGGGTGAACCTGCGCTCGATTCAGACTCTGCTCGGCCATGCCAGCCCGGTAACCACCGCCCGCTATACCCGGATGACCCAAGAGGCCCAGCAGAACAGCGCCCTGATGATCAATGCCCTGATTGATCGGCTGCAGGTCGACTGGGTGTCTTCATGATCACTCTGGCGCAGATTCTGGGCGATCATCAGGTGGGCCTGCAGCACCGTTATGGTGAGCGGATGCGTCCGGAGCACCATGCCGCCATTCAGTCGATCCTCGCCTGCCACACTCCAGAGTGTGGCGAAGTCCGCTATCAGTGCATGCCCTGTCAGCAGGTGCAACAGGCGTACCCGTCCTGCGGTCATCGCAGTTGCCCGGCCTGTCAGCACGGTGCCAACAGCCAGTGGCTGGACCGGCAGCGGCAAAAGCTGTTGCCGGTGGACTATTTCCTGGTGACCTTCACCCTTCCGGCCCAGTTGCGGGGCTTTGCCTGGCACCACCTACGATGGACCTGCCACACCCTGTTCCAGGTCGCCCGGGATGTCCTCGCCCAGTTCGCCCGTAACGATAAACGCCTGGGGAGCCAGCTCGGGCTAGTCGGGGTGTTGCACACCCACTCCCGGCGTCTGGCTTTCCACCCCCATGTCCACATCGTGGTCCCCGGGGCGGGCTAACGGGCCATCACTGGCACGCCCGGGCCGGGCGATACCTGTTCAACGGCCGGGCCCTGGCCACCGTGTTTCGCGCCAAATTCCTCACCCGGATGCGCGAGCAGGGCTTTGCCTTGCCGGCATCGATTCCCAGGCACTGGGTCGCCCAGTGCGAGCAGGTCGGCCGTGGCGACCAGGCGCTGACCTATCTGGCCCGCTACCTGTATCGTGGTGTGCTCCGGGAGCAGAACATCGTGGATTACGACGGTGAGCAGGTCACCTTCCGCTACCAGGACAGTCAGACCCGGCGCTGGCAGACCCTGACCGAACCGGCGAGCCGGTTCCTCTGGCGGGTTCTGCAGCACGTCCTGCCCAAGGGGCTGCGACGGGTGCGGGAATACGGGTTCCTGCACGGCGGTGCCCGCAAAACCTTACACCGGTTGCAGTGGCTCTTGCGGGTCGCGCTACCCAGGATCGTCACCCAACCCCGGAAACAACGCATTTGCCCCTGCTGTGGCGAGCCCATGAGCATCACGCTTTTGCGGCGCCCCTGCCGGTGGCCCGTGCTGATAGCCCGACGACGATGTCTGGCATAGGCCCACATCCGTCCGACATGCACCTCACAGGGAGGGATCAGAGCATCCTATGACGCCACCAGGACAGATAGGCTATCGGTTCCACCGAGGGTCACGGGAACTTCTGGCCTGACGAAAATCACCGCCCAATGCCAGGGCCAAACCACCCCTCAGTTCGCCGACGATATTTCCTTAATAGAGAAGCACCGGGCTCGTCCAACACCGGATCAGGTCGCGGCTGCGCGCGACC
>Ga0307934_1001571_pt1 | contig 13640 bp, 13 predicted proteins | sample OrgLakmetageno90_FD_201838 | JGI IMG/M metagenome (GOLD analysis project Ga0307934, IMG submission 201838) | Saline water microbial communities from Organic Lake, Antarctica - #90 | ecosystem: Environmental > Aquatic > Non-marine Saline and Alkaline > Saline | place: Antarctica: Organic Lake... | reverse complement strand
TCAGACCCTCAAGGACATCCCGAACCCTCGGTTCGAAGGCTTTTACGGTGCCGTAGTGATTTCTGTAATGGCGGTTAAAAGTCAGGTGAGCGGCATGCTTGGCCTCCTGATCATCGCCGAACAGCACTTCGAAAATATCCGTGCGTGAAATCTTGCGATCGGCTTTAACCTTGGGGTGCAGGCGGGCAAACTCGCGAACGTGGGCCACCAACCTCGCGTCTTCCGGGGTCTTGCTGTCTTCCGGGGCCACCATGCGCTCGATCAGCCCCAGCGCCTCGAATTCGGGAAACATGTCGTCCACGGCGTGGTACATCGCATCCAGGGTATCAACCAGTGTGGCGTGCCAGTCGAACAAAACGACCGCCGGGCGGATCAGCTTCACCAAAGCCGGGTGCCAGTCCGGTTCTTCCCGCGGGACGGGGCGTTCGGGTTTCGGGTAGGGACGCGGCCGGGCCTCGGCGGGCACTGCGCTGAACGCATCGGGTTCGCTGCGTTCCAGCAGCGCCAGCAGATCCATCAATTCTTCAAAGCTGTCTACAATAGCGGCCGGGGCGTCCCGATAGCTGAACCAGCCATTGATGCGTTCCCGCTCCCAGGCTGCGCCATTGTAAAAAATTCCGGACACTCCCCCCCGATTGGCGGTCAGCATGTCTACGTAGCTGTCGCCCACATACCAGACCCGTTCATCCACCGGCAGGCCCAGGGATTCTACCGCCCGGGTGATCACCTCGGGGTCGGGTTTGTACTCGGTTACGTCATCGGCGCAAACGGTGACATCAAACAGCTTTTTCCAGCGCCCCTCGTCCACGGTTTCCAGCTCTTTATCCAGAAACTCCCGGTTACGATTGGTAGACACCGCCAGCCGGATACCCATTGCCTTTAATGCGGTCAGATAGTCATAGGCGCCCTTTTGAAAGGGCCGAACCTTTCCGAAATATTTCCGGTAACAGTTGTTGTAGGCTTTATGGGCAATCAGCCTGGCGTCTTTATCATCACCAAAAATGGCATTGAAAATATCCGTTCGGGATACCCGTCGCTCCGCCAGAATACGCGGGTGCAGGCGCCTGAAAATCCGGATGTAACGGACCAGTCGGGCGTCGTCAGCCGTGCGGCATTTCTCTTCTGGCAGAAGCCGCTCTACCAGACCCAGCTCTTCCAGTTGCGGCAGCATCTCTTCCATGGCGCTAAACATGGCGTCATGGGTGTCGACCAGAGTTCCATGCCAGTCGAACACCACCACTGACGGTGCCGATAACTCATCGTTAAATTTCGCCATGGTCATCCTCTCTTCGATTTTTTCGCACAACGAACTTGCACTACTTGTTATAGCACCGGGAAATCGTTCTGCGTCTTCCGTGCACCTGCCAGACCCGTTCGCACCAAACACGGGCGCTGAACGATTGTTCATTTTTTCACCAGCACCTACCCATTGGCCTTCACAATCTCAATAAAAACATACGGTTTCAAACTATATCAGGGTTTCTGGCACAGCAGGTGCAACAGCTACAGGGCGGGTCATGACTTGTTAGTACAAGTGCAACTTAATCGGAAGGATAGAACGATGAGAGATTCAAGAACCCTTACTGCAATCACCCTCTGCGGGTCACTGGCGCTGTGTGCCGGTGCCGTATCCGCAGAAACCATCCGGGTCGGTATCGGCCACCAGAGCATGGTCACCAATACCATTCCCGGCGGCATCATCCTCGAAAAACTCGAACTGCTGGAAAAGCACCTGCCAACCACCGGCAAGTACGAAGACGTCGATTATGAGATCGTCTACCGGGACTACGATTCCGGCCCACCCATCACCAACCAGATGCTGGCGGGCAAACTGGACTTCGGCGTGATGGGCGATTATCCCCTGATCGTAAACGGCGCCAAGTTCCAGGAAACCGGCAAACAGGAAACCCGCTTTATCGGCGTAACCGGCTACAACCTACGCGGCACCGGCAATGGGATTGTGGTTCCGATTGATTCTGACACCCAGAGCCTGGCCGATCTTGAAGGCAAAACTCTGTCGGTTCCGGTCGGCAGCGCAGCCTGGGGCATGACACTGAAAGCCCTGAGCGAAGCCGGTCTTAGCGATAAGGTTCGGGTAGTTAATCAGAGCCCGGCCGTTGGCGCTGCCAACATCCAGGCCGGGCGCATCGACGCCCACGCCGATTTCTGCCCCTGGTCGGAAATCATGGAGTTCCGGGAAACCGGCCGCAAGATCTACGACGGCAGTGAAGCGGAAATTCCGACCTTTCACGGCACCGTGGTACGCAAGGAATTCGCCGACGAGTATCCGGAAGTCGTCGAGGGCTATCTGACCGCCACCCTGGAGGCCCAGAAATGGATCCAGGACGACCCCATGACCGCCGCAGTGAAGGTCTCGGAATGGACCGGTGTAGAGAAAGAGGTGCTCTACCTCTATTTCAGCGAGGGCGGCATCACCACCTTCGAGGCCAGCGTCAAGCCCGAGTGGATAGAGGCCCTAGAATACGACCACGCCCTGTTGCAGCGCGAGGTTGAAGTCCCCGACCTGGATTTTGGTCGCTGGGTAGACGACAGCCTCCTGCGTAACGCCTACGAAACCATGGGCCTGGATTACGAACAGATGGTGAGCTCGGTGGTCGAGACCCAGCCCAACAATCCGGACTTTGCACCTGCTGAAATCTGGTTTGCCGACCAGGGCATTGTCACCTTCGACTCCGTCGCCGACATGCTGTCTGCCATGGAAACCTCCGGGGACACCATCAACGCCACCTATGTGTACGACAACCTGACCGGGCTGAAACTGTTCGGCAAGGCCTCATACATGGTTCGCGGCGATGACGGCGAAGTAGTGGCCTTCCTGAAGAAAGCCGACTCAGAGCAATACATTGCCGATAACGGCGGCAGCCCGGTAACCACGGGCAATGCTTTAGCCATGGCGAACTGATGTTTTGCCGGGTGGGGCCAAGCTTCCGCCCGGCATTGATCTGAGGAGCAAGAACGATGGATAGCAAAAGCAACGCGGCAATCCGGACTGCCGAACCGCCGGCCAACGCCACGGACATCGCTGAGACGGACGAACAAACGGCAAAAGGGTCAGCACTACTGACTCCGAAGACCGGATCCAGCACCGAGGCGCCGTCACGACTGTCTGGCACCTGGCTGAAAACCATGGGGCCACGCTACCTGGTGAGAATCACCGCTTTGATTGTGGCGGTTATTCTCTGGGAACTGGCTTCCCAGAACGGTTTCAACGTCTATATCAACTTCGACAATATTCCCGCGCCCTCTATCGTGGGTGCTGCACTGGTTACGGAACTGACTGGTTCGGAATTCTATCTGCATATTCTGCACAGCCTGGAGCGTGTGGCCATTGCCTATGTGATTGCCGTCGTTCTGGGCGTGCTGCTGGGGGTCGCCATGGGACGCTCCCGCTGGGCAGAAGACATCATCATGCCCTATATCGAGCTGCTAAGGCCGATTCCGGCAGTGGCCTGGATACCCCTGGCTATTCTGATGCTGCCCACGGAGCAGTCCAGCATCATCTTCATTACCTTTCTGGGCGCCCTGTTCCCGGTGATTCTTAACACGGTTCACGGCGTCGAGCAGACCAGTGACGTGCTGGTTCGCGCAGCCCGCAGCCTGGGCGCCAGCCGCGCAGCCATCCTCTGGCATGTGGTTCTGCCAGGCGCCATGCCCTCGATCGTGGCGGGGCTGGCGATTGGCATGGGCGTCGCCTGGTTCTCACTGCTGGCCGGCGAGATTATCAGTGGCCAGTACGGCATCGGTTACTACACCTGGAACTCCTACACCCTGATCCAGTACCCGCAAATTATCATCGGCATGCTGACCATCGGTGGCCTGGGAACACTCTGCACCCTGCTGGTACGCAAAGGCTGTAATCCCCTGCTCAAGTGGCAGGCCAAAGGAGGCCACTCATGAACGATGCGCTTGCAACAGACAACCGCCTGGCCGTGCTGGACCACAGCCGGTTACAGGCGAAATCCGGCAAACCCGGCGCCGAACGCGGGCGGGTGTCGGTCAGGGACGTGGACATTGTCTTTGAAACGGCCACTGGCTCCCATGTCGCTGTCCAGAACGCCAGCCTGACGGTTCGCCCCGGCGAATTCATCTGCCTGCTGGGGCCTTCTGGCTGTGGCAAATCCACGCTGATGAACACCATTGCCGGGTTCGTCAAGCCCTCACAGGGTGAGGTCAAAGTGGATGGCAAGGCAGTCACGGAACCCGGCCCGGACCGGGGCATGGTGTTCCAGCAGCATTCGCTTTTCCCCTGGAAAACGGTGAAGGAAAACGTGGCCTTCGGCCCCTTGATGTCAGGCGTCGGTAGCCAGGAGGCCAACAGCGTCGCCCGCACGTTTCTGTCGCTGGTGGGCCTGGCGGCGTTCGAGAACGCCTACCCCAACACTCTGTCTGGTGGTATGCAGCAAAGGGTCGGCATTGCCCGCGCCCTGGCCAACTATCCCAGCGTGCTGCTGATGGACGAACCCTTCGGCGCGCTGGACGCCCAGACCCGCATCATGATGCAGGAGAACCTGCTGGATATCTGGCGGGAATTCCGCAACACCGTGGTGTTCGTTACCCACGACATCGACGAAGCCGTGTTCCTGTCCGACCGCATTGTGGTGATGAGCGCCAGCCCGGGGCAGATCATTGCGGATATCGATGTGAACCTGCCCCGGCCCAGAGAGCAGTCCCTGCTGACCAGCCCGGAGTTTATGGCGCTCAAGCGCCAGTGCCTGGACCTGATTCGCCAGGAAACCCTCAATGCTTTCAAACAGCAGAACAAAACGGGGTAAATCCATGAATGGTCAATCCATGAACCGTCCGAGCCTGGGTTCGCCTGAACTCGCCATAACCTGTCATAACAACCAGGAGACTGCGCGATGAGCAACATGACCCAGATCATGGCGGGGCAATCGCCACTGCCACTGTACGTTCAGATTCGTGACAGCCTTCGCCGGCAGATTCTGGATGGCAGCTACGAAGTGCACGCGAGACTGCCCTCGGAAAACGAAATGATGAACACCTTTGGCGTCAGCCGGATCACCATCCGCCAGGCGCTCAGAGACCTTCACAACGAAGGCCTGGTGTTCAGCGCCCAGGGCAAGGGCACCTTTGTCAGCAAACCCAAGGCGGTGCAGAACGTGCAGCGTCTTGAAGGCTTCGGTGAAGCGATGGCGGCGCAAGGCTACGAAGCCTCTGCGCGGGTGCTCAGCATCCAGCAAATGAAGGCACCCAAAGCCGTCGTTGCGGCACTGGACCTGCAACCGGGGGACGATGTTGTCGAGGTCAAACGGGTGAGATACCTCAACCGCTCCCCGGTTTGCATCGACGACAGCTATTTCCCCATGGATATCGGGCGAAAGATGTTCAGCCTGGATCTGTCCGGCGACATCTTCCCACTACTGGAAAACTTCTTCGGTATCCCCCTGGGCGGTGCCGATATTGGCCTGGACGCCACTCTCGCTGACGAGGAGGCCCAGCAATACCTCAACCTGAAAACCGGCGAAGCCATCCTGCGGGTCGAACGCCTGACCCACGATCAGAACGGCCGGCCCATCGATTTCGAATATCTCTGCTATCGCGGTGATTCATACAAATATCAGTTCCGGATTGACCGGAAATAGGAGCGCACCATGAAAATTAACGACATCCCTGTCATCGAAACCGACGTTCTGGTCATTGGCGGCGGCACCGCCGGTCCCATGGCCGCCGTGACCGCCAAAGAGCAGGACCCCAGCCTGAACGTCATGCTGCTGGAGAAAGCCAACGTGAAGCGTTCCGGCGCTATCTCCATGGGTATGGACGGCCTGAACAACGCGGTTGTTCCCGGCCACGCCACGCCTGAGCAGTACGTGAAAGAAATCACCATCGCCAACGATGGCATCGTGCACCAGCCCGCGCTGATGGCCTATGCCACCCGGTCATTCCCGATGATCGAGAAGCTGGACTCCTGGGGCGTGCACTTCCAGAAGGACGAAACCGGCGACTATGACATGAAGAAGGTCCACCACCTGGGCACCTACGTGCTGCCCATGCCGGAAGGCCATAACGTCAAAAAGATTCTGTATCGCCGCCTGCGCCGTAACCGGGTACAGATTGAAAATCGCTTTACCGCGACTCGTCTGCTGAAAGATCCCGACGGCAATATCGCCGGCATGATCGGTGTGAACACCCGCACGGCGGAACCGATCATCATCCGCGCCAAGTCCGTGATCATGGCCACCGGTGCGGCTGGTCGCCTGGGTCTGCCGACTTCCGGTTACCTGTTCGGCACCTACGAGAACCCGGCCAACAACGGCGACGGCCATGCCATGGCCTACCACGCCGGTGCTGATCTGGCGAACCTGGAATGCTTCCAGGTGAACCCCCTGCTGAAGGACTACAACGGCCCGGCCTGCGCCTATGTCACCGGCCCGCTTGGCGGCTTTACCTCCAACGCCTTTGGTGAGCGCTTTATCGAGTGTGACTACTGGTCCGGCCAGATGATGCTGGAATTCTTCAAGGAGCTGGAATCCGGCACCGGCCCGGTGTTCCTGAAACTGGACCACCTGGCGGAAGAAACCATCAGCGAAATCGAGACGGTTCTGCACACCAATGAACGCCCCTCACGTGGCCGTTTCCACGAAGGCCGCGACGTCAACTACCGCCAGCGCATGGTGGAAATGCACATCTCGGAAGTGGGCTTCTGTTCAGGCCACTCCGCATCCGGTGTCTGGACCGATGAAACCGGCGCTACCACGGTACCCGGACTCTACTGCGCCGGCGACATGGCCAGCGTGGCCCACAACTACATGCTGGGCGCCTTTGTTTACGGCCAGATCTGTGGCGAAAGTGCCGTGGAATTCATCAAGTCCCGGGGCGAGCCCTTGCTTGATGAGGAGTTCATCAAGACGGAACTGGAGCGCATCCAGGCGCCGATGAAGCTGAAAGACGGCATTCCCCCGGAGCAAATGGAATACAAGGTCCGCCGCCTGGTGAACGACTACCTGCAGCCACCCAAGGTCACCAAGAAAATGGAGATCGGCCTGGAACGCATCCTGGCGGTGAAGGCAGACGTGTCGCAACTGTGTGCCCGCGATCCCCACGAACTGCTCAGGGCCATGGAAGTGCAGTCCATCATCGACTGCGCCGAGATGGCCGCCCGCGCCTCCCTGTATCGCACTGAAACCCGCTGGGGTCTTTACCACTACCGCGTCGACTTCCCCGAGCAGGATGACAAGGAATGGTTCTACCACAGCCGCCTGTTCAAAGACGACAACGGCCAGATGGCCAGCGGCAAGCGTCCGGTCGCGGACTACCTGGTATCGCTGGGCGAAGAAAAAGACGCCTACCGGAAAATGCGGGTCGACAAAGCCGCCAACGAATAACGCCACACAGAATTTTCTGACGAGAGAGGAACATCACTATGCCTATAGCCAATCACCATTCAAGCGTCCCGGTCATCGTGGACGAGGAAAAATGCATCGCCGACAAGGGCTGCACCGTGTGCATCGATGTGTGTCCGCTGGACGTGCTGTGGATCAATGAAGACACCGGCAAAGCGTTCATGAAATACGACGAATGCTGGTACTGCATGCCCTGCGAGGCGGACTGCCCCACAGACGCCGTGACCGTCAACATTCCCTACCTGCTGAGCTGAGGTGAGCCATGAAAACTTACGACGATCCCGAACTCCAGGCCATTGCCGTAAAACTCACGTCTGACGACCCGGGCATTCGCCGGGTGGCGGTGATGTCTCTGGTGGATTCCGGTGAGCCGGAAGCTGTTGAACTGGTTATCCATGCACTTCAGGACCCGAACACCGATGTGCGCCAGGAAGCCGCCAAAGTGGTGGATGAATTTGAAGCAGTGGACATGGCCGATGCCCTGATTGCCGCCCTGAGCGATGGCGATGAAGTGGTGCGCAACAGCGCTGCCCATGCGCTGGCCGACCTGAAGGATCCAGAGGCGGCGGAACCACTGCTGCAAGCTCTGGAAAACAGCACTGACGGCTTTGTGGTGTCTGGCATTCTGCGGGCATTGAAGCCGCTACGTGTTGCCAGCGCACAGACTCCTGCCCTGAAACGACTGGGCGACAGTGATGCCAGGGTCCGCCGTGAAGCCGTGGGGGTCATCGGCTGGCTGAAAAAGCCCGAGAACCTGCCGGCCCTGGTGGAAACGGCACAGCGTGATGAAGATCCTGAAGTTCGTCGTTCCGCCACCGGCGCGCTGTCGTATGCAACCCCACAACAGGTTGGTAAGGCATTGATCGGGCTACTGACAGACGGCCACTGGCAGGTGCGCTGCGAAGCCGCCAACAGCATCGGCAAACTGCAGCACCAGGCGGCCGTACCCGCATTGATTGAGGCCACCAGGGACCAGCTGTGGCAGGTCCGTGAAAAAGCGGTGGACGCTCTCGGCTCGCTGGGCTCAACCGACGCGATTCCAGTACTCGGGGAATGCTCCCAGGACACCATGAGCAACCTCCGCAAGGCGGCCATCGGTGCATTGGGTGCTATCGCGACCAGTGAATGTCGACCGTTCGTGGAAGCCGCGCTGGAAGATCCGGACCCGGACGTTCGCAAGCTGGCCCGCTGGGCGATCTCGAAACTGGACGCCGCGGCCTGACCTGTCGGCCAGCCTGCCGCACCAGGCTGGCCCGGCAATCACCCCTTTGCCTAGAGAATATCGAGAGGATACTGCCATGACCTTTGTTGTGACCGAAAACTGCATCCGCTGCAAATTCACCGACTGTGTCGATGTCTGCCCAACGGACTGCTTTCATGAAGGCCCCAACTTTCTGGTGATCAACCCTGAAACCTGCATCGACTGCAGCCTGTGTGTCCCCGAATGCCCGGCCGACGCCATTTTCGATGAGAAGGATCTACCAGAGGACCAGAAGGATTTCATTCAGCTGAACGCTGACCTGTCCCAAACATGGCCTGTCATTGACGCCACCTCGGATCCTTTGCCGGAAGCCGAAGAGTGGGTGGATCGTCCTGACAAGCTGCAATTTCTGGAGCGCTGAGTCATGTCCCGACATGTCATAACAAGTGAACAGAACACTGAAACCAACGCGCCCACCGGTGGCCCGGTGGAGCCACCAAAAGAGGTGCGCCTGAAGCGCAAACTCAACGAGCTTGAGCTGGAATGGCACGACGGCCTGACCGCACGATTGAGCTGCCTGATATTGCGAAGATCCTGTGGCTGTTCCCACTGCACCCAGCACAAGCGCTCGGGCCGGCTTAGCCTTGTCGACGCCGACATTGGCATTGAAAAAGTGGAACTGTCCGGCGTCAGCGGCCTGCAATTTTTCTTCAGCGACGGCCATTACCGGGGACTTTACCCCTGGGCGTTTTTGCGCGAACTGAGCGAGCAGGTGTCATGAACCAGACGCTTCAGTCCCTGGACACGCGATGGTGGGCACCCGCCCGGTTGCGCTACCCAGGCACGGCGCTGTGCGTGGTATTGGCCCTGGCCGGTAGTTTCCTGGCGAATCATTACGGCGCACCGGCGCTGGTGCTGGTTCTGCTGCTGGGCTTTGGTTTTGCCAGCCAGGCCGATGATGAACGCCTGCAACCGGGTATTGCGTTTTGCAGCCGCCAGGTTCTGCGAATCGGCATCGCTTTTCTGGGTGCACGGATCGGCGTGGAGCAACTGATAACGGTAGGCAGCCTGCCGCTGCTGATGGTGCTTACCTGTGTGCCCATCACCATTGGCTCTGCGCTACTACTGGGCCGCTGGTTTGGCCTGCCTGATCTGCAAAGCCTGGTAGCCGGTGTGGCGGTCGCTATCTGCGGCGTGTCTGCGGCCGTCGCTGTCGCCGCCGTGATTCCCCAGGGCAGGCTGGAAGACCGGCGGCTGCTGGGCGTGGTGGTCGGTGTCACGGCGCTGGGCACCCTCAGCATGCTGGTGCTTCCGCCACTGTTTTCCACGCTGGGTTACAGCCAGGTGCAAACCGGCCTGTTACTGGGCGCCAGTATTCATGATGTGGCCCAGGCTGCCGGCGCGGGTTATCTGGTTTCCGATACCACCGGCGATATTGCCACGCTCACCAAACTGCTGCGGGTCGCTCTGCTAGCGCCGCTGGTGCTGTTGCTTGGAGCGATTCTGAACCGGAGTAACTCCGGCAAGGCCGAACACCCCTGGTTTCTGCTGGGCTTCATTGCCCTGTTCGGCATGAACAGCCTGGGCTGGCTGCCGGAAAACCTGCGTGACGCTCTGAACACCGCATCCAAAGCCTGCCTGCTGATCACCATGGCGGCTTTGGGCATGCGCACCAGTTTGTCATCACTGATTGCCCAGGGCTGGCGCCCGTTTGCGCTACTGGCAATGCTCAGCACCTTGCTTGTTATCACCGCCATGACATCCATGGCCACTTTTTCACTATGAAACCCGATCAATATAGCCAACACGGAGGATTACCCCATGGCTGCCATTGGAACCGAAAATGTCATCAGCGTTCATCACTGGAACGACACCCTGTTCAGTTTCCGGACCACCCGCGATCAGAGCCTGCGCTTTGAGAACGGCCACTTTGTGATGATTGGCCTGCCGGTAGAGGGCAAGCCCCTGCTGCGCGCCTACAGTATTGTCAGCGCCAACCATGAAGAGTATCTGGAATTTCTCAGCATCAAGGTTCAGGACGGCCCGCTGACCTCCCGCCTGCAGCACCTGCAGGAAGGCGATGAGCTGTTCATCGGCCGCAAGCCGGTAGGCACGTTGGTGATGGGTGACCTGAACGAGGGCAAAAACCTGTACCTGTTCGGTACTGGCACCGGTCTGGCCCCTTTCATGAGTATCATCCGTGACCCGGACACCTACGAACGCTTTGAAAAAGTCGTGCTGGTGCACTGCGTGCGTGAAGTCAGCGAACTGGCCTATCACGACTACCTGACCAGCGAGCTGCCGGGCCACGAATTTCTGGCGGAAATCATCGGCGACAAGCTGATCTACTACCCCACCGTTACCCGTGAGGCATTCCGCAACGAGGGCCGCATAACCGACCTGATCGAATCCGGCCAGTTGGCAAAGGACATCGGCCTGCCACAACTGAATTCCGAAACTGACCGCGCCATGCTCTGTGGCAGCCCCGCTCTGCTGAAAGATCTGACCAAGATGCTGGACGAACAGGGCTTCAAAGGGTCACCGCAACAGGGTGTGCGTGGCGACTACGTCATCGAACGCGCGTTCGTAGAGCAATAGAGAGCGCGATAACCGGAGGAAGAACCATGTCCAACCCAGTGTCACATATACACGGGCAACAGCCAGGTCAGTCGCCCGGCCAGCAATCCAAAGGCCAGGCCCCGGAGCACAAAGCCGTGCCCGGGGTGAAACACCTGATTGCCGTCGCCTCCGGAAAGGGCGGCGTCGGCAAATCCACCACCACGACCAACCTCGCGCTTGCGCTGGCCCGCGAGGGTTATCGCGTGGGTGTGCTGGACGCCGATCTCTACGGCCCCAGCCAGCCCCGCATGCTGGGCCTGAGCGGCCTGCCCGATACCATTGATGGCAAGGTTCTGAAACCCATGATCGGCCACGGCATTCAGACCATGTCCATCGGTTTTCTGGTCGATGACGAGTCCCCGATTATCTGGCGCGGCCCGATGATCACCCAGGCCCTGACCCGGCTGGTGTACGAAACACGCTGGGATAACCTGGACTATCTGATGGTGGATATGCCACCAGGCACCGGGGACATCCACCTGACCATGGCCCAGAAAATGCCGGTGTCCGGCGCGGTGATCGTGACCACACCCCAGGACATCGCCCTGCTGGACGCCCGCAAGGGCCTGAAGATGTTCGAGAAGGTGAACGTGCCGGTGCTGGGCATCATCGAAAACATGAGCACCCACGTCTGCGGCCAATGTGGCCACGAGGAACACATCTTCGGCGAGGGCGGCGCACGGAAAATGGCCGAGGAAGCCGGTACCGAACTGCTGGGCGAATTGCCACTGGATATCCGTATCCGAACCGGCTCTGATTCCGGCGACCCGATCGTGAAAAGCGATCCTGATGGCGCGTTGGCGCAGGCTTACCGCGACATTGCGACCAGGATCCTTGGCGAGATTGATAACCTGGCCCTCAAATCCGGCGCGTCGGCGCAGGCCATGCCAACGATCACCATGGAATAGACCACCAGCCCCGACGCCTTATCGGGGCTTTTTCGCCAGCTCGACGTCAATCACACGGCCATTGCGCAATTTCACAATGCGACGGAACTGGGTCTTGCCGGTTTCGTACATCCATTCCTCCGCGGGCACCCCTTTTATGGTAAAAATGGCGTAAACATTGATATTGAGGTCCGGTGTACCGGTTATAACGTACCGACTCTTGACCATGTCCCGCTCTATCCATTGCATTTTCCATTTCACGATTGCGCCGTCGTTATGCACAAGAAACCCAATCTGCCCGAAAAGATCTGCCCCGTGTGCCAGCGGCCCTTCGCCTGGCGCAAGAAATGGGCAAAAGACTGGGACCATGTTCGCTACTGCAGCGAACGCTGTCGCCGGTCGGGGAGGCAGGCCCCATGACAACCCTGGTCTGGTTCAAACGCGACCTTCGCACCCGCGATAACGCACCGCTGACGGCCGCCAGTGAACTGGGAGAACCGGTCATTGCCTTGTACCTTGTCGAAGAGGACTACTGGCAGCTACCCGACACCAGCGACCGACAGTGGGCGTTTACCGCAGATTCCCTGATCGACCTTAACCGGCAGCTGGCCCGCGCGGGGAACCGGTTAACAGTCCTGCGCGGGGACATGATTTCGGTGCTGCAGTCCCTGAAACGCAGCCACGATATCCGGCGCATTTTCTGCCACCGCGAAACCGGTGGACACTGGACCTTTGATCGCGATGAAGCGGTGATCGGCTGGTGTACCGAACAGCAGGTGGAATTCCGGGAATGGAACCAGTTTGGAGTGGTGCGGCGCCTGAAAGATCGGGACCTGTGGGACAAGGCCTGGACAGGCCTGATGCACCAGCCAGTGTTGCCTGCTCCGGATCATCTGCCCGCGCCAGAGGAAACGGTGGAAGGAGCGCTTGACCCTGCCAGCATCGAGGTCAACGCTGGCGCCCCCTGCCCGGACCGCCAGGCCGGCGGCAGCCGCAAAGGCGAAAGCCTGCTGAACTCGTTCCTTGAACGGCGCTGTATCGGCTATCAATACAACATGTCGAGCCCAAACACGGCAGTGAACGCCTGCTCCCGGCTTAGCCCTCATATTGCGTTCGGCACCGTCAGCCTCCGGAACATCTACCAGCAGGCCAAGGGCACCGGCAACCACCCCAACACCCTACCCCGCAAACAGAAAAGCCTGACCAGCTTCCGCTCACGCCTGCACTGGCACTGCCACTTTATTCAAAAGCTGGAAGACGAGCCGAAACTGGAATTCCGCGCCATGCACCGGGAAATGGAAACTCTGAAAACCGGCCCCAACGATTCCGAACGGTTGCAGCGCTGGCAGGAAGGCCAGACCGGCTGGCCTTTGGTAGACGCCTGCATGCGCGCGCTTAATCACACCGGCTGGATCAACTTCCGCATGCGCGCCATGCTGATGGCCGTGGCCAGCTATCAATTATGGCTACACTGGCGAGACCCAGCCCTTCACCTGGCGCGAATGTTTACCGATTTCGAACCGGGCATTCACTATTCGCAAACCCAGA
>Ga0307934_1001568_pt1 | contig 13666 bp, 14 predicted proteins | sample OrgLakmetageno90_FD_201838 | JGI IMG/M metagenome (GOLD analysis project Ga0307934, IMG submission 201838) | Saline water microbial communities from Organic Lake, Antarctica - #90 | ecosystem: Environmental > Aquatic > Non-marine Saline and Alkaline > Saline | place: Antarctica: Organic Lake... | reverse complement strand
TCTTGCGCCGTGATGATGAGCTCGTCGTTCATCGACTTGACCGTCTCGGTCGTTCGACGCGTGACGTACTGAATTTAGTCCATGAGCTGGATGCTCGGGGCGCCTCGTTGAGAATCCTTGAGCCAGATATCACGACGAAAGGTGCAATGGGTCGAATGATGATCACAGCCCTGGGCATGGTCGCGGACATGGAACTGACGTTTATAAAGGAGAGGCAACTTGCCGGCATTGAGGCTGCAAAGCGAAAAGGAATTTATAAGGGCCGCCCAAAAATGGTCGACGAAGCCGAAATCTGCAAACGGATGGCAAATGGAAACACGAAGGCCCAGATTGCCAGGGACATGGGTGTATCACGAATGACGGTTTACCGGGCCTTACAAAAGCTGCCACCTACTAATAAGGGTGAGTCAGCCTAAGGTTTCCAAAGTTGCAAACCATCGAGAGAGAGCGAGATGCAAACCAGTCCGCCGTGATTTTTCGATCAGATGGTTGGTTTTTCAGGGGACCGGCGAATCCGAGGGGCCTTCCCTCATCACAGGTACAGCATGGCTGACACCATCCTGGTGCTCAGCCTTCAGGGCACACCGACAGATTCCTTGACAACTACCGTGAGTGGACTAGACTAAAGGAAGTTAAAGGAAGTTAAAGGAAGTTAAAGGCAATTAAAGGCAACTTGAGAGGATCACGCGTGTTCAGCTATGGACTTTTCAGCTTCGACTCCAAAGACGACCTGCTCAAAAAATCTGCCGAATACTGGAATCCAGGCAAGGTGCAATTCTGGAGCGATGCCGGAACACCGATGGTGATCGACCGTCGCGAGGAATATTTCCTGCATGATATGTCGGGCAAACGCCTGATCGACCTGCACCTGAATGGCGGTACCTATAATTTTGGTCACCGCAACGCCGAACTGGTAGAGACACTGAAATCGGCCCTCGATTACTTTGACATAGGCAACCACTGGTTCCCGTCCGTCGCCCGTACCGCCTTTGCCGAAAAGCTGATCCAGACGGCGCCGCACATGCAATTCGCCATCTTCGGGGCGGGGGGTGCCGAGGCGGTCGATATTGCGCTGAAAACCGCGCGCTACGTCACCCAGCGCAAAAAGATCGTATCGATCCTCAAGGGCTATCACGGCCATTCGGGCCTGTCGGTCGCCACCGGCGACGAGCGGTTTTCCAAGATCTTTTTGTCGGACCGGCCCGATGAGTTCCTGAACGTGCCGTTCAACGATCCCGACGCGCTGGAGCAGGTGCTGAAAAATGGCGACGTCGCCGCCTTCATTATTGAGACGATTCCGGCCACCTACGGCTTTCCCATGCCGGATGACGACTATTTGCGCGAATGCCATCGCATTTGCCGCAAATACGGCACGCTGCTGATCTCGGACGAGGTGCAGACCGGGCTTTTGCGCACAGGCGTCATGTGGGGCTGGCAGGGTTACGGTATCCAGCCCGATATCATGGTCTGCGGCAAGGGTCTGGGCGGTGGGATCTATCCCATTTGTGCCTGCCTGGTGACTAAGGAATGCGGCGGCTGGCTAACCGAGGATGGCGCGGCGCATATTTCCACCACCGGGGGGGCCGAGTTGGGCTGTGTCGTCGGTCACAAGGTGATCGAGATGTTGGAGCGGCCCGAAATCATCTCGAACGTGCATTTCATATCTGAATTTTTTGCCTCTGCGATGCAGGAAATGATGGCACGCCACAGCGACATCTTTGTCGGCGTGCGCCAACGCGGTGTCGTTATGGGGCTGGAGTTCGATCATCCCGAAGGCGCTGTCGCGGTGTCGCGCGCGCTGTATGAAAATGGCGTCTGGGCGATCTTTTCGTCGTTGGACAAGCGGGTGCTGCAATTCAAGCCGGGCGTGATGCTGGGTGTCGATGTGTGCCAGGAAATCATGGCTCGCTTTGATGCGGCTATGCCGCGCGCCAGACAATTGATGAAAACGATGAGGGCAGTCGCATGAGCGCCGATCCCAACTCCGCGCGCCTGGTCGTTCCCGACCCGCATATCGCCACCGCGCACATGAAAGTCAGCCACGCCCATTGGGCCGTGCACCAGTTCGGGAAGGCCAGCCGGGAAACCGTGCTGAAGGTCGCCGAGGCGGTTGCACGCGCGGGGCACGCCAAGGCCGGGCATTACGCCGATTGGGCGGTGCGCGAGACGGGCTTTGGCGTGGTCGAGCACAAGAAGATCAAGAACGAGCTCAGTACCCTGCCGCTGCTGGACTATTACCGTGATTTGGATCTGGTCAGCCCCCGCGTGCTGCCGGACGAAAAGATGGTCGAGTTGCCCAAAGCTGCCGGAGTGGTGTTCGCGATTATACCCGCGACGAACCCGATTGCGACTCTTTACTACAAGGCGATGCTGGCAATACTCAGCCGCAATGCCATCGTGTTTAGCCCGCATCCCGCCGCCCGCGAATGCAGTGTCGATGCCGCAAAAATGCTGGCCGAGGCCGCTGAGGCCGCAGGCGCGCCCGCAGGCCTGATCCAGTGCATCGAACATCCGTCAGTCCCGCTGGTGCAGGAAATCATGGCCTCGGACAAGATCGCCGTCATCATGGCGACAGGCGGCGGGCCGATGGTGCGCGCGGCCTATTCCTCGGGCAACCCCGCGCTGGGGGTCGGGCCGGGCAATGCGGTGGCCTATGTCGATCCCTCGGCCAAGGTGGATGCGGCGGCGAAACGGCTGGTGGACAGCAAGAGCTTCGACAATTCCGTCCTTTGCACCAATGAAAGCGTGGTCCTGACGCTGGATAGCAATCGCGGCAACATGGAGCGCGCCCTGCGCAGCGCCGGCGCGCATCTGTGCAACGAGGCGGACACCGACAAACTGCGCGAGTATCTGTTTACGGACAAAGGCCTCAACGTTGCCGCTGTCGGAAAATCTGCCGCCTGGATCGCGGAGAAGGCAGGTATCCGCGTCAGCCCTTCGGTGCGAATTCTGGTGCCGGTCATCACCGCACCGGGGCAGGATGATACGCTTTTCCGCGAAAAGCTGTGTCCGGTGCTGACGCTGGCCGCGGCTGTGGATTTCCAACAGGCCATGACCATCGCGGCGCAGATCATGAGACGTGGCGGCGGCCATTCGGCGGCTTTCCACGGCGAGGCGCCCGATCGTTTGCTGCAATTCTCGAATGCGCTGCCGGTCTACCGTGTCGTCGTCAACGCGCCCTGTTCCCAAGGCGCGGCGGGTTTCGCCACGCATCTGCCGCCTTCGTTCATGATCGGCACCGGCTTTGCCGGGCGGTCGTCCGTGGGCGAAAATGTCGGCCCGCAGCATTTGGTTCACTGGACGCGCATCGCTTATAATAGTGACGCTTCGGTGCCATTCGATCAGTTTGACATGTCCGTCCTAGACAGCAAGAGTCCGGCCACGCCCAAGCAATCGCACGCGCAGTATACTGCGCCCTCGGCCTTGCCAGACACAGACCGCGACAAGCTGCGCCAACTGATTCTCGAAGAACTCAAAGGGCTGACCGGAGGCCACAAATGACTGACCTACGCGCTTCGATCTTCATCGACCAGCTCCAGCCGCAAACACTGGCTTACCTAAGCACATGGATGCGCGGATCACTGCCCCGTGCGCGCATGGCCGCGCAGATCGTCGAGATAGCGCCGGGCCTCGATGTTGAGGCGTTGACCGACGCGGTCCTGAAATCTGCCGATGTGCGCGCCGGGCTGCTCGTGGTCGAGCGCCAGTTCGGCACGCTCCAGTTTCACTCCCGGTCTACCGCCGAAGTTCAGGCAGGCGCAGCGGCGGTGATGGAGCAGCTTGGCAAGACGGCTGCTGACGTGGCCAAGCCCAAGATTCTGGCGTCAAAGATTGTGACCAATATTGAGAGCCAGCACGCGTTCTTGATGAACCGCAACAAGGTGGGTTCGATGGTCTTGGGGGGCGAGAGTATCTATTTGCTCGAATGTCAGTCCGCCGCCTATGCTGTCCTCGCCTGCAACGCGGCGGAAAAAGAGGCCGATATCAAGGTTATCGATATGCGCCCCATCGGCGCGAACGGGCGGCTTTATTTGGCGGGGACCGAAGCGGATGTGCGAAATGCACGCAATGCCGCCGAGCGTGCGCTGCGCGCTGCGGGGGCCGAATAATGTCCGCACTGCGCGACGAGATACGCGCCATCCTGCGCGAGGAGATCGCGGCGGTGCAGTCTGAGATCGTACCGACCTTCGCGCCCGAGCGTGTGCAGTTGAACGGCAGCGCCGATCTGGATCGTTTCGCGCGCGATCTGCTCAGCCGCGCGCAGGGCGATCCCGGTTTCGCCGCCGCTGTCATCAGCGGCGCACAGCGGTTCGAGCTGTCGGGCGAGGCACTCATGCACGTAGCGCCCGCCAACACCTATACCCCGCGCATCGTCACCGGCCCCGCCGGGCCGCCGCGCGCTAAGGCGACAGAACTGACCAAGACGCTCGTGACCGAGCGTGACATCGAGGCGCTGGAGCCCGTCGCCAAGGTGCTGCGCGTGCCGAAACAATGCCGCCTCACGCCGCTTGCCAATGACGAGGCACGGCGCCGGGGCATCAGGATCGAGAGGTTTGCAACATGATACGCGCAACCGTAACCGGAAAAGCCTGGGCCTCGCGCCGCATCGAGACGATGCCGACCGGCGCCTACATCGAGGTAGAGACCGAAAGCGGCGCGCGCCTGATCGCGTTCGACCCGCTGGGCTGCGCGCCCGGCGAGGCGGTGCTGATCACCCAAGGCTCGGTCGCTGCTGCGTATTTCAGTCAGTCAACAGCCTCCATCGATGCGCTGATCATCGGGTCTATCGACGAAGACAAATCCGGAAAAAGCCGGAAAACCTAAAGGAGAAAATTCATGGCTAATCTAGCAATCGGAATGATCGAAACCAAGGGCAACGTGCCCGCACTGGCCGCAGCCGACGCGATGGTCAAGGCGGCTAACGTCGAAATCGTCGCCCGTAATGAGGTCGGCGGCGGTCTGGTGTCCGTTGTCGTGCGCGGTGACGTGGGCGCGGTTAAGGCTGCGACCGAGGCCGGCGCCGAGGCGGCCAGCCAAGTGGGCGAAGTCACTGCGGTTCACGTCATTCCGCGGCCCCATGCCGATCTGAGCAAGCATTTCGACGCGGCAAAATAAGCGTTTCAATACCGGAGCAACTTGATGACTGAATTGCGCGTCTACCTTCCGATCGAGGATCTGCAACCGCAGTTCGCGGCCTATCTTTCGTCGCCGACGCGGGCGCGGGGATATCCGCCCTTTGTCGGGCAGAACTCTCTCTTCATTGAGGTGGCTCCGGCGCTGGCGATCCACCGCATCACCGATCTGGCATTGAAGGAATCGCCGGACATGGAGCCGGGGATTCTTTTCACCGAGCGTCAGTTTGGCCTGCTGGAGCTGCACGCCGATGACATGGCGGATGTCGAGGTAGCGGGCCGCGCGATCCTCAAGGGAATCGGTGCCAAGCCTGAGGATCAACTGGCGCCGACGATCCTTTATTATGACATCATTGAGGATTTGTCAGACCAGCACGCGATCATCCTCAATCGCTCGCGGGACGGCTCGATTCTGGTGCCGGGGGTCGCGCTGTTGATCTATGAGATGGCGCCTGCGCTGTTTGCATGCGTTGCTGCGAATGAGGCCGAGAAGGCCGCGCCGAATGCGACCATCAACGACGTTCAGATGATGGGCGCAACCGGGCGGATCTTCATGTCCGGGTCCGTCGAGGACATGAAGATCGCACGCGACACGATCACCGCGCGTCTGGAAGGGATCAAGGGACGGAAAAAGTAGAACGACCCCGTCAGCCTCGGCTCGAAGTACCGCAGGAGCGCAAGACCACCGGAATAACCGATAACAGAAAATTCTAGGAGGATTGACCATGACACTTTCAAGACGACAATTTACTGCCGGCGCCGGTGCACTGCTGGGCGCGGGCGGTTTGATGGGAGTAGGCGGCCTGATGGGCGCGCGTAGGGCCCATGCCGCGCGTAATGACGAGCTGAACATCCTGTGCTGGGAAGGCTACAATTCCGGCCATGTCCTCAACCCCTATCGCAAGGCACATCCTGGTGCCACCATTCGCGCCGAAAGCGGCACGTCCGATCCTGACATGATCAACAAATTGCGCGCGGGCGAGACCCGCGTGTGGGATCTGATCAACGTGAACCAGCCTTGGGCGCGCAGCCAGCTCTATCCTGAAAAGATGATCAAGCCCTTGGATAAAGACCGGTTCATGCCGTATTTTGACAAGATGCTGCCGGAGTTCGCGAAACCCTATCCGCTAGCCTTTGCCGATAATGGCGATCTCATCGGGATGCCGCAGCGCTACGGTCCCTTCTCCTTCGTAGTCAATACCGACAAAATCAGCCGCAAGACGGCCGAGGACGAAGGCTGGAATCTGTTCTTCGACGAGAAGATGAAGGGCAGATATGGCGTTCTGACCTATGACAACTGGAACATCATCCATATGTGCATCGCTGCGGGCCTGAACCCGTTCCAGCCTGTTGAGGGCGACGACCAGGACAAGTTCAAGACGACGGCTCAGCAGATCTTCGGCAATGCACGTATGTTGACTGACGACCTGGTGGCGATGAACATGGCACTCATCAACGGCGAGATCGACGCCTATTTCACCGGCGGCGTCTATACGGCCTCGCCCGCCCGCTATGACGGGCTGACGAATATTCGCGCGATTACGCCGAATTCCGGGCCGATTGACGGCAAGGGCGGCGTCGTCTGGATCGAGCTGACCTCGGCTGTCAACAACCCCGACCCGTCCGAACTGGCGGGGGACTTCCTCGAATTCGTGCAGACGCCTGAAATCGCCCATGCGGTCGCCTTTACCGAAGGCACCCATAATCCCGTCGCCCAGATGGGCAACGAGGCGGTGCTGGCGAAATTCTCCGACGATGAGTTGAAGGCAATCCAAATGGATAGCCTGGCCGAGGATATGGCTAAATCTGCCGATTACGGTGCTGTCACCTCCTATGACGCGCTAATCGACATTTATACACAGGTACGCCGCAGCTAAACACGCGGGCAAGGCGGCGGGTATGCCGCCGCCTCGGGTCACACATCCCCCGATTCGGAGTATCCGATGCCTACCAACACTATTATGCACCTCAAGAATGTCCGCAAGGTATTTGGAGGTTTCACGGCCGTAAATGGCATCGACCTCGAGATCGAGGAGGGCGAGTTCTTTACCATCGTCGGCCCCTCGGGCAGCGGCAAGTCAACCACGATCCGCCTCTTGGTGGGCATAGACGAACTGACGGATGGCAAAATCTGGCTGCGCGACGAGCGCATCGATCAGACCCCCGCCAACCTGCGCCCGACCTGCATGGTGTTCCAATCGCTGGCCCTTTTTCCGCATATGTCGGTCGGTCAGAACATCGAATTTTCGCTGAAGCTGCGCAAGATGGATCCCGCCAAGCGCAAGGAGCGCGCGATCGAGCTGCTCGACCTACTTCACCTGCCCGCCAGTTATTATGACACGCGCGTTACCGAATGTTCGGGCGGCGAGCGGCAGCGAGTCGCGCTGGCCCGCGCGCTGGCGTTCGACCCCGAGATCATCTTCTTCGACGAGCCCCTGTCGGCGTTGGACTACCGCCTGCGCAAGAGCCTTGAGAAAGAGCTGAAGGATCTGCACGCCCGCACTGGCAAGACCTTTGTCTACATCACCCATTCTCTGGAAGAGGCTATGGTGATGTCCGACCGCATCGCCATCATGAAGGAAGGCCGGTTCGAGCAGATTTCTACCCCCGACGAGATTTACAGCCAGCCCGTCTCGCGCTTTGTCGCCGAGTTCATGGGCGAGGTGAACCTCATTGACGTCTCCGCCTCGAAGGGCCGGATCGACGGCGAGGGGCTGACCACCCAGAAAAACGACGCGACCAAGAACATGGCCGAACGCATCACCGCCGCAAGCGGCGCGACCCTGATGATCCGCCCCGAATACGTGCAGTTCCTTGAGCAGGGCGTCAGCGCCGATTTCACCGTCGAGGGCAAGGTTCATGGTATCTACGCCCTCGGCTCGCGCATCCATTACGAGATCAAGACTGAAGGCGGCCAGATCCTGACCGTCGAGAAGCTGCGGGAGGACCGCTACGATGGCGGCGAGGGCGACCATGTCCAGCTCGGATGGGAGGCGAAGAACGCCCATATCATCGAAGGGCAATCGGCATGAGGCGGCTAGACAAAAAACTGGGCGCGCTGTCGTCAATCCCGATGCTGACCGTTCTGGCGGTGGCCTTCGTCGCGCCGCTGGGACTAGTAGCACTTTTCTCGATTATGCCGGAAGATGTCTTCAGTATCTTCAACATGCCCAATTTCGCGGCCTACAAAACCTTCGCGACCCACGGCTATTACAAATCGCTGCTCTGGACGCTATTTATGGCGTTCCTCGCCACGACGATCCTGCTTCTAATTTGCTGGCCACTAGCCTATGGCATGGCCAAGGTGTTTAAACGCTTCACGCTGGTCATCACCATCGCCGTCGTGATGAGCCTGTTCGTGTCAGAGAACATCCGCCTTTTCGGCTGGGTTCTGACACTGATGAAAGGGGGGTTGTTCGAGGGTTACCTGCGCCACTGGACCGGGGTCGGTTTTGAGAGCCCGCTTTATGATGTGAGTATCATCGTCTTTGGCATCGTCTATGTCTATTTGCCCTTCATGCTGTTCCCGCTGGCGCAAGGTATTTCCATGGTGCCCGAAGATGCCCGGCAAGCGGCGCGCGATCTGGGCGCGACGCACTGGCAGATCCTGACGCAGATCGACCTGCCACTGGCCGCACCGGGGATCATGGTGGGATATCTGCTGACGTTCGTTCTAGCCGCCGGAGCCATGGCCGAGGCGAAAATTCTGGGCGGGCGCGCAGTGATCGTAATGGCCGACGATATCCAGACGGCATTCACCTATGGACAGAACTGGCCTCTGGGTTCGGCGCTGTCGATGGTTCTGATCCTGCTGATCGGAACGCTGGCAATCTTCGGCATCGCCAAGATTGACCTCGACAAGATCATGGGGAGGAACTGAGCCATGGGCCCCTCCCGCACCACGCGCACGGTCCTCTTCGTCTATGGCCTCGCGATCATCGCCTTCCTCTATTTGCCTCTGGTGTCGGTCGCCTTCGCGTCGGTATCCAAGGCGCGCTATCTCTCCTTTCCGATCCGGCGCTATACGACGGGTTGGTTCACCGATGCGCTGGCCAGCCCCGAGGTGCATACACTGGCGCTGACCTCGCTCAAGATCGCGGTGATCGTTACGGTGCTGTCGATGATCATCGCCTTCTTCGGCGCGCTGGCCTTCGCCCGCTATCAATGGCGCTACCGGTCGCTGTTTCAAAAGCTGGTGCTGCTGCCGATCTTCTTTCCGCAGACGGTGCTCGGTCTCGCCTTGCTGATGTGGTTCAACGCGATCGGGGTCATCCCGACATGGAAAACCGCCATCATCGCGCATCTGGTCTGGATTGCGCCGATTGCGACTCTGATCGTCGCAATCCGTGCCTTCAGCGTCGATCCGGCGCTGGAGGAGGCCGCGCGCGACATGGGCGCATCGAACATTGTCATCCTGCGTGAAATAACGCTGCCCCTGCTCATGCCGGGGCTTGTTGCGGCGGGACTCTTTGCCTTTCTGCTCAGTTGGGGAAATTTCCCGCTGTCGCTGTTCACTACTGGCGCGGATTCGACGCTGCCAGAATGGCTCTATGCGAAAATGATATCGGGTTATTCGCCGCTGGTGCCGACGCTGGGCATCCTGTCTGTCATCGGCTCGTTCCTGCTGGTCTTGGCCGCTTTCATCGCGTTCTGGATTTACCGGACGCTGCGCCCGCAAAACTGACATCCAACCGGGAGGTAGAAAAATGCTAACATCCATCAAAAACAAGAGCGTCATCGTCACTGGTGGCTCCAAGGGGATCGGGCGCGGCATCGCGTCCGTCTTCGCCAAGCAGGGCGCCAAGGTCACGTTGATCGCCCGCGACGAGGCTGCTCTTAAAAAGGCGACCAGCGAGATGGGCGATCATGTCCGCTATGAGATTGCCGACGTGGGCGACTGGGATGCAATGAAAAAGGCGGTAGACAGCACCGCCAAGGTGCAGGGCGGCCTCGACATCATGTGCGCCAACGCGGGGTATTTCCCGCAGACTAAGATGATTGATATGGATGTCGAGGAATGGGACAGCGTCATGGCCTGCAATCTGCGCTCGTCCTTTCTTGCGGTTAAGGCGTCGATCCCCTATTTCGAGAAGGCTGGCAAGGGCCGTGTCATCCTGACCTCGTCGATCACCGGTGCCGTCACGGGATTCCCCGGCTGGTCACATTACGGGGCATCCAAGGCCGGTCAGCTCGGTTTTATCAAGACCGCCGCGATGGAGCTGGCACGCTACAACACCACCATCAACGCCGTCATGCCCGGCAACATCTATACCGAAGGTCTGCAAGGGCTGGGGCAGGAGTATCTGGATACGATGGCCACCTCCATCCCGCTCAAACGTCTCGGTGCAGTCGAGGATATCGGCAACGCTGCGCTGTTCTTCGCCTCGGACGAGGCGGGCTATATCACTGGCCAGCAAATCATCGTCGATGGCGGGCAGATCCTGCCTGAGTCGCTGGAAGCCATCGAAGAGATGTAAACCCTCGGGCGCTGCGCCAAATCCGCATGACAAAGGGAATGACCATGGCCCAAACAGACATTCCGCTGGCCGAACTTCTGACGCATCTGGACAGGCTGGCGCAGCAATCTCTGACCCTGTGGGACATGCCGCCGAACCCGCAGGCCAAGCTGATCAACGTATCGGAAAACGCCACTTACCTCGTCGAGGCGGATGGCGGCTATAAGGCGATTCTGCGCATCCACCGCGAACAATATCACACCCGCCGCGCCATCGAATGCGAGCTGGCCTGGATTTCCGCGCTGAAAGACGCCGACGCCGTCGTCACCCCCGGCAACTACACCGGCAAGGACGGCGAGGTTATTCAGGAGGGGCGCATAGAGGGGCTGGAAAATCCGCGCTACATGGTCCTCTTCGAATTCGTCGAAGGCGCCCAGCCCGATGAGGCCGGCGATCTGGAAGGCCCCTTTGAGGAGCTGGGCGAAGTTGCCGCGCGCACACATGAGCATTCCAAAGGGTGGGAGCGGCCAGCGGATTTCGAGCGGCTGACCTGGAATGTCGAGACGGTGTTCGGTCAGCGCACCAACTGGGGCGACTGGCGCGATGCACCGCATGTCACGCCAGACGTGGCCAAAGTACTGGAGGCGGTCGAGGCCCGCGTGCGCGCCCGTCTTAACGCCTTCGGCGCGGGCAATGATCGCTATGGCCTGATCCACGCCGACATGCGGTTGGCCAACCTGCTGACTAGCCCAAGCGGCACCCGCCTGATCGACTTCGACGATTGCGGGTTCGGCTGGTTCCTCTACGATTTTGCTACCGGCATCAGCTTTATGGAGGATGATCCACGCGTGCCCGCGCTCAAAAACGCATGGGTACGCGGGTATGAAAAAGTGCGCTCTCTCAGTGATGGCGAAAAGGGCGAGCTCGATACGTTCATCATGCTGCGCCGCATGGCATTGCTGGCATGGATCGGCAGTCATATCGAGGCGCCCGAGCCGCAAGCGCTGGCGCCGGACTTCGCTAGAGTGACGGCAGAGCTTGGTGAAGCCTATATGGGATCTGACCTAGCGGAGCGCTAAACTTTACACTTTCACGAGCGATTTTTAGTTTTTCAGCGTAAAAGAGCATCAAAATCACGACTCCGTCGCCCCATACAGCAAGATTTAATCAGATGAGAAGCCCCGAGACTTATGGCCGCAAGGGTTACGATATCTTCTCTATGATTGATCCGGTCCATGCTTTTGACAAGAAAAGCCATGATGATAGCTTCTAAGGAGTTAATGGAGAAACTTCTGGGGGTTTGAGCGGGTTTGAGCGGGTCTGAGCACCTGCTCGACAAGAATGAATAGGCTCAGCCTATCAAAGTTGAGGCGGTGGACATCCAAAGGTTACACAGAGCATTTCAAGTTCAAACCTCGTGTCAACTTGAACCTGAAACGTCTTAAGAGGAGGAAATATCATGTGGTCGGAAATTGAACCCGATGATCATCAGGACGTCACCGTCGATGGCTACACTGTCAAGACCTACAGTTTTGGCACCGGGGACAATGTCGTGCTCTGCGCCAATGGCGGGCCCGGCCTGCCCTGCGATTATCTACGCGATTCCCATTCCTGCCTAAAGTCCGAAGGCTACCGCGTCGTGGCTTGGGACCAGTTGGGCACAGGATCGTCGGATCGACCAACCGATCCGGCGCTCTGGACGATTCAACGCTATGTCGAGGAAACCGAGACGGTGCGCAAGGCCTTAGGGTTGGGGAAGGTGCATTTCCTCGGCTCGTCCTGGGGCGGCTGGCTGGGCATCGAATATACGCTGACTTATCCCGATTCGCTTTGCACGCTCATCCTTGAAAATACCGCCGGGGACATTCCGCATCTTGTTACAGAACTGAACCGGCTGCGCGACTCACTCGGGCCCGAAACAGTGGCAATGATGCAGCGCCACGAAGCTGAGGGTACGCTCGATCATCCCGCGTACCAAGCCGCCGTGACAATCCTCAACTACCGCCATGTTTGTCGGCTGGACGACTGGCCGGCACCGGTCAAACGCTCGGTCGACGACTGGAACGTGGGACCTTACGGCACGATGCAGGGACCTAACGAGTTTCTTTATACTGGCAATCTGGCGAACTGGAACCGCATCCCCGACATGCACGCGATCAAGATACCCTGCCTCATCACCACCGGTCAGCATGACGAGATAACGCCAGCTTGCGCGCGGCGCATGAAAGAAGCGCTGCCCGATGCCGAGTTGCACGTCTTCCCCAACAGTAGCCATATGCCCTTCTTTGAGGAGCCGCAGGCCTATTATCCAGTGCTTTTAGATTTCCTGAAGCGGAACTCGTGAGTATGTCCGCACCGGCTTTTGGCGGTGCGGACATGTTCAGAGATAAAGTCGCGTTGCTTCGTAAGGCCTACGACCATGCTTTGTTAAAAACGGGAGGGTATCCTGTCTAGGTGATGTTGATCCGCCTCACTCTGCACGATCCTGTCAATCAGCATCCATTCGGGATCCCTGTCGAGGCCTAAAAGGGGCCCCTCTTGCGCATGGGTAGCTGACCCGAGGCGGTGTGACTGTCAGGGAGAGACCTGGCTCTTTTACCTCACCTATTTCCCCCTTAAGTAATACCCGCTATCCGAATCAAAAAGGTTTCACAAAAGCACTATTCATCACGGTAGATACGCTGGAGAATTTCTAAAAAGGTGAGCCATCACGCGCAGACATTCTGTGTAACCTATTGCACGTGGCTAAACGTTAAAGACGCACAGAACTAGGTATCAGGCGACTTTTGTAGATATCTACTCTTCTGGCTGGCTCGGTTAGTAGTCCACCTGTCCGGTGAGATAACCCACGGTTTTGCTATAGCATTAGCAGCTACCGATTCCAGATTTCTCCCCAATTATCCGAAGTGATATTCCGAAGTTTATGCAGCGTTAGGAGCTAACGCATGGGTTGTGTAGTGGTCAACTAATCCCGGACAGTATTTTAAGGTTTTCCTCAGCCGCAACGGGCGAAATGCCGTCGTTGAATGTGTGAGGTCGTTGCCGGTTGTAGTAGCCCATCAGATAGCCACCAACATC
>Ga0307934_1001562_pt1 | contig 13735 bp, 13 predicted proteins | sample OrgLakmetageno90_FD_201838 | JGI IMG/M metagenome (GOLD analysis project Ga0307934, IMG submission 201838) | Saline water microbial communities from Organic Lake, Antarctica - #90 | ecosystem: Environmental > Aquatic > Non-marine Saline and Alkaline > Saline | place: Antarctica: Organic Lake... | reverse complement strand
ATCCCAAAATGCAGTCTTTGATCGCATGGGTCTTGAGGATTCCTGTCGGTATATCCCATTCCCACCAGACTTGATTGGCGCAGAGCAAGGCAATTTCTAATCGTTGCTCCAAGTCGTTGATTATACTGTTCAACCTTTCAATCTTATCGATGTAGTCGGTCATTATTGAATCTTTAGCAATATCAGGAACAATACTCAATCGAGAAGTTTGCTCCCAAAATGTTATAAAGTGAGCTTATCGCACGACTTTTTTATTTAATAGCTAGATTCATCAACTCAGTGGGGCAAGAGGTGGTGGAGGGCAGAAAGAGCCAGTCCAAATTCCCATGTTTTTGTCCTCTCCTCCAAATACCCAGGACATGGAAAATGGTTAAAAAACATGATGGAGCGGAGTTGGCTCGCTCGCCAAAACGAAACTCTTGGAAGGTGGCAATCGCTCGGCTTTTGAGAAAACTTAATCTCACGCCCAACCGTTGGATCGCCGAACGGTTGAATACTGAGAGAAAATACAGTGAAACATTGGGCTAACCCCGTTTCTTCTGCATGAATAGAGCAATTGACTTACTGCCGAAATCTCCTTAGATAAATAAGCATGAACTGCTACTTTGGCACAATTCTTTGTGTCGCTGCTTTTGCCCTGCACGGTTTAGCTGTGGAAATTATTCCGGTGGCGACGACACCCCCGGGCGGACTGGACCCCGAAGAGGCCCCTCAGTTTATTTTTGTGACCTTCGATGATGCGGTGAATCCGGATATTTTTGAGATGGTTGGACAGATCTCCCACCACAGGCACGCGGATGGGTCCCCGGTTGGCTTTACCTTTTTCGTGAGCACGAACTATACGGACTATTATTTGGTCCATCAGTTACACGCCGCCGGGCACGAGATTGCCGTGCATACGATCACCCACACAACGGGCGGGGAGACCGATTTTCTGACTTGGGTGCGCGAGATCGAGGGCTGCCACGAGGCGCTCTATCGCTACGCGGGAATCCCTCTCGATGAAATTAGGGGGTTTCGGGCGCCTTTTCTGGCCTACAACGCGGCGACCTATGAGGCTTTGGGTGCGCTTGGTTTCGATTACAGCTCTTCTGTTTCCGAACCCTTGGGCGTGCACAGCGTGTCGCCTTCGGAAATGATCTGGCCCTATACCTTGCACGAGGGTTTGCAGCAGACCCTATGGACCGGGACCGGGCCTTCCTCCAGCCTTCCGGAATTGATGGAGGTCCCGATGTGGCTGCTCTTCGAGGAAGACGGCACCAGGCATCCCGAGGAAATGGACCCTGCCGGTTCGCGTGAGTCCTTGCTGGCCTTGTTCAAAAAGAATTTTCTGGATCGGTATGAGGGCAACCGTGTACCTCTTGGCATCTGGCTGCACGCGGCCAACTGGCTGGGTAGTCCCTCGGCCCCGCAGCAGGATAACGTGGATGCCCTGAACGAATTTCTAGCATGGGCATTGGAAAAACCTAATGTCTGGGTTGTGGGAATAAGCAAAGGCGTGGATTGGATGTATGATCCCCAGCCTGCCGGCGATGCGGCGACCAAGGAAAATCTCAGACCGACAACTTACGAGCCACTGCCAGAAAGCGCGACGATAGTGAACGCCTTTGCCGAGGGTTCCTTTAAGTCAGTTGGCAACCGTGCGCTCCACTATCCTAAACCAGAGAATGTTTTTCAGCGGATGAACGAGCATCCCGCGCAAATTACCGGCGTCGAGTTGGAGGTCGAAGCGACGAATGTCTGGAGTTCTTCCCGCCCGACAGGATTTCAGGGCGAGGTGCGGATTCGCAACACGAGCGGCCAGCCAATCGAATCCTGGTCTGTCCTTTGGACGCCGGCTGACTTTGAAGTCACAGGAATGTGGGGCCAGGCCTCCATGGAAGCCCTGCCCGACGGCTCGATTCGTATTCAAGCAAATTCATGGGCCAGTCCGGTGATTCCTGCGGGTGGCGAGCTGGTCGCAGATTTTGGGGCAACCGGTGATCCGGACGACCTTGGCACCCTCAAAGGTGATTTCTCGGCTAACGTCACAGAGCTTGCGCCTTTCAGCCTCTCGCTCAATCTAGAGGCAGAAGGAGAGTTACACTTCAGGTGGGACCGCAACGCACCAATCTACCACCTACAGCGGAAGAGCGATTTGCTCAATGGTTCCTGGGAGACGGTGAAGACCCTTTACGGTCGCACCGAACACCTGCTCCCTCCTCCGGATCAAACGAGCGATAAAGCAGTTTTTTATCGAGTCACTTCGGAGCAATAGTCCCGAGTCCGCCGGGAGAGAGATACGGGGAATACGGGCAGCGTAGAGTAGCAGCGTGGGTCAAACGCAAAATATAAAGATCTGGCAACATCGGATGGCGATCAGGGATCCGTCTTCGCTTTTCAAGCTACGCCGAGACACGCGACCGCCGCTACCTAAACAAAACAACCCCGCCATTGCTGACGGGGTTGTTGGATTTTAAAGATATTAGAAGCACTTCGATTTGCTCAGGGTCTTATGGCGGATAGGGCCCCCTACTTTCGGATTTTGTAATCCGTTTTTTCAGTAATTAGATTCTGGATACCGTCGAACGCACTATTTACTTCTTTGTCTTTCAGGTTTCCTCCTAAGCCTGTTGGGTTTTAGCCGCTTTATATACCCTCCAATAGCGACTGAAGTCGCTGCTACTGTAGCCATTGAGAGAGCCCCACTCTTTTTGGCTTTATCACTTGATCGCGGCGACCACTGAGATCTCCAACAAGTAGTTCAGGGCGTGCCATGCGTGCCTCCACGCAAGCGCGTGCCGGCGCATGGCCTTCCGGCACCCAGGCGTCTCAGACTTGGTTATTTCTTCAGCCGCCCAGAGGGCACCGGATTCGACTGGCTCACAATAGGCCGCTCCAGTCACCCTTCGTGGACACAGGGCAAAACCGTTCCGGTTTACCATCTTCGTGCTTTGCACTGCGTCATCCATTGCTTTGTTTCTCGTCGCTCAATTTTTATCCTATGGAGTTAACCGTATTTGGAAAAATTAAAGACCAATCGACGAAGACCACGGATTAGTGACATTTACGAAGTGGAGGAATCTCAATTTGTAAACACAACGGCGTGGCCCATTTACAGACCTAGATCTACGAAAATTAGGGAAGGAATAAATTAAAGATGGCGAAGTAATGCCCCCCTTTGGAGCTATACAAGAATTACGGCACGACCACAATTGGAGCTTCAAGAATGAAGGTAGCGCCCTGCCCGAGCGCGCTTTCGACGCGGATATTGATATTGAGCCGGTCGCACATTTGTTTGACCACGTAGAGTCCGAGCCCGGTGGAATGTTCGTCGCCAGTCGGCTTGGCGGAAAGGCGGGTAAACTTCTGGAAGAGTTTTTTCTGTTCCTCTTGGCTGATCCCGGGGCCGCTGTCTTCTACATAGGTGGTCACCGCATCCTCGGTGCGTTTCGTCCGTATGGTAACCTTCCCGTATTCAGGGCAAAATTTAACAGCGTTGCTCAATAGATTGTTTACGATGACGCTCATCCACTCTTCGACCCCATCGACCCGGGTGTCGGCTGTGGCCTTAATATCAAGCTTGAGCGTGATTCGCTTATGAGCCGCGTCCCCCTTAAACCGCTGAGCGGTCTTTTCCACTAGTGGGTTCCAAAGGACCGACTCCGCCTCTAAGGAGTCATGGTGGTCCTCGATGCGGGCAACATTCAACAGTTCATCAACAAGTGCGAGCATCTCCTCGCCGCTATTCTGGATCTGGTCGAGAGATTCCCGCAATTCCTCGGGAGAGCTTTCGTCAGGTAGACCGGATAGTGTCAACTCGCTCAACCCAATGATCGCGCTGAGCGGGTTGCGTAGGTCGTGGGCGACAATGCCTAGGAAATCATCCTTTTCCTTATTCAGTGTCTTCAGTTTGAGATTCAGTGCTTCCAGATCGGCGGCTTCCTTCTCGATCACGGTCTGTTGCTGCTGGATCAGCCGCGTATTTTCCTTCAGCTCCTGATTCTGTAGTTCGACGCTTGCTCGCTGGGAGCGCACCACGAAAACGCAAATCGCGGCAACGAGTGCTGTTGCCAGGAGGGCGGTTGCCACGTTGAAGTATAGTTGTTGGCGTAGTGGCGCGATGACCGATTCTTCGTTTTGCTCAACAATTAGATACCAGTTGAGTTCGGGGACAAAGCGGCAATTCATGATCCGGCGCTCGCCCTCTCGAGTATAGACAAGTGACTCGGTTTTGCCGGCGAGTAATCCATCGACGCTGTCGGCGAGACCTTCGATCTCCTGTAGGCTTTCATAGCGGAGCATTGGACTGTTGGAGGGACGGAGCACAATATCGCCGTTGCTGTCGACGAAGTAGATCTGCCGCTCATATTTGGCTTCGTAGCGGCTGATCAAGTGGTTCACTTTGTTGACCGTAAGTCCCACGCCGGTGGCCCCGATAAAGTTGCCGGCGTAATCCCTGACGCGGTGATTGATAAAGATGGTTATCTTATCGTCATTTGCCATGTCGGGATCGACATTGATCTCGTAGGGCTTCGTCATGTCCTTCATCCGAAAATACCATTCGTCGCGCGGCTCGTCTTTGTTCACAGTCTTAAGCAGACCGTGTGCGTGGTAATACTTTTTGGTTTTGTCGGAGACAAAGAAACTGGTGACCGTGCCGTATTCGATTTTGATCGTGTGAAGATACCGGACGATAGGGTCCTTCCTTTGTTCGCCGTTTATAGTCCAGTCGCGCAGGAAGGTGTCGTTCGCCATGAGCGAGGCGATAAATATAGGACGCAGGAGATCGCTCTGTATTTCAGAATAGACATTATCCGAGGTAAGCGGCAGCGTGCTATTAGCGAGAGTCTTGCGCACGTTTTCGCGGGCGACCCAATAGTTGCTCAGGGCGTTAGCGAGGAAGCTGACGAGCAGGAGAGCACAGATACTCCATGCCCAAAGCGATTTTTTATGAAAGATGTGGGGCATTTGAGGCTATAACTGAAATGAATTGAACTAATAGGAATTTGCTTTTCGGTGGCGTAGCCGCCGGGGCGAGGGTTAAGTTAAAGGGAGAGGGGCGATTTAAGGCTGATGGTTGAGGTTTGCAGGATGAATTATGTCCGGTGCGGTCAGGTCCGACTTGAGAGCTTTTATCGGATAGTTTGAAAACTAAAAAGCTCTCCTCTTTAAAGATAAGCAATAGCGAATTCCCCATAAAAACTAGTGCTTTCAAAGCATGCTCAAACCTTCCTGGAGAAATTGAATGATGTCATCAATGGCGATCAACGCCCAGTATTACTGGGGCGCGAGGGGGCGCATATACAATTCCCGGAGCAACTCTTCCATGTGTTAACCAAGGCTGCGCGCATGATGTCGAGCGGTCAGGCTGTAATGCTTCTTTCTGAAAATGAAGAATTCACCACTCAATCTGCAGCAAATCATCTAGGAATGTCACGACCACATCTAGTCAAACTGATGGAAGAAGGAGAAATCGAATTCCACCACGTAGGCACGCACCGCCGCGTCTACTTGAAAGACTTAAAAGCTTTTGAAACGAACCGCGATACAACGCGCCGCGCGAAATTAGATACACTTGCTGACAAAGTGAAGGCTGCGGGCTTAGATGGCGCTGAATACACAGGCTAATTATGTTGGCCGACTACAGAGTCTGCCTCGACGCATGTGTGCTGGCCAATTACGCGGTCAGCGACTTGCTGCTTAGACTTGCAGAACGACCACGTATCTACACGCCAGTATTTTCGGAGATGATCATCACCTTCAACCTCAAGGACTTTAAGGGTCAACACTTAGAGCAATGGGGCATCGAATCGAGGCACCCACAGGACTATCTCATAACACTCTTTGAAATGAAGCCCGAACTAGTGATTTCGCGACTGCACGATGCCGCAGCCAAACACGATCAGACGCCCCAACAAAGACTCGCTAAACTTTCAGTAGCCCTACCCCGCTTCACCGAATACGTTGCAGAGGAAATGGACTGGTCGCTAAAGTAAGCCTGTCGGCGGAGAATCTACAACGAGTGCGGTGCGGGACGCACTTGCGCTACGCACTTGCGCTACTTCAAGGGCATTGATGGTTCAGACGTATGGCGCGGAGGGACCCGCGCCGCTACCCAAACAAAACAAGAATTCGATGGGGTCATTCCGTAAATCTTTGTATAAATTCATGGTAGTCTGTATCGCCTTCATTCGCTTCTTTGTGGAATCGACTGGTATGCAGAGAGACCGCTTGAGCGGCTCCCATGTTCAACTTCTCACTGATCCAGGCATTTGGAGCAGAGCTACGCCTCTTCAATTGATCAGCGACCCATATCTTCCAGTCAGCTGATTTGCGCTCACAATGAATATCCTCGTTGTTTTTCTTGGCCGCATTCAAGCCTCGTTCCAGTAGCGACTCCCATTGCAGTTCGTTCGCTTCCCTCAGGGAAGTCCCTTCCAAAATCACCGCTTGCCGATCTCCGTCTTTCAACAATCCCTCTGATTTTAATACCTCCTTCTTGAACTCCAGAGTGCCGAGCGCCCATCCAGAGCACATTTTTTCAAATTCGAGCTTTCGCTGCTCTGATTTTTCTGCCGCCAGCCACCTCAAGTAATCACGATACTTTCGATGCCCGTGAGAGCTGTCTTTCAAGCCACCAGCTGCATCCAGTGCACCCGATACGTCCATAAAATCCGGACGCGATTTTGGGCGATTCAAATACCAGTAGCTAGACCAACGGTAATCGCCCAACTCATCCACCGAGCACATGCCGGCTCTCACTGGATTCAGGTGAACATAATGCAACAACCCACCAAGAGATGAATCCTCTTCCACGATCAGACTCTTGTAACGCCCTTGAAATAACTTCCCCTGCACTTGACGATACTTGTGGTAGCGATTGGCGAAGGTCGATTGCAACCACTTCATCCCATAGACCAAATTTCCATGTGGCGTGCGAATGACTAGATGGAAGTGGTTGGTCATCACACAATGCGCTTCCAGCACCCACCCGCATTTTTCACAAGCCTCAAACAAACACTTCTCGAAAGAACCGTGCGCACCTTCATTGATAAACAAATCCTGACGATAATTACCCCGGTTAATCACATGATACACCCCATTTGCTCGTTCTATTCGTAAACTACGCGCCATATCTTACACGAGTTCAAGATACAGGCATTTGAAGTCAATGCAAAGATTTACGGAATGACCCCCTCGGGTTTCTCGAAACTTTGTTTCGGGGTTCAATCTTTGTCGTCCCCGGTTCAGAGAACCGAGGCTACACGAAAAAGCTCTTCAAGGATCAAACCTTTTCGAAGGCAATATAACTTCCTACGGCAGCCAGCATCGAGCCTACGGACTGTGCACATGCCAGAACTCTTTTCGGTCCATCCACTCGACCAAGAGCATGTGAGGGAACGTAAGGGTGGATATGAGCACAAGGTAGAGCGCCACGCCTCTTTCAGGGTCGGCCTCGGTCGGGATCAGCCAACTGGCCAAATAAAGGAAAACCAGCGAGAGAACTGTGAACGGAAACGCACGGATGAAGAAAGTCACTAAAGAATGTCGAAGGCTTGTGGGGGTCTCTGGCTCTGTTTGATAGCGGCATAAACGAAGCACATGGCGTAAACCATGCCAGAGGCAGAAATACCAACCAATCGCGATCAGAGGCGGCACGAAAAAGAAAAAGGCGGCGAGGGCTAGACTCTCCAATAGCAGTCGTCGATTGGATCGTGTCCGATTGCGCATTAGAACGACGAGCTCTGCCAATAAGAGAAGGAGCAGAATAACTCCGACAAATAAACGCCCGTTCTCAAGATCGGGCGCGGTCGTTGAAAAAAGACTAGTGCAGCTTAGGAGGAATGCCTCCGTTTCGTTTGGAAAAGCGACCAGAGGCATACCAATCGGAGTGAGACCCCTTAAAAAACCGTGTAGCGAGCGAAAGCCAAAAGATTGAAACAGCAGGTTGTCCGGATGCAGAATCCGCTCGAAGGCTGTATCGGCGGTGCCCCAATGATAGATCGTGATGAGGAGAAAGGCCGTAAGTGCTAGCGCGGGGGCAAGCCACCAGAGCAATGCAAAAAGTAATGCCAGCGCGAGATAAAGGCTGGCCACGATTAAGAGACTCCCTAAACGCAAATGGACTTTCGCCAGACCGAGCGCAACGAGGTGATCGATCGCACCATGCGGTAAGCCGAAAAGTAATGCGCTAGCAACGATGGGGAGTAGGCGCAGCACGCCTTGATCGAATCCAAGTAAGACCTGCAAGAAGCCTCCGGCGATTGTCAGATAGACTCCGACTCGCGCAGCCGAATACAACCACGCGGGACTGGGCGCAGGGGACGGAGGCACGAGGGCAAACCATGCGAAACATTGTTTCATGGCTTGGTTTCAGTAAAAAGCGAATGCCAAAGCACGAGGCCGCGGGCCAAGAGCAAGCTGGTCGTAAAAAAGAAAAGTGCCTCTTCCATGGGTAGACCGAACAAGTCGAGACCTGTCCGAGTTGCCGTATGAATCGTCCAGATTCCATTTTGGATGGCGTACCCATCGACCAGAGAAAAGTAAGCAGTGGGAATCAAGGTCGCGACCAGAATTAAAAACCAATGACCAGACAGCGCTTTTGGATCAAAGACGGCTTGAATAGCCAGAGGGGGAAGGAACCAAAGAAGAATCGCACGCAAATAATAATCGGTCTCGGCTTGCAAAAAAATGAAGGCGGCGAGCCAGAGCGCTCCATAGCTCAGCAGGGTAAGAATACGGTCGCGCCACTGAGGCACTCGCCAGTTTGAGGGCATGATCGACCCGCGCAGAAGCAAGCAGCCAAAAATTGCCGCATTGAAAAGTGGCATCAGAACCATGAAGGCATACTCCTCTATCGGGACGAGGCCCAGCGTTGCCAGGACACGATCCTCGCCGTAGGACCAAACACCGCGCGCAATGATGAGGTTGTCCCAGGGCGTCGTCCAAATCAGAGCGATTGCCGCGAGAATGCCTGTGCCGACCCAATGCTTTTGCAGTGAATAACAGGGAGCCTGCGCGCGGCGATAAGCCAAAAGGAGAAAACCAAGAAGAACGAGACTCGGCGCGAGAACAAACAAGATTAGAAAAGTCAGGTAAGTCATGCCTTTCCTTTCTGAAGAGCGGCATGGAGCGTGCTTGAATGCTGAGGCGGAACCTTCGTCGACCACTCTTGCGCCATTCGGGTTCGGTAGTTCGGATACGCAGCCAGACCGGCTCGGATTTTAGAAAAAAGCCCTAGTCGCGTGCGTTTGCGCCACGCGCCTAATCCGCTCTGGCGAAGCTTTGTTCCAATGGCGCGATAGAAACTAAGTGCGAAGAATATCGCGCGGCGGTTGCGTGTTGGGATATACCAGTGTCCGGCCAAAGCACTCTCGTAATAGCGATCGGCGATTTGAAGAACTTGCTCAACGGCAGCATCGACTTTTCCTGTAGCGATGGGATCAGCTGTTTTTATAGCGCGCTCTATCACCTCCGGAGTGACTAAGTTCGCAGGCAGATAGTAACGACCTCTAGCCGCATCTTCAGCCACATCGCGAACCACATTGGTCAACTGTAAGGCGATGCCCAAATCGATGGCAAAGGGAGCGGCTCTAGTATCCCGCGCACCGAGAAGCGCCTGCATCAGCAGGCCAACCGTGCCAGCGACCCCATAAGCAAACCGAATCAGCTCGGCCTCTGTCTGGATGCTACGTGCGCCGCAGTCTTCTTTTGAAGCGTCTACAAGTTCAGCGGCGGCGTGCAGTGGGAGTTGGTAGGTTCGTGCCAATTCCAAAAAGTCCCCTAAGATTGGATCATCGCTCTGCTTCGCATCAGCGCTTAGATCGACGCGAAGCCGACTGAGCCATTCAGGCTCTCCTTGGGCGGTTTCGTCCGCGAGGTCATCAACGTAGCGGCAAAACTGATACAACCGTGCAATCGCTTCCTGCGTATCGGGCGAAAAAAAACGAGCCGCTAGGGAAAAAGAGCGGCTTTTTTGTTTAAAGAGAGTTTGCGGATCATCCGACATCAGATCGGGTAAGGGGCGAGGCGATCGACTACTTTGGCCGAACAAAGCACTCCCGGGACACCAGCCCCCGGATGTGAACCTGCGCCCACTAGATATAGATTTTTCAAAGTTTCAGACTTATTATGAAAGCGAAACCAGGCCGATTGCGAGAAAATCGGCGCAACTGAAAAGCCGCTTCCTTTGACGCTAAGATAGTCATGAGCAAAGTTTTCCGGTGACATATAAAAGTCGGACTGGATGTGACGACTCAACTCAGGCAAAATAGTGGCTTCCAGTGCGCTGACGATGCGGTCGCGCAGTTTCGGACCTTCGGTTTCCCAATTGATCGAAGCATTTAGATTGGGGACTGGTGCCAATACGTAAAATGAGTCGCAACCTTCGGGTGCGAAACTCGGATCGGTCGCGGTAGGTCGGTGGATGTAGAGAGAAAAATCGTCGGGCAAATGGTCCCCGTGGAAGATCTCCTGTATCAGTTCTTTAAAGCGTTCACCGAGCCAAATGGTATGGTGCTCGACGTCAGGGTATTGTCGATCTGTCCCGAAAAAAAGCACGAACAACCCCATCGATTGCTGCATACGACGCTGTTTTAATTTGAACAACGGAGCCTGCCTTTCTTGGCTCAAAACGTTTCGGTAGAGATGCAGCGGATCCATATTGGAAACGAGCAGATCAGTTGGGAATGATTCGCCGTTTTCAGTATTTACGGCGATCGCACGGCCTTCCGACGTAGGAATTGAGGTGACTGTAGTGTTTAGGTGAATACTAATGCCCTCTTCCCGCATAAGCTTTTCCATTGCGTCAACCAGTGCGCCGGTGCCACCCATGGCGAAGTGTATTTTCCATTTACGCTCGAGAAAATGGATCAGACTGTAGATACAAGTGGTTTCAAAGGGGTTACCCCCGACAAGCAAGGGGTGGATCGAGAAGGCACGCCGCAAACGATCGTCTTTCAAGTATTTACTGACCAGCTGCCAGACGGTTCGATAACAACCCAAGCGAATCATATTAGGCACTTGGGCGAGTAGCGTGCCGACCGAATGGAATGGCTGATCGGCTAGTTTCGTGAAACCCACATCAAAAATCCTTTCTGAATGAGCCAAGAGTTTTCGGTAACCATCAACATCGGGCGGGCTCAAACGCTCGATTTCTTTTAGAGTATCCGCGGGCGTGCCACCGTAATCGAAATGTTCACCATCGTGAAAATGAAAGCGATACCAGGTGTCGAGCTCCTTGAATTCAACGTAGTCACTACGCTTTTTACCGAACAGCTCAAACAGTTCATCAAACAAAAAAGGGGCCGTCAGAACAGTCGGGCCCGCGTCAAAACGAAAGCCGTCGCGCTCGAAAACCTGGGCACGTCCACCCAATCGTGAGCAGCGATCAAGCAGAGTTACCGTGTGGCCCTGAGCACGAAGGCGCAGAGCCGATGCCATCCCGCCAAACCCACCTCCTATGACGACGGCATTAGCCATGGGATGCTTCAAGCTCGACGAGCAGTTCTCCCGCCATCGTGCACAAAAGCATTCCACTTTTTGAGGGCAGCGTGTGCGCTAGGTCAACCGACGCTCGGAGTTCTTTTTTAGCCAATGCACGTGCTCGGGACATACCCTCCGTAAGTCCGAATTGCTCAACGAGTGCATTTGCAATGTTTGCGTCAGTTGGCTGGAGGCGATCAATTTTACGATCTTTGAGATCGTCTATTATTTGGTAACCTAGACCAAATCGACAGGCTGCTTCGTGTGCAGTCTCGACTAACTCATGATAGCCTGCTGCGATCAGAGGAAGCTCTAACGAGAGCGCAAATAACGGACCTGATTTCTGCTGTGCGATCTCCAACAGGCTTTCGACCGAGCGATCTTCGTTTGGGTTTAAGTCGCGGGTTTGGCCAAGGACGGTCTCTCCGACAGATTCATGCATGCGCTGAACCAACATTGAATTTATTTGCGCGTCGCCAATTCCCTTTAAGCAGACAAAGGCAGTCGAGACTAAACGCAGCGTTAATCCGAGCGCCACGTCGCGACCGAACAAGCTGTGGACCGATGCGAATCCCCTTCGCTTGAGGGCTGCGTCTTGATAATCGTCTTGAACGAGCGAGGCGTTATGTAGTGCCTCGATGCATGCAGCCAGAGCTATCGAAGAATGTTTTGATAGTCCCAGTTTTTGGCTGGCCTCAAGTGCAAGTGTAGAGCGGGTTTGTTTTCCCAGCTTTGTAAAGTGATGAACGAAAGCAGAGTCAATAGGACTCTCCCCCGAGATTGTCGGAGGGAGTCCAAATTGACTGCTGATTTCCAATATGACCTCAGTTAGAACTTCGTTAGAGTTCTTCTGAGATAATGTCTCATGCAAGACCAATGAATGACAAGGTTGAGGTTAGGGTAATAAATAGGATCATGCAGATACACTTGCACGATCAGCTTCTGTTTTCTTCATCGCGATCGCGAAGATAAGAATACCAAATACAGCCTTAGCTACGATGTCAGCAATAGAGTAACCGATTTGTACGAATGTGTTCGCAGTGGCACCATCGATTCCAAGCATTGGAAGAATAAAGACTATTGGATAAAATGCCCAAGAACCTATGACTAGGTAGCGAGCAGCGCTGACAAGTCCTTGTGCTTGTTTTGGCTGCGCATCTTGTGCGCTCTTTAGTCCGACAAAAAGTTCAAACACAATCCATAGGAAAGGTATCATTGAGAGTGACCACCATAACCATCGAGTGCCCGCTTCATTCGAAATTTCTCCTGGATAGCCAAGAATGATCATCAAAATAGCGAGTCCGCCAAGTCGGACAGACTTCTTAAATGTCTCTGATGCTGAGAGCTTCATCACGAGAATCAGTTCTACAAGTAAGAGAGGGACTGTTAGTAACCAGTCAACGTAGCGGTAAGCGTCATTAAAGGCTTCTCCAGTCGCAACGAGACTGCCATCTACTACGGTGTAAGCGTCCTGCCAACTACCATATATACGCCAGTAGTGGTAAAGTGCTATGAAGGTAACGAGTCCGCTTACAGTGACAGCAGTTTTATATTGATCTGCGACCAAAGAGCGGTTTATCCAAACAAACGCGGTTGCGGCAGCCATTGCCGCAATCGTCAACGAAAAGAAGTTGGCGACGAGATTGTATTGTCCGATTGATATTTCCATAATGATTGAGGTTGGGTTTGATTTGTTATGAGAGGTGAAAAATCAACTTTACCAAAAAAACCTTACAGATTATTTTAAATTATTCGCATCGATACTTTGTCTCCTATATAGTACCAAAGCACCACTATTTCAAAAGACCTGTTATTCGGCTTTCTTAAAAATAATTGGAGATTTTTCTCAATGCGTGTGCTCCTCTCAGGTGAGTATTATCCGATGACTCGTGTAGTCCTGCCACTAGGACAGGGTTGAAGCAGTCTATTGATAACTTACATTTGGCTATTTCTAGCTCCAGATGTAATTAACTTCTCGGCAAATACTACCTTAAGACCCTTGCTGATCGCGGGTGCCACCATCGAGAAGTGGTCGAATCCAGGAAGTAAGACTATTTCAAAGGAGTCGGGCGTGGCCCACGTTTCAATTGCTGCACCAAGTGGTTTGAGGTCATCAATGAAATAGGTGGCATCTTCTTCGTCTCCGGTGATTATAAATAGTCGACAAGCCCTCTGCTCGGAACCATCGGCGGTCTCGGAAAGCAGGTTGAGCTGCCCGGCAAGAAAAGGGCTTCCCGCGACAATGCCTTTAAAATGCTCTGGGCTTTTT
>Ga0307934_1001554_pt1 | contig 13778 bp, 13 predicted proteins | sample OrgLakmetageno90_FD_201838 | JGI IMG/M metagenome (GOLD analysis project Ga0307934, IMG submission 201838) | Saline water microbial communities from Organic Lake, Antarctica - #90 | ecosystem: Environmental > Aquatic > Non-marine Saline and Alkaline > Saline | place: Antarctica: Organic Lake... | reverse complement strand
GTGCAATTCAAAAAATAAGTTTTTCTGTAAAAGATTTCAATCTTTGTCTGAAAATATTTAACAAAACTACTCAGGAGCTAAAAGTTTGAAAAATCATCGTGTACAGAGCATATTTTAGACACAAAAAAACCAGCATAAGCTGGCTTTAAAGTTTTTAGCATTTACAGAAGTATGAAATTATACTTTTTTCATGCCGCCAAATCTTTTGTTGAATCTATCAACACGACCTGCAGTATCTACAACTCTTTGCTTACCTGTATAGAACGGATGACATTCAGAACATATATCTAGGTTCATCTCTTCTTTACTGATAGTTGATTGAGTTGTGAATGTGTTACCACAGCTACAAGTTACATTTACAGGAGTATATTTTGGGTGAATTTCGTTTTTCATGTTTAATTTCCTTTGTATTTATAATTGACATCGCCACCTAAACTATCTTGTTTAAGTACCATATCTTTTTATTTTTCTAATAAATAGAATAGCCCCAAAATTATAGTTTATATTTGCTAATACTGCAAGCCAAATTCTAACCTAATTAGAGGAAATATACTTTTCTCTACGCACACTCTTGATGTCAAAGCCTGCATTTGTCAACATTTCAAATGATTGGTCGATCATATTTGGGTTACCGCAAATATAAACAACATCAGTTTCTGGGTTTAGACCTAGTCCTTCAAATTGGTGCTGAACATATCCGGAGATCTCATGTTCTTTTAGATCATTTATTTCTTTACTCAAGCAAAGTTTAAAGCTGATGTTTGGATGCTTAGCTGCAAACTCAATAAAATCATCTTGATAAAGTCCATCTTTACGGTATTGTACACCTAGTAGTAGGTGTATCTCGGTATTTTCCGCACGCACAAGAAGTTCTGGGAACATCGATTTATAAGGGACAATTCCTGTACCTGTACCGACTAGTACAATCTTTTTCACATCTTCATCTTTTAAGATAAGTCTACCAGCAGGGCCTAACGCAGGAGTACTATCGCCAACTTGCATATTAAAAAATGCTTCTGATGCAATGCCACCTTTTACATAAGTTATAGCTATCTCTAAAACCATATTGTCTGTTGGTAATGATCCTAAGCTGTAACTTCTGCGTTTTACTTTACCATCATCACCATCAAACAGAAATGTGATAAATTGCCCTGCGATAAAGTTTAGAGGTTTATCATCGGTTCTTTTAAAAACAAGGTGTCTTACATTGCGTGTAATATCTTCAAAAGATACTAATTCTAAGTTGAATTTTTCTACTGCCATAATTGAGTTGATTTTACTATATATTTGTAACTAGTGTAATTGTATAATAATTTTATCAAGATGATAAGTTTGTATTTAGATATGCGTAAAATTTTTAGCCAATTTTTAGTTTTGTTATGCTTTTTGCCATCATTAACCATAGCTAGTATGTCTCAAGCTGATATTGATAAGATACTTACCAAGCCAATAGTATTAAGTGAGAAACAGAGTACTTTCAATATTGAACTACCAGTAGATTCAACTGACGGCTATAGATGGTTCTTGGTATCTCCAGAATACGGCTATGTAAATGCTGTAAAATTTACACATGAGAGTATAGATATTGAAAATTCAAAATGGGGTGGAGTGGATAAATTCAAGTTTACCTCTAAAAAAGAATTTAAAGATGTACCTCAAAAGATAGTACTTAGTTTTGAATGCTTTCGCCCATTTGAAAAAGATGCTATAGTGATAAAGAAAGATATAACAATTTTGTCAACGAGTGACTGAATTACTTAAGCTTATGTATTTAAATGAGTTGCTCGCTTAGGTGCGTATCTTTTGAAACAAGGGTTTCGCCGCTAATATGCTATTTTTTGTAATGAAAAAATAATGCGTAATATGAGTAAATTAAAAAAAAAGGAAAAAGTATGTTTATGGTAGTATCAATGTTTTTAGCCATCTTGGCAATAGTATTGCTAATTTTCTCAGTGAATATGGTGGAGACTCAATCTGTCAATATTGTGGAGAGATTTGGTAAGTTTATTCGTATTCAAAAAGCTGGTCTTAACTTCAAGATTCCATTTATAGAAATGGTCGCAGGTAGAGTGAGCCTTAGAGTGCAACAGCTTGATATAATTGCTGAGACAAAGACAAAAGATAATGTATTTGTACATATGAAAGTATCGGTACAGTTTTTAGTCGAAGAATCTAAGGCTACAGATGCATTCTATAAGCTTACAAACGCTAGAGCTCAAATGGAGTCGTATGTGTTTGATGTGATTAGATCATCACTACCTCGTATGACACTTGACGATTCTTTTGAAAATAAAGATAGTATCGCAATGGATATCAAAAAAGAGCTTTCAGAAGAGATGGGTAATTATGGTTATACAATCATCAAATCTCTAGTTGTAGATATAAATCCAGAAGAGAATGTAAAGCGTTCAATGAATGAAATCAACGCAGCGCAACGCCAATTAGAAGCGACTAAAGCAAAAGCTGAAGCTGATAAAATTGTGAGGATCAAAGAAGCTGAAGGTCAAAAAGAATCCATGAAACTACTTGGCGAGGGTATTGCAGAGCAACGCAAAGCTATCGCTCGAGGACTACGCAAGTCCATAGAGGATGTAAAAGAGGGTTCTGACAATACTATGTCAAATGAGTATATATCGTCGCTAGTGATGATGTATCAGTATCTTGATACTCTTGAGAATATGACTAAAAATGGTAAGTCTAATGTTATATTTACACCAAACTCACCGAAAGGATTTAACAATCTTTCTACTGAAATGATAAGTGCATTATCTGCTACTAAGGATATGTAGCTGTAAATAGAATCAAGACGGCTGAGCACATTCGACTACGCTCCGTAACCACGAAAGTCGAAGCCTCGTATTGTTCTTGATACGGTTAAAAGTATATTCTGTAAATTTGTATAAAATGACTAAATTCTGTCTTCCTACGGCTTGACCGTAGGATCCATTTTGAATGACAGCTTTTGCTATTAAGTCTATTATGTACAAGTCACGACTTGTCCCTACGCATTTAAACAATCACTTTATTTTTTAATGATAGTAAGATTTCTAAAGATCTTATATTCCTCGGTACTTTTTAACTATAGCAAAAAATCTAGTGCCTTTCTTTATGTCTCTAATTGTGAATTTTGCTTCTGTGACAAAAGGGCATTCACTGTCGGCAGGGATAGATTCTAAGTTATTTGCTACAAGGTACTGTTTTTCTAGTGTCTCAAATGTACCATCACCAAGCCTTAGCTTCATAGATTTATTTTTTGTATCGGGAACTAGCTCTATTTCTATATCAAATTCTTCAAGATAAAGGATTTGATCACCATCGACATCAATTACTTGGTGAGTATCCATGTCTTTAATTGAAAGTTGCTTTTCTAAAAAATCTATCCAAAATGATCTGAAAAGATTTTCTGCTGCGTGGTACTTGATATCTAAATCCATTGAGTATCCTAAGTTTTGTAAGGTATTTTGTATTTACTGGTAATGATTATACCAATTCCAATATAAATTAGTACGATTATCGCAAACGAGTTTATGCCGAGTTTAATTTTTTGATATACAAGTATAACTATCAGATGATATTTTCTTGCAAAATCTCTTTCCTAGCTCCTAAAAGCCACATCACCACAATGTAGCTACTCAAGCTCAAAGCCACTACTAATAACATATATGTGAGTCTACCAAACATTGCTAAACTTAGCCAATAATCACTACTTAAATCAAACATATTTAGCACAACAATCATCACTAAACTTGCTATGGCGATTTTCAATAACCACACACTAGAGCAATAAAGTCTAAAAAATAACGACCAACTATACTCCGCAAGTACTACAAGCAATATCACTAGATTAATCAGAGAAATCAGCGAGGTAGAGATAGCAATATAAGCAAAAGCATAATCACAAGTAGCATAGTTATAGACAATAAAACTATCAAAAACAATATTACACACTATGGAAAATGTAGCCACCATGTAGACAGGTCGAGATCTATTTTGTGTATACAAGGCAGATATTACAATTCGAGCTATTACAATGCAAAATAACGAAACCAAATACCCAACTATAGCAATACGAGTATTAGCGACATCTACAAGACTAAACTTCCCATAATAAAACAGCGTAATCACAATTGGTTTAGAAAGCACAAAAAGCCCTATAATCGCAGGGATAGTCACAACAAGCGTAACTTTTATAATCCAAATCAAACTTTCATAAAACTTATTTTTATTGCTATAAACTGCTACCAGATGCGGAATCATCACCGTAGCTATTGCTGTACCAAATACACCATATAAAAACTGATTGACCCTATCAGCATAGTACAGCCACGCCAAGCTTCCAGAAATCAGAAATGATACAAAAAAAGTCTCAATGAGTGAATTGATTTGAAACGACGCACTACCCAAGAAACTAAGCGGAAGTTTTTTCAAAAACACGCTAGCTTTACTATTTTTTAGGCACATAATGGCTTTCGTGAACTCAATTCTCCCAGCGAGATTATATAATGCTCCTAGAGCTATTACAAACTGCAATAAACCCGCAATAAGTACACTATATGCAACAGCTTCTATCGGTATAATCATATACTGAGAAAGCACTATACCCACTATCATAACCAAATTTAAAACTAGTGGTAATAATGATGAGATTATATAGCGACTATGACTATTTAAAACTGCAGAAATAAGCCCTACAACAAAGCTAAAAAACACATACGGTATCATCAGTACAAAAAGAGAATTAATCAGCCCTAAAAGCTTTTTATCTCCTAGCCCATAACTATATAAATCAACCCAAATATCACTAAAATAAATAACCACTATAGTTATAAACAAAAGCACTACAGCCACAAAGTATAGTACTGTAGCTACAAAAGACTTTTGCTCATCAGATATACTTGATTCTAGGTGTGGATTAAGTACTTGCGTGAGCACTCCCGAGGTTGTAACTTTACGCATAAATTCAGGCAGCCTAAACGCTATAAGAAATGCTTGCAATGCACTAGAACTGCCAAAAAATGTAGCAAGCAATAAGTCCCTTACAAAACCCAATATTTTTGATAAAAAAAGGAATGTAGAAACCATAAAACTATTTGAAAGAATTTTTTTCATTATTTGAAATTGTACTTCATCAAGAATACACTACTAATTTGTAGGTGCTTTTGTTTTCCAACGATTACTCATTGTTGCAGCTATTTTTTTAGCTTGCTTTTTTTGAATATCATTAATCATAATTGCATTTATCTGCTTTGTTGCATCTTCGACACCCTCTTCAGACAGATTAGGTAAGCAGTATTCATTAAATTGATCCCAATATTTCAAGTCAGGAGATTTAAATAACAATATAGCCATAGACAAATAAGCATACTTCTCGACTTTATCTTCTGTCAATTGTGCCATAACCACAAATGCTGGTGCATAAGGTTCAGCAATAGCTTCTTTAGCATAACTCAACGCTTTTTGAATATCTCCATTGGCTATATATGCTTTTGCCAAACCAACTTCCACAGGAGATACATGGTCAACACCATAAGCTTTATCATACCATTCAATTGCTCTTACGGTACTCTTAGATAAACCACCGCTTCCCGCAAGATAGTTATCCCCAATCAAAGCCCTACCTTGTGATATACAGTACGGATACTGCTTAATGAAATTTTGCTCATTATTTAAAAGAAAGGCTTTTCTCGCATCTAAGCTACCATTAGAAACAGCTAACTTGTACCATCTATAAGCTTCTGCAAAATTTGCTGGTGGTACTTTAGTTGATCTTATATAAAAATTACCCAATTGGTTTTGAGCAAGAGCATAACCTAGATCACCGGCTTTCTTTATATACTGAAAACCTTTTTCTTGATCTACTTTTATATGACCACTCTCAGAACCAAAATAATATAACTCACCAATCAAGTAGACCAAGTAAGCATAAGATTTACTACCCTCTACGCTCGTAGGCACACCATTTTTTTCATAAAAATCGACCGACCACATAGCATCGTCTAAAGCTAGCTTATCATCATTATCTAACTGGATATTTGCCTCGGCTAGCAGTCCTGTAGCCCTAGCATCTTTTTTAAGATAAGGCTTACAACTCTCAAGCACACTTTCATAATTTGTATCAAGACCATCTTTATAGCATTGCTCTAAAGTCGCATACGATGAACCAAAGTACAACACACCCAAAAAAGTAACTAGTAATTTAGTTTTCATTTACCCTCCTGCTGGTCTCAACCAATTTTTTAAAAGATTATTTACTAAATAGTATAAAGTAATATTAAATATTTTATAATAATTTTCTATGCGTAATTATAAAAAAGTTATCTCTCTGCCATTCTGCAAATATTCTATATGGATATTTTTATCGGCTTTACTTAAAAACCCATCACCCTTTTCTGGCCATTCTATAAAACAAATACTCTTCTCATTAAAATAATCCCTAACCCCAATCCACTCCAACTCTTCTGGATCAGCCAAACGATATAAGTCAAAATGGTAGATATCAAAATCATCAAACTCATAGCTTTCGACTAGATTATAAGTTGGGCTTTTTACATTTCCCTTATAGCCTAATGCCCTCAAAACACCCTTAACAAAAGAAGTCTTGCCAGCTCCAAGATCACCATGTAAAAACACTATATTACCAGCTTTTAAAGTAGCTGCATATTGACCGGCTATTTCGAGCATTTCCTTTTCATTACTTGCTGTTTTTTTCATATTCTTTTATAAAACCTCCTGCTAGCACAAAAGATCCAAAGACAACCGTGACGGTGTTTTTCTTAGAAAGAAATATACTACTTAAATCATTATGATAATCAACTTTTGTTATATTTTGCAGATCAAATTCTTTTTTGATATTCTCGATATTTTGCGCGCGTGCATCTAGATAACTTAAATCCACCACACTCCACTTACCTATATGCTCTTTTGCTATAGACAATACACTTGCTAAGTCTTTACTACCAAGTATGCCAAATACCGCTTCATAGCGAATATTTAGTTCACCAAACTTTGTCTGCAAAATTTTGAATAGATACTTCACTGATGCAGGATTATGAGCCACATCTACAATTACATAGCTTTTATTCTCATCATCTTTTTTTAGAGTTATTATCCTAGCATTTGCTCTAATATGCTCTAGCCTAGGTATGTAGTTTACTTCTTGTTTTAGAAACAAATAATTGGCAATACCTTGAGCGATGTTAAAACTATCGGTAAAGCAATCTTTTCTACTCACAGCATAGCTTTTCTCATATACCTTAGCTTGCACCACACTTGCATGACTATACACACTCTCAGGCATTTTCGAACCTAAAAATAATGGCACGCCATTACGAGATATCCCTGCTTTTTCAAAACCAATCTTATCAAGGGTGTCACCAAGTATTTCACAATGGTCAAAGTCTATGTTTGTGATCGCGGTTATATCGTGATCCAAGATATTCGCTGCATCTAATCTGCCACCTATACCTATTTCTAAGATTAAATAGTCTAGCTCAATTTTCTGAGAATAAAGACAAGTACACAAAAAAGCAATTTGATAATACGACAGTTTATAGTCAAATGAAATCTCTTGTAGTCGCTCCAACAACTCTAGCAATAAACTATCACTGATCGGTTTTTTACCAAGAGATATTCGTTCATTAAAATTAAATATATGCGGAGATATATGGCTTAGTACTTTCTTGTTATTTACAACGAGAAGTTCTTCTAGCATAGCTACAGTAGTACCTTTGCCATTAGTTCCAGCTACAGTTATGATTTGAAATTTCTTGTGAAAATTGAACCTATCGAGAATCAATAAAAGATCATTTAACTTACATACTTGGGCATCGTTAGCCATTATAGTAGCTATTTTAGCTTCGACACTCATTTGTAAGGATTTAAGCTTGTGTAGCTTCAGCTTCAGCAGATTTATGCTCTAAAGCTTGGCTATGATTATTTTTTGTAAGATTAGGCATCAACTTATCAATAAGCTTAGACACTTCTGTTCTTAGGTTTCTACGGTCAACAATCATATCAACCATACCTTTTTCTACCAAGAATTCGCTTCTTTGAAAGCCTTCTGGTAGTTTTTCTCTAACTGTTTGCTCAATAACTCTAGGACCAGCAAAGCAGATCAAAGCTTTTGGTTCCGCTAAATGCACATCACCAAGCATAGCCAATGATGCAGACACACCGCCAGTTGTAGGGTCAGTAAGCACAACCAAGTATGGTAGCTTAGCTTCAGCCAACTTATGTAATGCTGCACTTGTTTTTGACATTTGCATCAAGGAAAATAGTGACTCTTGCATTCTCGCACCACCACTAGCTGTAAAGCATACAAAGGGAATTTTTTTCTCGATTGCAAGATTTACACCACGCACAAATTTCTCACCTACTACAGAGCCCATTGAGCCACCTAAAAACATAAAGTTAAATGCTGCAGCAACTACAGGAAAGCTTTCGACTGTCCCTTCCATTACAACTAAGGCATCTTTTTCATTAGTTTTTTTCTGTGCTTGAGACAGTCTATCTTTATATGTTTTAGTATCTTTGAATTTAAGCATATCCACAGGAGAGATATTTGCAAAATGTTCAGTCATTGAGTTTTGATCAAAAAACATATCCAATCTTTGTCTTGCTGAAATTCTATAATGATAATTACAGCTAGGACATACAGAGTTATTGTTAGCCAACTCTTCAGAATAAAGTGTAACCTGACAACTCGGACATTGACTCCAAACACCTGTAGGCAAGTCTTTCTTTTGAGAACCTAAACCTAAACTACTTCCAATTACTCTAGTTAACCAACTCATTTAACTCTCCTTTTTGGATATAAATACTCAAATACTATGCAAAAGTTTCGATTTCACTAAAGAAATAACCGATTTCTCTAGCAGCTGTATCTACAGCATCAGAACCATGAACTGCATTAGCATCTATACTAGTAGCAAAGTCAGCACGAATTGTACCAGCTGCTGCTTCTTTAGGATTAGTTGCACCCATAAGATCACGGTGTTTAGCTACTGCATTTTCGCCTTCAAGTACTTGAATCATCACAGGACCTGAGATCATAAATTCAACCAATGCACTGAAAAAAGGTCTTTCACTGTGTTCAGCATAGAAACCTTCTGCTTCTAGTTTTGAAAGGTGCTTCATCTTAGCAGCTATTACTCTTAGGCCAGATTTTTCAAAACGGCTATAGATTTCACCGATTACATTTTTTGATACTGCATCAGGCTTGATTATTGATAATGTTCTTTGATTACTCATTGTTTTTATTTCTCCAATAGTTAGTTAGCTAGAATTATAGCACTTTTATTAGGTAAATATCAAAACAACAAGTCTAAAATGTTATTTTTTAATTGCAGCTTCTATATAAGACTCAAACAACTTGTGTCCATATCTAGGTGTAGAAGTAAATTCTGGATGTGCTTGGCAAGCCACAAACCACTTATGCTTAGGGATCTCAATTATCTCCATAAGGCTAGCATCTTCTGATTTACCTGAGAATATCAAACCTGCTTTCTCAAGCTCTTCTACGAACTTATTGTTTACTTCGTATCTATGGCGATGTCTTTCTACGACTTCTGCTTTTTTGTAAATATCTCTTACTCTTGAGCCTTCATTCAGCACTGCTTTGTAGCCACCTAAACGCATAGTTCCACCAAGATCTGAATTTACAGTCCTTTGATGAATCTCGCCAAACTCATCTTGCCACTCTGTTATAAGTGCAATCACAGGGTTTGTTGTCTTAGGATCTAGCTCACTAGAGTGGGCATCTTTTATGCCAAGTACATTACGAGCATATTCCACAACAGCTAGTTGCATACCTAGGCATATACCCATAAATGGTACATTGTTTTCACGAGCGTATTGAATAGCTATAATCTTACCCTCAACACCCCTATGACCAAATCCACCCGGCACAAGGATTGCATCAACTTTTTCAAAATGCTTAGCCACATTACTAGCAGTCACTTTTTCAGAATCTACAAATTTGATTTTTACTTTTACGCCTTTTTTATAACCTGCATTATATAGTGCTTCATTTAAAGATTTGTACGCTTCTGTGAGAGATACATACTTACCAACCATCGCAACTGTTACCTCGCCATTAGTATTACGGATAGCTTCAACTACACCTTGCCATTCTGACAAATCAGCTTCTTTAGTTTCTAAGTTCAAAAGCTCTACAACTTTTGCATCAAAATTTTGCTCATGGTATCTAAGCGGTACTTCGTAGATAGTTTTTACATCTTCTGCTGTAAATATACAGTCTTGATCGACATTGGTAAAAAGAGCTATCTTTCGTTTTTCATCTTCTGCAAACTCATGCTCACATCTGCATACAAGTATATCTGCCTGAATACCTATGCCACGCAACTCTTTTACAGAATGCTGAGTTGGCTTAGTCTTCATCTCTCCTGCTACTTTTATGTACGGAAGTAGAGTTAGGTGTATAAATAGCGTCCTAGTACGACCTAGCTCGATGCGTAGCTGTCTAATAGCCTCTAAGAATGGCAGTGATTCAATATCACCAACTGTACCACCAATCTCAACTATAGCTACATCTATATCATCTGCAATACCTTTGTATACAAGCTTCTTAATCTCATCTGTAATATGTGGTATAACCTGAATAGTCGCACCTAAATAGTCACCTTTTCGCTCTCTTTTAAGTACATTTTGATAAACTCTACCTGTAGTAAAGTTATTTGACTGCGACATTCTGTTGCGGATAAACCTCTCATAATGCCCCAAATCAAGATCCGTCTCTGCACCATCTTCGGTCACATAGACTTCACCGTGTTGAAGTGGACTCATAGTCCCTGGATCAACATTTATATACGGATCAAGCTTCATCATAGTCACATTAAGACCACGACTCTCCAAAAGAGTAGCCAAAGAAGCAGCCGTTACACCTTTACCAAGTGAAGACACAACTCCACCAGTTACAAAAATTATTTTAGTTTTAGAATTCATTTTGAATCACATGAATATATAAGAAATCATGGGAGTAGATTATAGCATCGAAGACATACAGTTACTATTTGAATTTAATGCTACTTTACTAAACTTAATATTAATAGTTTTTGAATGGTCCTATTAAAATATGTAAGTGTTTTAATTTTTAGTCCATAGATTATAGAGTTGTCAATTCTTTCTTTCTCTTTTTGCAACTCATCAATTAGAACAATTGGATCACAATAGTTTTTTGTCTTTGGATGAATGTATCTAGGATAAAGTATAAGTACGCCTGCACAAAGCTCGTCGAGTGTTAAGATTCTCTTCCTTCTCTCACAAGCTATTTTATCAACAGTTAATCCCCACCCTGCAAAAAAAGGCATACCATAGGTATAAACATCTTTTCCATACATCAATCCTTCAAAGCCGGTCAAAGATGTCATAGTATGTACTTCATCGACCGCATTTAAAACTGATGACATGCTAATATCAACCAAAACCTCATCACAATACTTTAAAGCTATTTTTTCATCAACATTACCAACTCTATTGCCACTTAGTACATCAGGGTGTGGCTTAAATATTATATATGCGTCATTATTATCTGCATATACCTCTTTTAGAAGTTGTAAGTTTGTCATACCATTTGCACCAAATCTAATAGACGCGTCATCTTCTACTTGCCCTGATACTAGTAGTTTTCTTTTATCTTTAGGTAGATTCAACTTTTTATGGTTGTCAGCATTGTACTTTGATATTTTTGTTTCTAAGATTTTTTTTCTTAACGCTTTTGCATCTTCAAGTATCTCTTTGTTTGAAGCAAAATCATAAGTATTTAATATGGTTTCTAAAGAACTAGAAGTTGTAGGATCAAAATATATACCCTGCTCATCTATTACAAGTGAAAAAGGCGGTGTAAGGTCAGAACCAAGCCCTACTGAGCGAATAAACCCATCTTCCATTCTTGTGATTTTAGTATCATTTGAGTTAGCAAAGCTCTCTATTTCTTTATATTCTTTTTTTCCCCAGATAAAAATATCGCTATTTTTATCCAAGCCTTTTTTAAGTGCTAAGTCACAGTGAGATTTAAAAACAGGATTTATAAATACAATATCATCTTTTCCATACTCTTTTAAAAACGCCCTTACAAAGCTATGTTTCCAACGAGAGAAACCAAATAGGTATACTCTTTTGTTTTTCTGTTTTTCTAAGTCTTTATATCTAATAATTGTTTTTATAGTATCTATTATATCGCCTTGTTTGTTTGTATAAGGATTAAAATATCTTGTATAAAGTATATATGAAGCTGCAAACACTTCGACTATTGACAGTCTTTTATTTCTTCTTTCACATTTAATTCTATCATCAGTTATCCCCCATCCTGCATAAAATGGCATACCAAAACATACGCACTTACAACCTACAAGTATCGCTTCAAAACCCATTTGTGATGTTTTTGTATAAACTTTATCAAAATATTTTAAAAGAGAAATTGGATTTACATCTTCCGTAATAACTGTCACTTCTGTAGGTATATTGTTTGTATCAATATCTGAATATTTTTTGCCACTTAATACATCGGGATGAATCTTTAAGTATATTTTACTACCTGGATTCTCTTTTATAGCTGCTTGTATCACTTCATTAGTTGTAAAAGTATTTCCCAGACCATACTCTAAACTACTATCGCCTGCTGTTTGAGCTATTATAAGAATATTTTTTTGTTTAGCTAGATCACTGAGCGGAGTCGAAGTGTCATTGAAATCACTAGTCATTCCCAACTCCAATTGAGAATCTCTATAGCCTAAGTTATATTTTTTACAAAAATCCTCATCTACATCAGAAGAGTTATTATATTTTGAGATATTATATTTTAAAATCAAATCTATAGCTTGTTTTGCTACAGCCATCAGATCTTTATCTTTTTTAAAATCATAAGTATTTAAAATGTTTTCTAATTTACTCGGAACTCTAGCATCATAGTAAATGCCAATATCATCCTCAACTAAACTAAAACTTGGGCTATCATCAATACCTAAACCAACAGATCTAATGAAGCCATCTTCTAGAAGAGTTAAATCTCCCCCAAACTTTTTATGACACCATACGGCAAAGCGGCCTGTTTTCTTGCGTCCCCAACCCTCAAATTTTAGGGTTTGAAACAATAATGACAGTATGTTTTTTATGTAAAAATAGTAAGGCATACTCTAAATCAACTCTTCTATTTATTTCACTAAGACAATAGTTTATAGCTATACTCAGATTTAACTATCATCATTCAAACTTGATCTTTACCTTCTTAATTAAAAAATCAATCAACTTATTAAACTCAACAAATTCATTATTCTCCCCTAGAGAATCTTCTATAACTAAAAAGAAAAACTGATAATGTAATATATAAATATTAACAACGCGCCTATTCTACTAAATTTAGAATATTTATTCAACTATTCTACCCGACTAAATCAGGGCAATTGCATTAAAAAATTATAGATATGCAATAATAAATATGATTTAACCATAGCCTTATATTTCATGATTACTAAACTTGTAACACGAGCATATTCACTCACTTTAAAAAAATTGAAGACTCACGCTTAAATCGTAAAAATAAATATAATTTATCAGACATGTTCTTTATGACATTAACCGCAGTTATTTGCGAATCAGATAACTGGGAATGATACAAGAGTTTTGCAAATAAAAACTCTGTACACGATGATTTTTCAAACTTTTAGCTCCTGAGTAGTTTTGTTAAATATTTTCAGACAAAGATTGAAATCTTTTACAGAAAAACTTATTTTTTGAATTGCACAAACAATCATATCTAAGCC
>Ga0307934_1001552_pt1 | contig 13796 bp, 12 predicted proteins | sample OrgLakmetageno90_FD_201838 | JGI IMG/M metagenome (GOLD analysis project Ga0307934, IMG submission 201838) | Saline water microbial communities from Organic Lake, Antarctica - #90 | ecosystem: Environmental > Aquatic > Non-marine Saline and Alkaline > Saline | place: Antarctica: Organic Lake... | reverse complement strand
GGTAGACTATTCCTTAATTACAGACAAAACCATTGCATTTTGGGGAACCTTAAATGACAAAACAATTCCCTATGAGTTTTTGATGACCGAGTACTGCCAGCAAAAAAAGTATAATCCAAATACGTACTTCTTTTTAACAGAAGGAGGCCACGGTTTTAAAAGCTATCTGGAAAAAGATATTGCCGAATTATTCAAAATTTTAACCAAGAAAACTACTAATTCTTCTAACGAGATCATTCATGGGTTTGTAAAGAACGACTCCCTGCAGGTTTTTTATCCTTTCCGAAAAAAGATAACCAAACAGTATCATTTTGGACAAGACACCTACAAGGAAAATCGACTCCAATTAAAGAAGTATAGAAAATAGTTAGCTCTTTCCTGCGAGTATAAAAAGGTTATTTAACACACTTTATGAAAGTAAATGTAAAATAACAAATCTGGAAATGGCCTGTTAGCTAAATTTAGAGAATGAAAGAAACTGCTATTTTCTGCCTACTCGTTTCCCTTTTCGCCTGCTCGGGAGACACAAAAAAAAATACGAACACAGAGCTCGATAAAACCACCAATAATTCAACTAAAATAGAAACTTTCTTACAACGACAAGCACCACAGGAAGCTATAAAACTTAAGATCGGATTTAAACTGTATGATGACGAACCGCTTGAGCAAGAGCCTTATATTGTAGATAAACTAAATGCCATTTCGGACTCTTTATTTTCCAAATATGGTATAGCAAAGGAGAGTGACACTATTATGGTGCACGTTTGGCGAAACTATGATGCATTCTTGGAAGACCAATTAACCTTAACTGGAACTCAATTTCCTGGTTCCGGAGGTTATATTTTTAGCCCTACAGATCTTGCACTGCTTTACAGCGAGGATATCGCTAATGTAGCAGAGCACGAGTTTGTGCATGCTAGTTCGTTATCTATTAACGATCAGTTGGGTCACGAAAGCAGATGGTTGTGGGAGGCATTTGCCATTTATGAAGCGGACGAATTAATTCATCCCAAAAATTTAGGTTACCTAAGAGATGGGAAGTTCCCTTCTATTGCAGAGCTAAATGGCGAATTTGATGGTGCAGGTGCTAATCGAATTTACCAGGTGGGTTATGTGCTTTCTGAATTTGTTGTGGAAACTTGGGGCAGTGAAAAATATTTGGAACTCATACAAGAATCTGCGGACCTAGAAAAAGTACTTTCCATGACCACAGAGGAGTTTGAAATAAAATGGCAGAAGTTTGTGAAAGAGAAGTATTTGGCTGGGCAAATTTAACAGTCTAGCACTGCATCTTATAGGTCTAAAATAAAAGTCATTTTAAAAGACTAAATTTATCTATGATACTAAACATCTTACTATGAAACTACCAATTCTTTTACCACTCCTATTAATCATCAGTTCATTTGGATTTTCTCAAACAACCTATTTTACAACCTATATAGCATCTGAGGATGTAACCTTATATGAGGACACAGCAGGTAACCTCAGTAACGGACAGGGGGTGGATTTGCAATGTGGAGTTAATAATATAGGAAAAAAGAGGAGAACTTTGGTAAAGTTTAGATTACAAGGAATTCCTCAAAATGCCACTATTACAAGCGCTTTTATATCACTAGAGATTGCCCAAAGTAATCCTACTTCTAAACTTTTATCCTGTCATAGAGTGTTGGCAGATTGGGGGGAAGGATTATCCAATGCTGGGTTTCAAAGCGATTCAGGGACAACTCCTTTGGCAGGTGACGCAACATGGATTCATTCGTTTTACCCTAATAATTATTGGAATAACCCAGGTGGGGATTATGAAACAATTCCAACGGACACGGTAAGCACAGGGTCTTCCCCCTTTGCCCTTTTTCAGTCCCCAAAACTAATAAATGATGTTCAACTTTATTATGACAGTTCCAATCTAAATTTTGGGTGGATGATTATTGGAGACGAAACCAGTAACGGTTCTGCTTTCCCATTTTATTCCAAAGATTTTCAACCCGGATTAGAGCCAAGATTAAACGTGGGATACATTACAACAACAGAGCTAACAGATTTAGAAAAATCTAGAACATTCTCTATTTCTCCAAACCCTGCATCAGACTACATTTCAATCGGTGGCCTAAACGATTTCGTAAATAAACCTGATTTCGTCATTTTAGATTATTCAGGAAGAACGATTAAATCAGGTAAATTAACTTCAAATCGATTGATGGTAAAGGACCTATCCAATGGATCTTACATATTAAGAATTCATTCCCTTGGGCAAACAACTAAACTTGTTAAGTTTGTTAAAAATTGATTTGGACAATCCCAGTATAATTTTCTTATAATTTTTTACGTTCTGAATTTGTGGTGAAAATTTGGGGCAGTGAAAAGTATTTGAAACTCATACAAGAATCTGCGGACCTAGAGAAAATACTTTCCCTAATCACAAAGTAGATTGAAATAAAAGAGAAGGGATTTGTAAAAAAGAAGTATTTAAAGTAACATTATCCAAATGAAACACCATTCTAATCGTTATACAACTATAGCATCAAAGTATACCTTGACGCTAATCGCATTATTTTTATCCTCCCTTGGCTTTTACTCTTGCGAAGACGACGAGAATTCTAATCCACAAGCTCGACTAGTGCCATACGTAGAGGTTGAGAAACCTTACCAAACTAAAATAATGTCTTTAGGTGCTTCAAGAGTTCAAGGAGCAAGACCAAATTTTGAAAGTTTTCGATATGAATTATGGAAAGAACTAATTGCAAACAGCAAGAGTTTTGAGTTTGTTGGGACACAATTGGACACTGCAAAATACAACTCGTTTATGGGTTCTCTATTCGACAGGGATCACGAGGGAAGAGGTGGTTATACTTCTGCCCAAATTTTACTAGGAATTAATAATTGGCTGCGTCTACTGCCAGATACGCCAAACGTAGTCCTATTTAGCTCTCCTGGAGCAAATGATATTTTAATAGGTTTAGATTATAATCAAGCTTTATTTAATATCAATAAAATAATTGATACCATTCAGCATTACAATCCAAAAGTGACAATAGTAATGGAGCAACTCTCTCCCGGCTTATCTACTTTTATGAGCACTCGGCAATCTAACGAATTATCGCAAATGCAACAAGATGTGTATTCTATAGCTAATGTAAAGACTACCTCATCGTCTAGAGTTATTCCTGTCGATATGTACACCGGCTTTAGCGATAGTTTACTTGCTGATAATGTCCATTATAATGTGGAAGGCGCTAAGTTTATCGCAAGACGGTATTTCACTGTTTTAGATAGTTTGTTAGAGTAATTAAAAAATATTCTCAGACCTAACAGATTTTGAAAACCCCTTAGGTCTAAGTAAAAATTGCAGCAACAGAAGTTTCTTCAGTGAGACTAATTGGCCTTAGTGTTTAACTCTAAAATAAACTTACGGGGACTTTATTTTTTTACTTTCTTTCTCCACTCTCACTAGTTAACCTATATGATTTCATACATTTACAAGTAATGACGTGCAAGTGTCGTGCATAAATCGATGCAAATTTTAGGAATATATATGATTAGGATATAATCTTGTTAAGAATTTCAATTTGAATGAAAAATTTGAGTTTTGGGGAAAAGTTAATTGATACCAGAAGGGTAAAGGGATTAACTCAAGAAGAAGTAGCTGAAAAATGCAACATTGCAGTAAGGACTATTCAGCGAATAGAGTCTGGAGTTGTTAAACCACGCGCTTCCACAATTAAGATAATTTCTGAGCAACTGGGTTTTGATTTTTTTGAGCTTTCAAAAACTAACACGGACTCAAGAAATCAAAGCGATTCTAACAATTTGAAAGTTCACAGCCCTTTGTGGTACTTAACAGATTTATTTAACTTAAAAACAAAAGCAATGAAAAAATTAACAATCCTTTCCACGTCTATTGGCTTAATACTATTTCTTATATCAAGTGTAGTTCAGGGTCAAGAACAAACAACTAAAAATAATACTAGTCTAAATATTGAATATAAAAAGGATAAAACCCTAAAGCGAGTGGAAGTAAACTTTGCTAGTGGTCAGCTTACCTTAGACAGTTTAGTGAGGATAAAAGAGAAACTAAATACTGCCGGCGTTACTATCAATTATCAAAAAATACAGTTTAATATCGTTGGATTACTAGAGGATTTAGAATGTCAAGTAATAACCAACGATGGTTTTAGTGGTTCTTTTTCAACAGAATCTGTATCTAAGTTGGTTGAAAAAAATATAAAATTTGGTTTCTACCGTGATTACTCCTCTAAAGTAGCGAGTCCTTTCGGAACAGGTCAATTCGATTAACACGTAAAAATATTCTCAGACCTAACAGGTTTTGGAAACCTGTTAGGTCTAGGTATAAAATTTCAGCAACAGAAGTTTCCTTAGTGAATTATATAATCTTACTGTTTAACTCTAGAATGTATTTCTTCCGTCAATCAACCAAAAGGCCCGTTTCAACTTGCGTTGAAACGGGCCCTTTTATATTTTCAAATTGTCAATTGAACCTTGACAATTGTTTTCTTACTTCATCAAATCAGCCATTAATTTGCCAATCTCAGCAGGAGAATCCGCAACGGTAATTCCACAAGCTCTCATAATTTTCATTTTTGCTTCAGCAGTATCGTCAGCTCCTCCAACAATTGCACCCGCGTGACCCATTGTTCTTCCAGCAGGAGCAGTTTGACCTGCAATAAATCCTACAACCGGCTTCGTTCCGTTTGCTTTAATCCAATTGGCTGCATCTGCCTCCATGTTTCCACCAATCTCACCAATCATGATGATTCCCTTGGTTTCAGGATCGTTCATTAGCAATTCTACTGCTTCTTTTGTGGTGGTTCCAATAATTGGATCTCCACCAATACCAATCGCAGTCGTAATTCCTAATCCAGCTTTTACTACTTGGTCAGCTGCTTCATAAGTTAATGTTCCAGATTTAGATACAATACCAATATTTCCTTTCTTGAAAACAAAACCTGGCATAATTCCAACTTTCGCTTCACCTGGAGTAATTACACCAGGACAGTTAGGACCTACTAAGGTACAAGCCTTGTCAGACAAGTACTGCTTTACCATAATCATGTCTTTGGTTGGAATACCTTCCGTAATACAAATGATTACTTTGATACCTGCCTCAGCAGCTTCCATAATTGCATCAGCAGCAAATGCTGGCGGCACAAAAATGATGGATACATTCGCTCCAGCTTTTTCAACTGCCTCAGAAACGGTATTAAAAACTGGACGATCTAAGTGAGATTGACCACCTTTACCAGGAGTTACACCACCAACTACATTCGTTCCATATTCAATCATTTGACCTGCGTGAAAAGTACCTTCACTACCGGTAAATCCTTGCACAATTACTTTTGAATCTTTGTTTACTAAAACACTCATTTTATATCTCGTTTAGTTCTTTTTATAAGGATTCCAAAATTAGCTTTTATCCTTTTGCCACACAACAGTTAGTTTGAAGAATTTTCTAAAAATCAAGAGTCAACTGATACCCTTCTAATCCCTTCATTTTATCCTCATTATCCAATTGCGATAGCGTTATGCCCAACAGGCGGACCTCTTTTTCCAAATACTCGGGTTGGTGCAACAATTCCATTACAGTTTGCCAAACAACGGCGGCAGAACTCGTGAAATGGTCGATACTTTTGGATCTAGTTTTTACCGTAAAATCGTGGTATTTAATTTTAAGCGTTATGGTCCTTCCCTTGCGATTGGTTTTTTCAATTCGTCGCATTAAGGTTTCATGAATGTGTTGCAGGGCCTCCAAAACTTCATTTTCTTCAAACAAATCTTTCGAGAAGGTATTTTCTGCCCCAATTGACTTTCGAATACGGTCCGGTTTCACTTCTCTAAGATCATTCGCTGTAACAATGTTGTGGTAATGCTTGCCCGCCTTTCCATATCGGCGAATCAGTTCGCTACGTTCTAACTTCATCAAATCAGCTCCCTTAAAAATTCCTTGGGCATTCATTTTTTTAGCGGTTACTTTCCCAATTCCATGAAACTTTTCAATAGGTAATTCCTCCATAAAACGAATCGCTTGTTCCGGTAAAATCACACTTAATCCATCGGGTTTGTCCAAGTCAGAAGCTGTTTTGGCTAAAAACTTATTGAAAGAAATTCCTGCGGAAGCTGTTAAGCCTACCTTTTCTTTTATTTCTTCGCGTATAAGCATGGCAATTTTAATCGCCGATTTTAATTCCTTTTTGTTGTAGGTAACATCCAAGAAAGCCTCATCCAGCGAAAGCGGTTCAACCAAGTCGGTATAGCTTTGAAAAATTTCCATGATTTGGGAAGAAATTTCTTTATAACGCTCAAAGCGTGGTTTAACAAAAATCAAATTGGGACATCTTCTTGCTGCAATACTTGAGGCTAAGGCTGAGTGAACGCCAAATGCCCGAGCTTCATAACTTGCTGCTGCTACCACTCCTCTTTGTCTGGAGCCACCAACAGCCAATGGTTTTCCCTTTAATTCCGGGTGATCCATTTGTTCTACCGAGGCATAAAACGCATCCATATCGATGTGAATTATTTTACGGAATTCTGGCGACTTTTCAGACATTGGCTCAAAGTTAAATACAACAACTTATAATTGATTCCGTTCTTAAACTGTTAATTTTTAAGAAATAAGTGTAAATCGTTTCCATTAATCCATTCAAGCACACTAGTTTTGCCGTATCATCCATCAACATCATTCTAATGAAAAAGATAGTCCTCCCTTTCTTGGCTTTTGCCTTTACCACTCTTCCAGTTTTAGCTCAAGAAACTTTTCAGGTAAACACCCAGATTAGCTCCGTGGAATGGATTGGGAAAAAAGTAACGGGACAACATGAGGGAGTAATAGAAGTAAAAAAGGGAAGTTACACCTTCAACAACGGGTTGATTACCAAAGGACAGTTAATCATTAACATGAAGACCATCAACATCACCGATATTGATGATGAAGATCAAAATAAAAAATTACAAAATCACCTTGTCTCCCCCGATTTTTTCTCGGTTGAGAAATTTCCAACTTCAAAACTTACTATTTTAAAAAGTGAAAAATTAAGTGAGGACAAACTAAAAGTTTTTGCTGAATTAGAGATTAAAGGCATTTCAAATCGTATTGAATTCGAAGCGACTATGCTTAAGGAAGGCTCTAAAATGGTGGCTGTTGGAGAGGTAGACATCAACAGAACCGAGTACGATATTCGCTATGGTTCTGGTTCCTTTTTCGACAACCTTGGCGACAAGGCGATTAAGGACTTTTTTACCATCAAATTCAAGGTTGCCGCCATTCAGCAATAAGTAACAGTGGAACTCCTTACTTTTGAAAAAAAAGTTGAAGAGCAATTCCGTATATCGCCTCCTCACCCTTCTAGGTGCATTTGCTCTTCTACTATGCTTCTACGGCAAAGTTGTTTTAAGCCCCAACAGTTATCTGTTCAGTGGGAATGGAGATGGAGTTAAAAACTACTTCACGTATGCGTATCACTTAAAAAACAATGAAAGTCTCACCAATTTTGAAGGTTTTAATTACCCTTACGGAGAAAACTTTTTATACACGGATGGGCATCCAATTCTAATTAGCATTCTCCAACCAATTCAATCCATTTTTCCGAGTGTTGCCAATTATTCCATTGGCATCCTCAATTCGCTTTTGCTCCTTTCTTTCTTAATTTCTGCCTTAGTACTTTTCCGACTGCTCCGCGAATTAAAAATCAATGCTTTTTTAGCCATGTTGGGTGCATGCGCCACTTTAACCTTAGCTCCACAAATTTTTAGATTAGAAGGACATTTTGCCCTTTCTTATTCTTTCGTGATTCCGCTTTGTTTTTTATGGTTACTCCAATACGTTGGAAAAAATAGGTCCGCAAAACACCTCATTTACCTTACTTTATTTCATGCAGCGCTGCTTTTTGTACATGCATACCTAGGTATTATTTCCATCTCCATCTTAGTAGCTTACTTTTTAGTAGACGGAATATTAAATCGTTTCCAAAAAGCAAATTCGTGGTACATTTTAGGAAGCTCCATTCTTTCTATGGTTCCATTTTTGACAGTCAAAGCTTACAGTGACTTTCACAAATTTAGAACCGATAACCCCTACGGGTTTTTCGAGTATTACGCAGACATCGATACAATTATCCTCCCTCATCACGGAGTTTTAAAAGATTACCTTTTTAGTCAGCTCCCCAGTTTTACACAGACTTGGGAAGGTTGGGCATACCTTGGTTTGGGAACCATCTTGCTACTTCCATTCATTGCTTTTTTCTTTTTTCGCAATTTCCACAGACCGGCAATTCTGCCCTTGAACAAATTATTGCTAGCCGCTACTCTACTTCTTATTTTCTCTTTTGGGATTCCATTCCGTTTTGGTTTGGAAAACATGTTAGAATACATTCCAATTTTGAAGCAATTCAGATCCATTGGTCGCTTTGCATGGGTCTTTTATTTTGCCACTTCTGTTTATGCCTTTTACCTTGTTCATTTTTGGTCTGAACATATACGTCATAAGTTTGGAAAATTGGCGTTTATACTTCTACTCCCCACAATTATGATTTTGGAAGGTTTGCCGTATCATGAAGAAGTAGGTAATAACATCAGCCAGACTAGAAACAGTTTTAACCCTAAAAACCTTAACACCAATTTCTCTTCTACCTTAGACCAGATTGATCCTACGAAATTTCAAGCTATTGTTTCCATTCCTTTTTATAACATTGGCAGCGAAAACTATGAAAAAGAAGCATCCAATGAAGTTTACCTAAACTCTATGTTACTTTCCTACCATACCGGATTACCCTTAACATCAAGTTATTTGACACGCGTTTCGCTGCAGGAAAGTAGAAATGCCATGCAGTTTTTTGCGCCCAATTTTTATCCAAAACTCATCGAGCCAGACTTAAACTCTGCCCTCCCATTTCTAGTGCTTTGGAATAAAAACGATTCCTTGCAAAAAGAAGAAAAACGGCTTTTAACTACTGTAAACTGGATTTATCAGTCTTCTGCCTTTGCAATAGGAAATTTGGCTTACGATTCTGTTTTTGAAACAACAGTCACTCAGGAATTGAAGACATTTGCTCAGGACACTACTTTAGTTCCGTCCAACGGCTTTCTTGTGTCAGACTCCTCGAAATATTTTAGCTATCAAGAGTTGGATGAAAGGTTAACAGAAAAGCAGTTTTATAGAACTAATAATTACATAGAAATCAATCAACAAGTCAAAACCAAGCTTATTGAAGTTAGCAGCCCGAAATTAACTCCATCTCAAACCTACGCGGCGTCTGTTTGGGTTAGTAGTAATTCTAAAAACGCAGGTCAAGATGAGTTGAATCACTTAGAATTTGTGTTGGAGGAAAAGGCTACAGATGGCACCGTTCTTCAAAGTCTTCGAAAGGAAGTGATGAGTACTTTTACTCATTTTCAAGGAGAGAGTTTAGTAGAATTAGAATTTTCGCCAACATCGAAAGGGAGTACATTTGAATTTTACATGGATGGAAACTCCCCACAACCCAACATGAGTTATGCTGCTGATTTTCTCGTTCGAAATAATGGGTTGAATGTATTGAAAGTACTAAAAGGCTCGAAGGTAAGTCCCAGCCTTTTATTTAAAAACAACCACCGCATTCAACTGACGAAATAGATTCTATTTTCGATTAAAGTCCTAACATTGCGGTGTCAAACAGGAAGTATAACATTGGGAATACAAAGCTTTTTATCACATTTTCACCTCGCTTTAAGACAATCTGCTTTTGCTGTAAGCTGTATTGCTGTATTAGCAGTATTCTACGACTTTGGGTATGATCAAAGTGACTACGTGCAACTATGGTTAAATAGACTTTATTCCGTCACCCTTGTAATTGGTATAATCGCAACCGTAGTGCGTTACATTAACAAAACAGAACAACCCAGCTTCCAAGTTCTTATTTTTGACGTTCTCAGTAATTTTCTGTTCAGCATTTTACTGATCGATAAATTCAATGTTCTTCCGAACGTTCCATTCTTTCAGTTTTTTAACTCTGCCCCTTGGTTTTTTGCAGCTGTCTTTTTAGTTTTTGTTCGGGAAGTAGCCTCTAAGAAATTAAGCCTGAGTAGAGCCTATTTCAATCCCGCACAATTATTCACAGTTAGTTTCTTGGGAATTATACTTCTGGGATCAGGCTTGTTGCTTCTTCCAAATGCTACCCACGAAGGTATTCCATTCATCGACGCGCTCTTTACTTCTACTTCGGCCATATGTGTTACAGGATTGATTGTGGTAGATACCGGAACCTACTTCACCCTTTTTGGGCAATGCATTATTTTAGCATTGATTCAAATTGGTGGTTTGGGCATTATGACGTTTGCCAGTTATTTTAGTTATTTTTTTCGCGGAGGAACTACCTATGAAAATCAACTAATGCTTACCAGCATGAATAGTTCCAGTAAATTAGGGGAAGTTTTTAAAACACTCCGTAACATTGTTTTAATCACGATTAGTATTGAAACAATTGGTGCTTTAATTATTTTTTCAAACCTTTCATCGGCGGAAATGCCCGATTACTTTGACCGAGTGTTCTTCTCCTTTTTTCACTCTATTTCGGCTTTTTGTAATGCGGGTTTTAGCACCTTGCCCGATAGTTTATATACCGGCTTTTTTAAGTTCAAATATGGCATTCATTCCGTAACAATGGTGCTCTTTATTTTTGGCGGATTGGGCTTTCCGATTGTTTTCAACCTGTTCAAGTACCTTCGTTATATCGTTACGCAACGTGTGCTACCTTTTTTGTTGAAAGAAAAGAGTGAGCTCACGGTGACACCTTGGGTGGTAAACTTAAGCTCTAGAATAACGCTTATTACAAGTTTGACTTTATTTGTTTTAGGTTCAATTGTGTTCTTCGTTTTCGAATACGACAACACCCTAGCAGAGCACAGTGGTTTTGGAAAAGTGATTACCGCAATGTTTGGCGCAGCAACTCCCCGAACAGCAGGTTTTAATACAGTGGACACTTCTGCACTTAATTTTTCCACGCTCATGCTGATTTTCTTACTCATGTGGGTTGGGGCTTCTCCAGCCTCTACAGGTGGTGGAATTAAAACAAGCACCTTCGCCATTGCAACCCTTAACTTTTGGAGCTTAGCAAGAGGAAAATCAAGAATTGAAATCTTCAGAAGAGAGATCGCGGACATCACAGTAAGACGCTCGTTTGCAATCATCTCGCTATCGCTGGTTATCATCGGATCGGGAGTATTCTCTATTGCCTATTTCGACAGTGACAAAGATCTTTTAAGCATCGCATTTGAATGCTTTTCAGCCTACAGCACCGTTGGACTTAGCATAGGTATTACATCCGCATTAAGCGACCCAAGCAAGTTAGTGATTATTGGCATGATGTTCATTGGAAGAGTAAGCATGCTTACCATTCTTATTGCTCTAGTTAGAAAGGAAAAATTCAAAAAATACCGTTACTCCAAAGAGGAGATTTTAATTAATTAAATAATTCGATTATTCCCTTGAATATTTTTAAAAATTCATAATTCGTAATTCCTAATTTTACTCTATGAAATACATCATTTTCGGATTAGGAAACTTTGGAGCCTCCTTGGCCCAGAAACTCACAGAAGCAGGGAATGAAGTTATTGGTGTAGATAATGACATGGACAAGGTAGATGCCTTAAAGGAGTCCATTTCGCACACGGTCTGCATGGACTCTACTGACCAATTTACCGTTTCCGGCCTACCTTTAAAAGATGCGGATGTAGTAATTGTTGCCATCGGAGAGCACCAAGGTGCTAACGTTATGACAACGGCGGTATTAAAAAACTTAAAAGTAAAACGACTTATTTCAAGAGCCATTACACCGCTTCACGAAACTGTTTTAGAAGCCATTGGAGTACACGAAGTAGTTCATCCTGAAGAAGAAACAGCGGAACGTTGGGCAAAGAAATTAACGTTAAAAGGAGTGGTAGAGTCGTTCGAGCTAAGCAGTCAATACAGTATTGTGGAAGTGAACGTACCGAAACGATACGCAGGACAGACGATTGCTGAAGTGGGCTTTAGAAAACAATACAATGTTGTTGTACTTACGACCATTAAGCGAGAAGAGAAAAAGAATTTATTGGGCTTGAATAGAATGGTAAATACCGTTCAAGGTGTAGCCTCTCCAAAGACCGTTTTAGAAGAAGATGACATCATGGTAATATATGGGGACAACAAGGACATTAAAGGCTTATTGAGCGAGTAATTAGTTGGTTCTAGATTTTTTTTTGTAACTTTTGATATTAGAAAAAATCAATCCAATGAAAAAACTATACCTCCTACTTGCTACATTACTACTTCAAACGTCTATTGTAAATGCTTGCTCCTGTTCGGGAATAGCTTCCTTTTGTGACCTCAACTTTAACAACCCCTCTCACCATGTTTTTAGTGGCAAAATACTAAGGCACGATAGCCTTTTTATGGAATTTGAAGTAATTGATTTACTTCGAGGTGTAGAATTAAAAGACACCGTTATCATTTGGGACAATCCTGCACCCGTGAACAGTTGTGTAGGAGATTACGAAAAGGATACCCGTTACTTAGGAGATGCAGGAGACAGTGTTCTACTCATCATTGCTAAAATTGATACGGTAGACTCTTGGGGCGCAATAGGTGATTATTACCGGCCGTTGGGAGTATGCAGCAGTCCCTACTTACCTATAAAAAACAAACAAATTGTTGGCAACCTAACTGAAACCGACGTTTACGCAACACCACCAACAACCTTCTTAATGGATACAATATCCATTTCTTACTTTAACCAATTGTACCAAGCCAACGGAAGAGAAGTAGATTGTGATTTGTTTGTTGGACTACCCACCAATCCGCCAAGTGAGTCTATGTTTCAGGTGGTTCCAAATCCTGTCGAGCAATCCTTCACCATAAACACCACTTTTAAATCTGCTGAAGCTCGAATTTATACCCTACGTGGACAACTTATGAGAAGGGTCGACAAACCTGTAGGCGAGATTAATATACAAGAATTACCAGCCGGAATTTACCTTTTAGAAGTAGAGCTGCAAGGCGGTGAAAAAATGGACACCAAGTTGATCAAGAAATAGAGAGTGCAGGTAAAGAGAAATAAAAAATTAACTTTCAATAAGTGCGCTTCTCAAAATTTTTGATATCATTATTTTCGAATACATCCTTTTATCATCCTTCTACTTTCATTTTATTGATAAATCGTAAGCACTAAGTTTTATTCCTTTTTGCTCTTCTGTCCGCTATTTTTACTGTTTTCCAAGTTTCATTTCTTTTTACAAAAAAAATCTTGATTTTATTTTGTCCTGAAACTTTTCCCATTTTACAATGATTTTTTACTTTTTTTAACCTAAAAATAGTAGCTCTTTTCGAGATTTTTAGAAACAAAATGTCCCTAACTATTTTAATATAAAGACTTAGTATTGATACAACTTAATAACTAAAAATTTATATTATGAAAAAACTATTGCTCTCAATTGCCTCTTTGTTACTTATTGTGCCTTGGATCAATGCACAAACAGACTGTGCAACAACCGATTATTTAAACAACCAAAGTGGCAATCCTGATTATGGACCTTCGGAAAATATCTGTAAACAATATATTTACTCCTCTATTTACCGTCAGAATAAATATCGGTCAAAATATCAGGTCAGAGACAAGGAGGTTAGGGTGAACCTGATTATTTTGCAGAAGGATGATGGTACTGGAAACTTTCAACAAGGTGATAGTTTGCATGACCAGTTTTTCTTGGACGTTGAAAATAGTTTAAACAATCGACTAGGTAATTTAATAAGTCCGCCTGTGGGTTGTAGTGCA
>Ga0307934_1001533_pt1 | contig 13890 bp, 12 predicted proteins | sample OrgLakmetageno90_FD_201838 | JGI IMG/M metagenome (GOLD analysis project Ga0307934, IMG submission 201838) | Saline water microbial communities from Organic Lake, Antarctica - #90 | ecosystem: Environmental > Aquatic > Non-marine Saline and Alkaline > Saline | place: Antarctica: Organic Lake... | reverse complement strand
AAACCGCTAGCAGGTATTAGTAAACATCCATCAGTTCGAGAAGTAGCAGCATCACCAGAGAAAGTAAGTGTAACTTCTGTTGTAGGTGCTGGTTCTGAGTTATTTGTGAAACCAGAGATATCTGTTTGGTTTATACCTACATACGATGCCCCGCCAAAAGTAGCTTTTTGCGAAACATTTTGTAGCACTACATCATTGCTGTTTTGCTCGGGATCTGTACAGCCGACTAGTAAAGTCCCACTAGCTAAAATTGCCAAGCCTAAAATTCTTTTTTTCATAATTTATCCTTATATTTTGTTGAATTTTCAACATAAGGATAGCTAGTCAATTGTCAATTGTAATATTTTGATTGAAAAATTTGAAAGAGCAAGTTTTTTATTAGACTTATTGCAAAACTGAAGTGTTAGCAATTATTTAATTCTAAAAATCAGAGTTAATGCTAGATGTCATGCTAGCTTTCGACAAGCTCAACCAACTTGTTTTTTGTAGTTTTGCAAGAAGTCTATTTGAAATTTTATGACTGATATGTGGTAAAGAAATTTTCTAGATTTTCATCGGCATGATGATAAATAAACTATTATCTTTTTCATCTTTTACCAATGCACTCATGTTAGGATTGTCTAGGTAGATAGTTATAGTGTCTTCACTAAGTACATTGATGATGTCCAGCAAATACTTATAGTTAAAGCAAATTTCCATAGAATCATCGCTATACTGAACTTCTAGTTTGACTTCGGCTTTTTCGTTATCTGGGTTATTTGCTGACAGAAGTACTTGCCCTGCAGATACATTCAAACGCACACCTTTGTACTTATCATTTGCTAGGATCGATGTTCTAAGTAGTGAATTTTTAAGAACTTGCTTGTCTATAGCTAAAAGTTTAGTGTTGTTTTTAGGAATAACTTTTTGATAATCAGGATAACGACCATCTATAAGCTTAGATATAAATACAAAGCTACCAAATACAGCTTTTAGATAATTTTTGCCAAGACAAATTTCTATATTTTGATCATTTTTTTCAACTATCTTTTTAAGCTCTGTGATTGCTTTTTTAGGGATAATTGACTGACAAGTTGTATCAAGCACTTTGCTATCGACTATAGCTTCTGTGATAGACATTCTATGCCCATCTGTAGATACTGCTCTTAAAAGGTTAGCATTTATTTCCCAAAACATTCCATTTAAGAAATATCTTGTGTCATCATTTGCCATAGAAAAATCTACTTTTGAAATAATATGATGAAAATCTTGTTGCGAAAGATTAAAACTCGCTTGCTCATGGATATTTGCATCTACTAGAGGAAAGTTATCTGCATTTAGAGATATAAGGTTAAAAGTACTGTTGCTAGATGTGATAGTTACCTTGTTATCATTGATTTTAAAGTCGATGATAGAGTTGTCATTTAAGCTTCTAACGATGTTGTAAATTTTATCAGCACTTAAAGCTAACTTGACACTTGAGCTACAGTTTACTGCTATATTGCAAGAGATCTCAGCTTCAAGATCAGAGGCTGTAATTTTTAAATTACCATCATTTATATCAAACAATATACAAGATAGTAATGGCATTGTGCTTTTGCTATTAGCTACTGATAGCATTGACTGCAATGGCTTTAGCAGGTCGTCTTTATTTAGTACAAAATTCATTTTTTAAAACCCCTATAAGTATGTATTGATCTATCTTATTCTATTTAACGAGAAATCTTATTCAAAAGCAATTCATAATCATCCGATATTGAAGTGTTGCTTTGTCTTAGCGTAGTTATTGCCTTTACGGCGTGCATTACTGTTGTATGATCTCTACCACCAAAAGCATTGCCAATCTCAGGTAAGCTGTGATTAGTTAGCTCTCGAGATAAGCTCATAGCTATCTGGCGTGGTCGAGCTATGTTGCGGCTTCTTTGATTAGATATAAGATCTTTTACTCTCAATCTATAAAAATCGGCTACAACCTTTTGTATATTATCCATCTTAACTTTCTTTTCTTGAATTTTTATTACATCGCGTAAGCAGCCTTGTGCTACTTCTACAGTAGGCTCTTTGTTGTTAAAACGAGATGTTGTAAGCACTCTGTTTAAAGCTCCTTCAAGCTCTCGGATATTTGTGCGTACATTTTCTGCAATAAATGCAGCTGTTTCATTTGGTAAATTTTGACCTAAATCATGTGCTTTTTTAAGCAAGATTGCGATTCTCGTCTCTAAGTCTGGCATATCTACAGATACTGTCAAACCATAGCCAAAACGAGAAACAAGTCTTTCTTCAAGACCTTCTATTTCGTTGGGGTACTTATCACTTGTAAGGATAATTTGCTTACCATTTTCATATAGTGCATTAAATGTATTGAAAAACTCTTGTGAAGTACCTTCTTTACCTGCTATAAATTGGATATCATCTATAAGCAATATATCAGCAGATCTATAGACCCTTTGAAACTCATCAAGATCTTGCAAACGCAATGATGTAACATACTCTTTTACATACTGCTCTGAATTTGTATAGATGATTCTAGCATTTGGGTTTACTTCTTTTGCATGATTACCTATTGCTTGCATCAAATGTGTCTTGCCTAGTCCACTACCACCATATATAAATAAAGGATTATGTAGCTTACCTGGGTTTATAGATACCTGCATTGATGCAGCTCTAGCAATATCGTTTGCACTACCTACAACAAAACTATCAAATACATATTTTTCTTTTAAAGGTAATCCAAATGAGTATTCCTCACCCTCTTTTGCATTAATAAGTAAAGCTTCATCAAAACCGTGTAGCTCTTGCGAAGGGAGTTTTTTTAGCTTAGACTGTTTTTTAGTATCTATATTTTTTTTAGACTCTTCAAAATCATCTTTTATTTCTACATTAGTAGTGTTGAAAAAATTAGTTTGAGGTCCTGCTGATACTTCTGAATTAGTAGCATTACCAGAATGTTTATCACCAGTGTATTCTATAACCAAATCACTACCGTGAAACTCTTGTATAGTGACTAGTATAAGTGCACCATACTTTGACTTTATATGTTTTTTAAAATATTCATTATTGCAATATACTTTAAATAAATTAGCATTTTGTACTACAAAAATAGGCTTAATCCAAGTTTTATACTCAAACGAGGTAAGATCTTTTTTGATTTTTTTTAAACATTTATCCCAAGTAGCCATAATAAAGTATCTTTGCTAAACCATAATAAAATACAGTTCTGCTATAAAGTAAGTAGAGGTGAAAAGATGTTTTTAATTGTAAGGTAAGAAAGAAAGATAAGCAATTATCTTTTGCACAGGCTGTGGATAATTCTGTTGATTAATATGTTTGTTTTTTATCAAAAAGGTTGTTTATTAACATATTCACAAATGTGTTGATAAATATGTTGATAAATCTGATAACTTTTTATCCACATTTTTGTTAAGGTAGTTTTTATGCTCTTTGAACACGCTTATACGCTCTTTGTTATAGTACTTAAACCTATTATCTATATATCTTATAGCTTTTTACACACAACAAAACAGCTGCCTAATAAATAATAATATAAAAAAGAAAGAAATTAACTAATATAGATAAAGAAGAATAAAAATAAGCAAATAAAGTAAAAAAAAGTTTTTTCTATATAATAATTGTTAATAAGAATGAAAATATAAAATTATGTCATTAAACACAGAAATTTTTTTAAACATAAATAGTTATGAGCAAAGAATAGCCATAAAAGAAAATAATTCAGTAAAAGAAATTTTTATTGAAAGAGATAATCAAAAAAGAATAGTTGGCAATATATACAAAGGTAAAATAATAAAAGTACTCCCAGGTATGCAAGCAGCTTTTGTAGATATAGGTTTAGATAAAGCAGGCTTTTTGCATCTATCTGAAGTATTGCCTTTAGAACGAGAAGATGTTGAAGATAATGAAAATTTTAAGCTAAAAAAATTAAATAAAGAAGATATAAATAAATGGCTTAGAGCAGGGCAAGAAGTATTGGTCCAAATTGTGAAAGAGAGTATAGGCAATAAAGGAGTTAAGTTGACTTCGCATCTATCAGTATCTTCAAGATTTTTAGTTTTTCTACCTGATTTGGATCATATAGGTGTTTCTTTAAAAATTTCTAACAAAGATGAGAAAGAAAGACTTTTAAATGCTATTCAAAAAATCACTACAAGTGAAAATCCTAGAGGTTATATACTAAGAACAGCTGCTGAGGGAGCTAGTTTTGAAGAACTTGAGATAGATATAAAATTTCTAAATAATCTTTGGCAAGATATATTAGACACATCTAGTACAATCGTTAAGCCAGGTGTTGTCTATGAGGATTTTAATCTAATCATAAAAACTATAAATGTTTTTGCTAATGACAATCCGAGTAGAATTTTGGTGGATAATCTAGATGTTTATAAAGAAATATGTCAGTTTGCTGATAAGTATATTCCTGGATTAAGAGACAAAATAGAACTTTTTCAAAAAGAAAATATATTTGAAGAATTTGGTATAGACAACGAAATAAACAAAGCGTTAGAAAAAAATGTATATCTTAAATCAGGAGGATATCTAATAATTGAACAAACAGAAGCAATGATAACTATAGATATCAATACAGGTGGATTTACAGGTACAAAAAATCTCGAAGAAACAATATTTAAAACCAATTTAGAGGCTACAAAAGAGATAGCAAAACATCTAAGATTGCGTAATCTAGGTGGAATAATAATCATAGATTTTATAGATATGATGGATGAAACTCACAAAGAACAAGTTTTAAATGCTTTAAAGAGCTATTTAATCCACGACAAGGCAAAAAATACTATAAGTGATATCTCTGAGCTAGGATTAGTAGAAATGACGCGTAAGAGGGTTTATGAGAGTTTATCGCGTACTTTATGCCAGCCTTGTAATCACTGCAAAGGTAAAGGTAGTATAAAAACTCTACAAACTATTTGTTATGATATTTTTAGAGAAATAAAATCAGAATCTACCAATTACTCTAATTACAACGGTTTTATGCTTATATCATCACAGGAAATTATAGATTATATCGAAAAAGAAGAGTCTATATGGCTTGCAGAACTAGAATTAGAGCTTGATAAAAATATTGTATTAAAAGCTGAAAGTAACCATATTTACAACCAATACGATATAATTCCGCTAAATTAACAAAAATAGTAAAAACATTATTGACAGTTAAATAAAAGTGTCTATAATAGTTCCTTGTAGTGCCGACTTAGCTCATTTGGTAGAGCAACTGACTTGTAATCAGTAGGTGACCAGTTCGATTCCGGTAGTCGGCACCACATGTACGGAGTGGTAGTTCAGTTTGGTTAGAATACCTGCCTGTCACGCAGGGGGTCGCGGGTTCGAGTCCCGTCCATTCCGCCATACATCTTTAAGGTTTAGTTATTGTCTCAGTTTCCCCTTTTTACTTCTGATATTGATAGCCCTAAGCCTTAATTTAAATGCTTTTAGCATTATTTTTTGTTATTATTTCCCTTATTTATTATATTTTTTCATATAATGACACTGACCAAAAGTTTTCTAAAATCTGATATTTACAATATTGACTACCAAGACGACCTGACCAAATGCTTTACAAATTTATGTTTTGATAAAAAAAACACTATATTGCTAGAATCAGCAGAGATAGATACCAAAGATAAACTAAAAAGCTTATTTGTAATAAATAGTGCAGTTAGAATATCCTGTATAGGTAATGAGGTTATTTTTAAAACATTATCTAAAAATGGTGAATCAGCTCTACAAGCTATTACAAATCATATAAAAGATAAAGTAACTTATAGGCTCGAAGATGGTGAGTTAATACTTTCATTCAAAGATAGTATAGATAGTCAGTTAGATGAGTATAAAAAACTCAAGCAAACTTGTATTTTTGATGCTTTGAGGTATGTAAAAGATACATTTGAAGTAGATAATTCATTTAGTGTATTTATAGCAGGGCTGTTTGCTTATGATGTGGTTGGTAACTTTGAAAATATTGGCATAGTTAAAAGAAAAAACAAATGCCCAGATTATGTATTTTATCTAGCTGAAACTATACTTATAAGTGATCATAAAGAAAAGAAATCTTATATTCAAACAAATTGTTTTGATGAAAAGAACTCTTCTGAGTTAGTTGATTATATAGCTAGTATCAAAAATGAAATAGATAAAAATATCACTACAAAAATAAAAAAGTTCAAAAATTTAGAACCTACAGTATCTGTAAATGACAGAGATTTTTGTGCAACTGTAGATTATCTGAAATCTCATATTATTAATGGTGATATATTTCAAGTTGTACCATCACGAACTTTTTCTTTGCCATGTCAAAATTCTGTAGAAGTTTACAAAGAACTTAAACGAACTAATCCAAGCCCTTATATGTTTTATATGCAGGATGAAGATTTTATACTTTTTGGAGCATCTCCTGAGAGTGCTTTGAAGTACGAGTCAGCTACAAACCAAGTAGAGATCTACCCTATAGCAGGTACGCGTAGACGCGGCAAAAATTCTGATGGCACTATAAATCATGATCTTGATAGTAGGATAGAACTAGAGCTTAGACTAGATGCTAAGGAAAATGCAGAGCATATGATGCTTGTAGATCTAGCTCGCAATGATGTAGCTAGGATTGCAAAGACAGGTACTCGTTATCTAGCCGATCTACTTAAAGTAGATAGGTATAGTCATGTGATGCACCTTGTATCACGAGTAGTAGGTCAACTTGATGCTGGACTTGATGCTCTACACGCTTATCAAGCTTCTATGAATATGGGTACGCTCACAGGTGCTCCTAAGATCAAAGCAATGCAGCTTATATCTGAAGTTGAAAAGCAAACACGAGGTGGTTATGGTGGAGCTGTAGGCTACTTTAATGGTCTTGGTGATTTGGATAGTTGTATAGTTATTCGCTCAGCTTATGTTGAAGATGAAATTGCAGAAGTTCAAGCGGGTGCTGGAGTGGTATTAGACTCTATCCCAATAGCAGAAGCAGATGAAACTAGAACAAAAGCACAAGCTGTTATATCAGCTATCAAAACAGTACATGGGGAATAGATAATGGCTAATATTATATTTATAGATAATTTTGATTCTTTTTCCTACAACTTAGTTGATGAGTTTAAAGTGCTAGGTAATACTGTAGAGGTTTATCGTAACAATATATCTTTGGATACTATTTTTGATAAAATTAACTCTACAGAAAATCCTATAGTAGTAGTATCTCCAGGGCCAGGTAATCCTAGTCAAGCTGGATGTATAGTTGAGCTTATTACCAATATAAAAGGTAAAGTTCCTGTGATAGGTATTTGCTTAGGGCATCAAGCTATTGTAGAAGCTTATGGTGGGATAGTATCTCATTCAAATGAAATTGTGCATGGCAAGATAGCTCGTGTAAAACATACCAATCACTATATATTTAAAGATTTAGAATCTCCTATCACTGTAGCTAGATATCACTCTTTGGTGGCTGTGAAAGTACCCACAAGTTTAAAAGTGATAGCTGAAGTAAATGATTTGGTAATGGCTGTAGTTGATGATAAAAATAAAGTATGTGGTTTACAGTTTCACCCAGAATCCATAATGACTATAGAAGGATCAAAACTTCTAAAGAATATAATTGAATGGGTAACAAAATGATAACTCTTAAAGCTATAACAGATAAACTCTACAATGCAGAAAATTTGAATCATGAGGAAAGTTATCAGTTATTTGACTATTTTATAAAAGGTGAAATTTCACTAGCATTACAAGCTAGTATCCTTACAGCACTAAAATTAAAAAAAGAAACACCTATAGAAATAGCAGCTGCGGCAAAAGCGTTGCTAGCTAATTCAAAAAAATTTCCGAGTATAAAAGGTGATGTAGTAGATATAGTTGGCACAGGTGGAGATGGTTTTAATACTATAAATATATCAACTACAGCAGCGATTGTAGCAGCATCTATGGGCTATAAAATAGCTAAACATGGAGGTAGAAGTGCATCAAGTAAGTCGGGATCTTTTGATCTACTAGAGTCATTTGGAGTAGATATAAATCTCGACCCAGCAGATACTAAAAGATCTATAGAAACTAATGGGCTAGGTTTTTTATTTGCACCATTTTATAATGATGGATTTAAGTATGTAAAAGAAGTCCGCTCTATACTTAAAACACGCACGATTTTTAATATACTTGGACCACTAATAAACCCTGCTCGCCCAAATAAAGCTCTTATAGGAGTTTACTCAAAAGAACTAATTTTGCCAATGGCAAAGTCTTTGATTGAGCTTGGTGTTGAAAATGTTTTAGTAGTACACGGTAGTGGTTTAGATGAGGTTGCTATACATGGAGATACTTTTGTAGCAGAGATAAAAAGCAAGCAAATAAAAGAATATAAACTAGCTCCTAGTGATTTTGGTATAGGTACTTACACTATAAAAGATATAGAAGGTGGTAGCCCCAGTGAGAATGCACTCATAGTAGAAAGCATACTTAAAGGGACAGCCACAGATGCTCAAATTGCTGCAGTAGCAGTAAATGTAGCTTTGATGATGAAACTTTTTGATGAAAATAATTTAAAGGATAATACCCAAGAAGTATTAACTGCAATAAAATCTGGTAATGCTTATAAAAAATTAAAAAATATAGTGGAGTTTAAATAAATGAAAAAAATAAAAATCAGGAGAGCTTTGATAGGTAGTGTTTTTGCTATAAGTAGTGCTTTAATATTAACCACTAGTTTAGGTTTTGCCAATGACAAAATTGCTTATAAAAAGGCTAGTTTTGCTGGAGGTTGTTTTTGGTGTTTAGAGTCAGATTTTGAGTATATGAAAAATGACAGTAAACTTAGTCATGGTGGCATAGTCAAGATAGTATCTGGCTATGATGGTGGATCGCAAAAAAATCCTACTTATAAGACTGTATCAGCAGGTATCACAAACTACAAAGAATCTGTGGAAGTAGTATACGACCCTACTAAAATAAACTATAAAGAATTAGTAGAGTACTTCTACCGTCGGGTAAATCCTACAGATAAAAAAGGTCAGTTTTGTGATAAAGGTAAACAATATCAGTCAGCTATATACTATACAGATGATGCTCAACAAAAAGTAGCTAAAGAAGTAACCAATAAGCTCAAGGAAATCTTTAAGCAAAAAGGCAAAGAAGTTTATACGCAGATACTAGCTAGTACTCATTTCTATGATGCAGAAAAGTATCATCAAGACTACCATCATAAAAATCCTAAAAGATATTGCTACTACCGTACAGGATGTGGCCGTGATGTAACTGTAAACAATGTTTGGAAAGGAGTAGATTGGAAATACAGTAGTGTAGTTCCTTTTGATGTACCATCAAGCTACGCAGCTTGTTTAACTAGATAATCAAAAAAATATTAGAAAAAATATCAAATTAGATGCGTTTGGCATTATATACAGTTAAAATACTAAGTATACATATATTAAAAGTTATATTATGAAAGCAACACAAGCCCTGCAAGCTCGTAAGAGCGTCCGTAAATTTACAGATAAAGCTATCGAGCAAGATATTCTAAAAGATCTATTTGAAGCAGCTAAATGGACAGCATCAAGTAAAAATACTCAGCCATGGAAGGTAGTAGTAGTAAGTGGTCAAAAAAAGATAGATTTGATGGATAAACTACTACAAGCTTATGAAAATGGAGAAAAACCTCGCATGGAATACGACTATGATGGTGGTAAACTTGAAGGTCAGATGAAACAGCGAGCTATAGAGTGTGGTCAAGCACTTTATGGAGCTTTGGATATAGGGCGTGATGATAAAGAAAAACGCATCGAACAATGGAAGCAAAACTATGTATCATTTAACTCCCCTACTGTGATTTTTATATTTAAAAATAAAGATGCTGGACTAAGTAGTTATATAGATTGCGGAATGCTGATACAGTCAATAATGCTAGCAGCAACTGATCTAGGTCTTGCAACTTGCTCTCAGGCATCGCTTGGGCAGTATCCTGATATTGTAAAGAGTGAGGTTGGCTTTGATGATTATACTCTAGTGTGTGGCATGGCTATCGGTTATGAAGACACAACAGCACCAGTAAACAATTATCGTACAGGTAGAGAAGCCGTAAGTGGTTTTGTAAAATTTATTTAAAAGGTATTTTTAATGCAAATGCAAATACAGGCACAAATAAGCAAAGATATAATCGAAGGTACAAGATATTTTATAAAACTTGTAGAGCTAGGTTCTTATTCCGGGGTAAAAAACTTTTATGCCGTTGAGTTAAATACTATAAAAGCTAAGCTAGAAGTTGTTGAAAAATATCTAGATATAAAGCTTATTCAAAATATTCAGAATAAAATATCTCCCACTACAAATGGAATAAAATACTATCATTCTTGTAATCAAATCTACAAAGACTTAGAAAAGACAATAAGTGGTATCAAGCATAATGGTTTTAAGGAAAAACAATCTTTAAAGTTTTTAGGAAGTCCTCTCTTTATTCAGAGCGTTATAGACTCTATTATTCCTGGACTTGAAGAAGCAGGAGTAACTGATTGTAACTATATGTTGAGTGATTATCTTCTTGACAATATGTCAGGTTTGGAATATCAGTTAGATAAGTATGATGTGATACTTATCTATACTAAAAATCTTGATTATATATCTGCTGATGATTGGATTGTATGTTCAACTTTAGATTCTGCAAATATTCAAGCACCGCTTTATGCTTCTAATGATTTTATTAAAAAGTATGATTTGAATAACAATATCTCAAAAATCCGAGAGTTACCAATTATATTTAATAACTATGATTTCACATATAGAGTATTAAGTTATATTTATAACGGTGAAACTTATAAACTACCTTTTGAGAATGTAAAGTATGTGGTTGATAACCAACTACACAAAGCAAAATTGATTCAAAAGGGTTTGGGTATAGGATTTATGCCTATAGTTCATGCTAACTCAATAGAGCTTGAAAGTAAAAATATATCAACAATAGATGGCGTCCAAGCTTCATTGTATATAGAGCCTCAGCTTGTTCTTATAAGCAAGGACTCTAAGTACCTAAAAGAGCTTATCAGTATAGTAAGACCTATAGTAAACGAATGGGTAAAACTTGCTGTTGTAGTTAAAGATTAGACATTAACTTCTTTGTGATAAATGTACTAACTTGTATTGATTGGTATTAGAGTTTACGTTTTTTCATAAAATAATAATCAACTAAAGCAACACTTGCATGAATAAATATCACCCAAAGACCAAAGTATGCAAAAGTATTGTGTAGATCTTTGATTGCTACTACGGTTGTGTGAGGCATTACGCTGATGATGCTAGGTATCCCAAACGGTATAGAATAGCTCCCTTTAGCACTTATAATGCACCAACCTAATATAGGCATAGCAATCAGCCATACATACAAAAAGAGATGAAAAAAGTGAGAAATAGCCACTCTAAAGTTACTTTTAGGGATATCTAAACTCATACCTCCCACAAACTGTCTAGCGATAAGTCTAAATATTGTCAAAAATAAAACCAAGAAACCAATATATAAATGTGAGGTTTTCATCACATCGTGAAACAACGAATGCTTACCAAAAGCACTACGATACTCTATAGATAAAAAAGCCATAGCTATCAGTATAACTGTAAGCCAATGAATTATAATCATGGTTTTTTTCATAGTTTAATCATAAAAGTTAAAAGAATTATTATAGAGGATATTTTAAAGAAGTATGTTTTTTATAGCAGTTTTTTAGAATTAAAATGCACCAAAAGCATGATATAAACCCGTGTAAATTACTCCAGTAACTACAATACATGCAGGAATAGTCAAAACCCATGCTGTAGCCATCTTTTTGACTATCTTCCAATTGACACCTGAGTTTGCATATCCAGCACCCATAATAGAGCCTGAAGCAACCTGAGTAGTACTTACAGGCAAACCTATATGAGATGCTCCCATAACAAGTATACCAGAGCTTAGCTCGGCTGATACGGCACTTACAGGCTCAAGTTTAGATAGTTTTGAACTAAGTGTTTTGATGATTTTTTTACCACCAGATAGAGTACCTAAAGCCATTGCTGTACCACATAGAATTATTACCCAATTTGGTACATCTGTAGTTTGTACTAGACCTGCACTTAGAAGAGCAAGTGTGATGATAGACATAGTCTTTTGAGCGTCATTTGAACCATGAGAAAAAGATAATAAACTAGTAGATATTATCTGAAATTCACGAATGTATTTATTAGTTAGACGAATGTTTTTTATCTTTATAAATATATTTACAAGAAACACGCATATAACTAAGGCTAAGAAAAATGCTAATAAAGGCGATGAAATCATAGGTATAAGAACTTTATGAGTTACTGTTGAGAAGTTTACATTTTTATAACTAGCCCCAATAATCACAGCCCCAACTAGTGAGCCAATAAGAGCATGAGATGAGCTTGATGGTATACCAAAGCTCCAAGTAAAGAAATTCCAGCTAATAGCACCTAGCAGAGCAGATATAAGCACTATATCGCTTACTACCTGTGTATCTACAAGACCCTTGCTTATAGTTGCAGCAACTGCAGTACCAAAAAAAGCACCCAAGAAGTTAAAAAAAGCAGATAAGCATATTGCTTGAGTGGGAGTAAGGGCTTTTGTAGCTATAGGTGTAGCTACTACATTTGCTGCATCGTGAAAGCCGTTGGTAAATTCAAAAAACAAAGCTATACAGATTATAGCTACTAAAATAGTTGTTATCATAATAGGTAGATACCTTGATTAGATTTCTTTAACATGAACTCTCATAATTGATTCAGCGACTGAAGTACAAGTTGAAATTGCATTTTCTATAGCTTTGTAAATGTCTTTAACTTTCATAATAAACATTATATCAGTCTCTTTAATATCAGAAAACTTCTTTAAAGCAAGCCCCAAATCCTCTATGACATTCTCATCTAAAGTTGAGAGTTTTATATATAGTGTTTTAAGAGTTTTGTAGTTTTTTGAACTAAAAGCTTTCATCATATCATCTAAAACTTTTGTCATCTTTCGAAGTGTTTCTACGCAGTTTGACAAGTAAAGGCTTACATCACCGCGTTCTTCTTCCATCAGTATCTGCATATATCTATGAATTTTGACAATGCGTTTGTTTAGTTTGAGTAGCAAAGTGATCATATTGTGAAGTTCTACTCTATCTATAGGAGTTACAAAGTATCTATCTAACTCATGATCCATTTTATTGGCAGCTTCAACAGTTATAGTTCTTGTTAGTCTAAGCTCTTCTGTTAGCTCTGCTATTGTCAGATGATCTTTTTCTTTTAGGATAAGGTCTAGTATGCGAGCAGAATCTTCTACACTTTCTGTAGCCTCTATCATCAGGTCAAAAAACACTCTATCTTGGCTTGGAATTAAGGCCTTAACTAACTTGCGTAGCATTGATGCTATCTCCTGTTGAATTTGTTATATAAATTATTGTATTTATATAGAAGTTTATAACAATTATTAAGCTCAATAACAACTCAAAAAGTATAAAAAACACTATATCTAAAAAACCATTGTTTTTGAGAGTGTAAGTCTATATTATGGTACATCTTCTTTATGCTTGGCAAGCAGAATTGTAATGGTCAAGTAAAACTGTAGGGAATTTAAGCCACATTGTTTATCAAATTACCTTTTTCATGGGGTGTCAAATATCCAATAGCAGAATGCCTCCTTTTGTAGTTGTAAAAATTAATGTATTTTTGAGTCTGCTGTACCGCCTCAAGATGATTTTTTCTAGTCAGATATTTTAAACTTTCTGACTTTAAGCTACGATAGAATCTCTCTTGTACAGCATTATCCCAATAGTTGCCTCTACGACTCAATACAAATTTACACATACTCTCTTTGATATTTGCCAATAGCTATTGCTATTACCTGCAGATCAAAAAATTAAATTAGGTATAAACTCCCGTGAG
>Ga0307934_1001532_pt1 | contig 13894 bp, 12 predicted proteins | sample OrgLakmetageno90_FD_201838 | JGI IMG/M metagenome (GOLD analysis project Ga0307934, IMG submission 201838) | Saline water microbial communities from Organic Lake, Antarctica - #90 | ecosystem: Environmental > Aquatic > Non-marine Saline and Alkaline > Saline | place: Antarctica: Organic Lake... | reverse complement strand
GGCAAGGAGAACTTCGGCAAATTTCACCGAAGTTGAGCAGGATCTGGTTACAAACTGGATGGCTGAAATCTTTCTAGTTATGGTATTAAGTGAAATTCGGCTTTCATGTGTGCTGAATCGTCTTTGTTAAAGACTGGCGCCTGTTGCCGAGATGACGCCGGGAATGGCGCGAATCGTGTCCATAACCTCGGTAGGGAGGACGTCGTCGAGCTCAATAATTGAGAGGGCGTTGCCTTTTGATTTATTACGAGCGAGGGAGAGGTTGGCGATGTTCTGTCCGGAGTTTCCGAGTAATGTACCTACAGCTCCGACGATACCCGGGCGATCATCGTTACGGATGATGAGGAAATGGCCCTTGATCGGTGTGTCGACGAAGAGGCGGTCGATTTCCACAATGCGCGGACTGCGGCCAATGATGGTTCCGGCAACGCGGAATTTTTCATCGCCTTTGCGAAGCTCTACGACAATGAGGTCGTTGAATTCGGTTTGTGCACTGATTGTGGATTCGACGAGATCCAGACCCATGGACTTGGCGATGGCGGGAGCATTGACTAGGTTTACTTGGCCATCGGCTCGCGAGCATTCTAGAAGGCGAAAGAGGGCGGTGCGCGAAATGAGGCCGGTGTCTTTGGTCGCGAGGTCTCCGTGGTAGGAAACGCGGATCGAGTCTGGATTGGCTGGGCCGAGCTTTGCGAGCAAGGTGCCTAGGGCTGCGGCGAGATCGAGGTAAGGACCGATGGCAGATAGCGCGGCGGCATCGAGCGATGGCATATTGATCGCGTTGCGGATTTCTCCGGTGGTCAGGAAATCACGGATCTGTATAGCGACTTCGATGCCGACGTTTTCTTGGGCTTCATTGGTCGACGCACCGAGGTGCGGGGTAAAGGCGATGTGTTTTTTGAGGCTGAAAAGAGGGTGGTCTGCGGAAGGAGGCTCGTTCTCAAAGACGTCGAGAGCGCAGCCGGCGATGTGGCCGCTATCAATCGAGTCTTTCAGGGCCACTTCGTCTATAAGGCCGCCGCGGGCGCAGTTGACGATGAGGGCACCTTTATTCATCAGGGCGATGCGCTCTTTGTTCATGAGGTGATGGGTGTCATCAGTGAGTGGCACGTGAAGAGTGACAACGTCGGCACCGGTCAAAGCTACATCGGGGGATTCCGCGAGGGTAACTTTGAGCTCGCGAGCGCGGGATTCTGTGAGGAACGGATCGTAAGCGACGACGTCCATGTTGAATGCCTGTGCGCGCTTGGTGAACTCACTTCCAATGCGGCCCATCCCGAGGACGGCGAGACGTTTGCCATTGAGTTCGATACCTTGGTAAGCTTTGCGTGCGGCAGCGAAGTCGCCCGCAAGGACGCCTGCGTGTGCCGGGCCGATGTTTCGGGCTGCGGAAAGCATGAGAGTAAATGCGTGCTCGGCAGTTGAGATGGTGTTGCCGGTAGGCGTGTTCATCACGATGACGCCGTGATCGGTGGCGGAGTCGCGATCGATATTGTCGACACCGACTCCCGCGCGCCCTATGGCTTTCAAATTTTTCGCCTCGGCGAGGACATCGGGAGTCACTTTGGTTTGTGAGCGGACGACCAGGCCGTGGTAGTCACCGATGATTGCTTTGAGCTCCTCTGGACTGAGGCCGGTTTTTACATCAACTGTAATTTCGGGAGCTAAGCGGAGGGCTTCCACACCTTTTTCAGAGATGGGATCGGAGACAAGGACGCGGTAGTGACTCATGAGTGGGTTGTCGTTAAATGAGATAATGCGGCCATGCAAGAGCAAGCTTGGTTGTTGGGTGGCTAAAGGAGAGGTTCTTTCTACGAGCGGGAAATTTGTTGGTTTGCTTGGGGTTTATCGCGTAGATTTGGTTTTTAAGTCGTTGGATGCCGTTAGAGATTGACCGAGGTGCTAGAGTTCTCTCGTGCTTCACTGGTTTTCAGAAGGGAAATTCCCGTTGTATTTGGCTCCGATGGCTGGGGTGACGGATTTAATTTTTCGTCGCATCTGCAAGGAGCTGGGCGCGGATGTGATGGTTACGGAGTTCGTCAGCGCGGAGGGAATTATTCAAGCGGACGACCGAACGCGAAAATACACGGAGTTTGACGAAGGTCAGAGACCGGTGGGTGTTCAGTTGTTCGGTGCCGATGGAGCTCGTATGGGAGAAGCTGCGAGGAAGATTCTGGATAAGGGGTTAGCGGGAGGGATTCCGGATTTCATTGATATCAATTTTGGGTGCCCGGTGAATAAAGTGGTTTCTCGTAATGGTGGATCTTCGTTGTTACGCGATTGTCCGCTGCTTGCTGAAGTCGCCGGAGGCGTTGCTAAAGCTGTCGGAATGGATGTTCCGGTAACTGCGAAGATTCGGATCGGCTGGGATGCGGATTCTGTGAACGCGGTGGAGGTAGCTAAGACGCTGGAAGATTGTGGCATGCAGGCGATCGCAGTTCACGGGCGCACGCGCGCGCAGGGTTACTCAGGTGAAGCGGATTGGGAAACCATCGATGCGGTGGCTCAGGCGGTAAGTATTCCGGTGATCGGCAATGGTGATATTGCCACTGGGGAGGATTTGGCCAAGCGCAAGCTGGAGACGGCTGTGAGCGGGGTGATGATCGGCCGTGCCGCGATGCAGAATCCTTGGGTGTTCCGCGAGGCGAAGTATTTTATCGAAACGGGGGAAGTGATGGCTGCGGTTCCTTTGGAGGAGCGCTGGGCCTTGATTCTCAGGCATTGCCGGATGGCGGTGGAAAGTGGGCGCTACGGTAATGAGAAATACACCCTGATGGCGATGCGCGGGCGTTTGATGGCTTATTGCAAAGGCTTCTCTGGAGCGAAAGATTTACGGCAGCGACTTTGCAAGGTGGATTCAGTGATGGCGGTCGAGGAGTTGGCGGAATTATCGATTTCCGGAGCGGCTGGCTCCGAGTTGACTGAAACAGTTTAGGTTTTACTGAGGAAGAGTTTTTGAAGTTGCCGGTTTCTGCTTGTTGAACGAGTCTGGTCAGCAATGAGCAAAACGAAAGTAGGATTTGTCGGAGTTGGCCGGATGGGTGCAAACATGGCACGCCGTCTCGCGGAGTTGGATTATGAGGTGGTATCGATTTACGATCACCATCACCCGATCGCAAAAGCGGTTGCTGAAGAGCTTGGTTCTACGGCGACTGCCTCGCTTGCGGAAGTGACGGCTGCGGCGGATGTAATTTTCACTGTTGTGACAGATGATGCTGCGATGAAGGAGGTGTTCTCAGGAGATTGCTCATTGCTTCAGGGAGCTGAAGGTAAGACTTTCATTAACTGCGCGACGGTTAGCCCCGAGTCTCACAAGGCAGCTGCTGATGCTGCTGCAAAAGTAGGCGCAAGCACTCTGGCTGCGAGCATGGCGTCTTCGATCACGCAAGCGCGGCAAGGCACACTTTATTTGATGATTGGAGGAGAGGAATCGGTGTTTAATAAGCACGAGGCGTTATTGAAAGATATGTCTGTTTCTCTTCGCTACGTCGGCCCAGTTGAAAACGCGGCACGAATCAAAGCGCTGGTCAACATGGTGATGAATATCAATACCGCTGGTCTCGCTGAGGGGCTGGGTCTCGGTAATGCCTTGGGTCTCGATCTCGATATGTTGCGCGATATTTTTTCCCAAACGGGAGCGAACTCACGAGTCCTTGAAACGGACGGTGAAGACATGGTGATTCGGGATCACGAATGTTATTTTTCTGCTTCTCATGCGGCCAAAGACAGCGGCATTGCCAACGCGATCGCCAAACAAGCGGGGATCGAGACACCCTTGTCGCAAGCGACTGAAGCGCAATATCGCAAGCTGATTGAAATCGGTGTCGGGGACCTCGATAAATCTGCGGTCGCCGAGCTCACGTTCCCTGGCAGAAACGGGAAAGACTTTTAAAATATGAGTGCCACTAGCCAAATTCGGAATCGTCAGGGGGAGGGTTTAGACGTCGCTTTCCACAGGGGAGAAAAGCTCAACTCCATCGTGGTGATCGGCCATGGTGTGACTGCGAATAAAGATCGACCTTTCCTGAAAGCTATTGCAATCGGTCTGTCCAACAAAGGCTGGCCGTGCATACGTTTTTCCTTTTCAGGTAATGGTGAATCCGAAGGACGCTTCGAAGACTCGACGATTTCAAAAGAGGTCGAGGACTTAGCTGAAATTCTGAGAACTATCCCGCAGGAGAAGCGTGTTGCTTACGTTGGTCATAGTATGGGAGCTGCGGTTGGAGCAATCACGGCAGCCAAAGGTATGTCAATCCACTCATTGATCTCGCTTGCGGGCATGGTTGATACAGCTGGTTTTTTGGAGCGCGAGTTTGGCGATGTAGTGCCCGATGAAGGTTGTATGTGGGATGAACCAGATTGCCCATTATCTCAAGCTTACGTGGATGATTTAACTCAGATTAAGAGCGTTTTGCCCAACGCTTCCGAAGTAATGATTCCGTGGTTATTCATCCACGGTGATGCGGATGATGTGGTCCCTATTGAAGACAGTCGTCAGGCATTCGCAGTGGCACGCGGTGACAAAAAGCTGATCGAAGTTCCCGAAGCTGGGCACATGTTTGGTGAGGAAAATTATCAGCAAATTGTTAACGCGATTGATGCTTGGCTAACAAAGTCCTTCGGGTAAAGCGGCTATCGCTCAGTTATCAATTCCAGCATGACCGGTGCATGATCTGAAACGGATCTCGGAACTTTAGGAATCATGCGTGCTTCGATGGGCTTGAATCCTTGGGTCATTAGGTAGTCGAAAGTGGTGGATTCGTATTCCTGAAAATACGGATGGTTGCGCCAAGTAAGACGTTTTTCCCGTGGTGTGTTCTCCCAAGAGTTGTGGAAGCCGGTGGAGGTGAGGTCGCGTATCGCCGTGCAGAGGGGGAACTGTCCGTCGTGATTCGTATTGAAATCGCCACCGATGAGCCAACCTACGATTTGTTCGTCCTTGAATTTCGTCGCCATGGCTTTTTTGTGGGCAATCAGTTGTTTGACGGATTCCGCGCGTGTGGCCGCGATTCGCTCGGCGACTTTAGGATCTTCGCTTCCCCGATTGCTCCTGAGATGAATCGAATAAACCATGATCAGACCGCCGTCAGGATGTTTGAGTGCTGCAAAGGCGAATCCTCGAAACATCGTGGGAAGTTGCCTGGTGGGTTTGAATGTTTCGAACCAAGCGGAATGAGTATCAAGTGTTGAAGCGATCGCGCACTGCAGCGGCGCAGGTGTGACACCATCGAAGTTTAAGAATTTACTAACGATACTGACGTTTAAGCCATTATTTCCGCTCACAAGGGATTCAAATGATTCTGTATTTTTAATTTCCTGAGCAAGCAGGATCGTGGGATTGGTATCACGAATGACTTTCTTCGCAGCTTTCATCTGCTGATTTTTCTCGGCTACGGAGGCTTCTGGTTTTCCACCTGGAAACCACTCAAGGTTCCAAGTCATCGTCTCCAGCGCGGAGGTGGAAAGTGCGCTACCAAGAAGTAGCGAATGAATCGTTAGGAGTAGAATGCGATTGAAAGACATTTCAGAGCTGGAGGCTTTTCATCGAGATATTGGCAGGAAGTTGGAATTAGGCCGAGCATTCAAAATTACTCAATAAGGAGACCAATTATTTCGCGATCAATACGACCTTTAAAGAAGCCCGTAAAAATGTAGTTTGTAAGGAATACGACTTGGTTCAGCGCCATTAACACTACATCAGCGTCTCAGGAATATGCTTGTGGTGATCGCGTCTTCTCATAGTTTCGCGCCATGATTTCGTTAAATTCCAAAGGTAAACGATCTTTCTCTGCGTTCTTGCGCGGCTTTTTTTTACTTATCGCAATGCTTCCGTTGCATGCGCGAGCCGCAGAAAAATCATGGGCCGATCAACTGACAGATAAGATCAACGGCCCAATTGAGCAGTTTACCAATTGGTTATTTGGTATCGTTTTTTGGGGGCCTACATTTGAGGTAATCGGAACGATTCCCTTAGTACTGATTCTTTTGGCGGGAACCTCTATTTTTCTCACGTTCTGGTTTGGTTTCATAAATGTTCGCGCGCTGGGACTTGCGATCAAAACGGTGCGGGGCAAATACACACGCCCGGACGCACCAGGGGAAATTTCCCACTTTCAAGCTTTGAGCTCGGCGCTTTCAGCTACGGTTGGGCTTGGTAATATTGCCGGCGTAGCGATCGCGATTGGCATAGGTGGCCCGGGTGCGACGCTGTGGATGATCCTGTTGGGGATTTGTGGAATGACTACGAAATTTGCCGAATGTACCTTGGGCGTTCGCTACCGGAAAATTGACAAAAGCGGCAAAGCGCACGGCGGCGCGATGTATTATCTGACACGTGGCTTAGCGGATGGAAAAACTGGAGGAGCTAAGAAGTTTTTCAAAGGACTCGGTTGGGGGTTGGCTATTCTTTTCAGTATCGCCGCGATAGGCGGTGCGATGGGTGCGGGAAATTTATTCCAATCCAACCAAGCCTATTCTCTTTTTGCCAAACAGTTTGAAGGTGGTGACGGTAGTTTTGCACAATTTATTACTTCGGATGGCGGAAGTGTTACGTTCGGAGTGGTTATGGCCTTCCTTGTGGGCGCGGTGATTATTGGAGGTATCCAATCAATTGGTAAGGTGACGTCCATCTTGGTGCCTGTGATGTGTATCATGTATGTTTTGGCGGGCCTGGTCATTTTACTAATGAATTTTGAGAAAGTGCCGGGCGCGATGATTGAAATTTTTGCCCATGCCATGGACCCCACGGCCGTTGTTGGTGGTCTGGTGGGTGCGCTGATTCAAGGTGTGAAACGAGCGGCTTTTTCAAACGAAGCAGGCATCGGCTCCGCCCCGATTGCTCACAGTGCCGTTAAAACTGACAAGCCAGCCTCTGAAGGTTTGGTCGCCCTGCTCGAGCCGGTAGTCGATACCGTGGTCGTGTGCACGATGACCGCGTTAGTAATCGTGATCACAGGTGAGTGGAAAGTTGATGCCAGGGTGCATGAAAACACGGAAGCTCCCGTCTACATGACGCAGATGAATCATCTTGAAGAAGCCAAATCTGCATTTAGTAAAAAAATGGATAATCTTCCGAGGGGAGAGCGCTCCGCCTTCCCGCTTCGTGCATACATGGAAGAGAATGCTGAGCAATTTTTACTACCCGGAGATACTCCTGTTCGCATTATCGGGAGCCCCGAGAATGATGAAGATAAAGAGGAGTGGGGACAAGTTTACGCGAACGAAGAGACAGCTGAACTACTAGCTGGATTGGGTGCTGATATTGAACATGTTATCTCTGAAAAACTTGGTTCAGACGGAGTGGACCGTCACTTTGGCCTGGGCGGATCTGGCGATCAGGCATCTCTGTTTGCGGTGTGGATCCCACTCAATAATGATGTGCTGAGCAAACAGATGGACATCACAAAAACATCGGAGGCATTTGGCAGTGGCCTTGGCGACTGGTTCCCGTTCGTGCTGACCATTGCAGTGGTGCTATTCGCTTTTTCCACCATGCTCAGCTGGAGCTACTATGGGGAACAGGCGTTGATTTTCCTTTGTGGTGGCGAATACAAGAAACCGTTGGTCATAGGTTACAAGCTGGTCTTTTGCCTAGTCGTGGTGCTTGGCGCCATTATTGGAAGCGGCTCTGCTGTTAGTATTGGCGATGCCTTCTTGTTCGCGATGGTTGTCCCGAACTTGGTTGGAGTGTATTTCCTTCTCCCTAAAGTTCGTGAGAGCCTCCAAGACTTCTTAGCTCACGCCAAAGCAATTGATCGTGGAGAAAAAACTCGCGAAGACATCAATTGAGCCCCAGAGAAATAAAGCTAAATGGCTCGTGATTATAAAATAAGGCGAACCAAGCCGACTTCGACTTCCGGTATCGATTATGAGCAGGCGCTGAATGCTGAGCAATATCTTGCGGTTTCATCGGCGCCGGGAAAGGCATTGGTAATCGCCGGAGCTGGCTCGGGTAAAACACGGACTCTCACGTATCGGGTCTCCTGGCTGCTCGATCAAGGCGAGAGCGCACGGAATATTCTACTACTAACGTTCACCAATAAGGCGGCGCGCGAAATGGTCGAGCGCGTGAGCGCATTGGTGGTGGGTGATGTCGCGGATCTTTGGGCTGGAACCTTCCATTCGATTTGCAACCGTATCTTACGTCGCCACGCGGACGAGATCGGCTTCACGAAATCTTTCTCGATCCTTGATCGGGATGATCAGAAGTCGCTGATGAAAGGAGTCGTTGCTGGGCTAAATATCGACACCAAGGTGCGTCGCTTCCCCAAGCCGGATGTCTTGATTTCGATGTTCAGCCTGATGGCGAACACAGGCGCCGGACTGGAAGAGGTATTGAATGCTCGGTATCCGTATTTTTCCGATTGGCAACCTGAACTCGAGAAGGCTCTTGAGGCCTACGTTTCGAAGAAGCGGCAGACGAACTCGCTGGATTTTGATGACATGCTGAGTTTCACAGTGGAGCTGTTCCGTGATTATCCAAAGGTGCTGGAAATCTACCGTAAAAGGTTCCGCAATATTTTGGTGGACGAGTATCAGGATACTAACTCTGTCCAAAGTGAGTTGATCGATTTGCTCTCCGGTGAGACAAACAGCCTGATGGCGGTGGGGGATGACTCACAATCGATCTATTCTTGGCGAGGTGCAGAGGTAGATCATATTTTAAACTTTCAGAAACGGTATCCTAATTCGGTGGTTCACACAATTGAGACGAACTACCGCAGTGTGCCGGAAATTCTGAACCTCTCGAATGCGGCGATTTCCAGAAACAAGATGCGTTTCGAGAAGAACTTAAAATCGTCCAGAGGGGAAGTTGGGGCAAAGCCCGCGCTGGTAGCGGTGGAGGATCCTGCCAGCCAAGCGGCTTTCGTTGCCCAGCGCATGCTAGAGCTCAGAGATGAGGAGGGGATCGAGCTCTCGGAGATGGCAGTTCTTTATCGAGCGCATTTCCAGAGTTTGGAGGTTCAGATGGAGCTCACAAAGCGCGATATTCCATTTTCGATCACCAGCGGACTTCGGTTTTTCGAGCAAGCGCATATTAAAGACGTGGCTGCATTCTTACGCTTTGTGGTCAACCGCAAAGACGAGGTTAGTTTTAAACGCATGGTTCAGTTGCTGCCGGGCTGCGGTCCGGGAACTTCAAATAAGCTCTGGCTAAAATGGCTACGTGATCCGGTTTCCGGAGATGCCATGCCACCCAATAAATGGTCGGATGTGTTGCTGGGATATCCCGTTCCGAAAAAAGCAGCGCAGCACTGGGAGCAGCTTTGCTACACGATGGATGAGCTTAGTCCAGGAGGGGAGTTTGCTAGTCCCTCGGAAATGGTTTTCAGTGTGCTGGAGGGGGTCTACGACGATTACATCAAGGAAACCTTTGATAATTACGAAGGGCGGCGTGGTGATATTGAACAACTGATTCAGTATGGTGGTACATTTGACGATGTCCTCGAATTTCTCGGTCAATTATCGTTGATGAGTTCTGTCGATGGTGAACCGAGTGGAGAAAAATCTGAACCGGACGACGATAAGGTGACGTTGTCATCCATTCATCAGGCAAAAGGACTCGAATGGAAGGTGGTGTTCCTTATTTGGCTGGCCGACGGACAATTCCCTAATAGCCGGATACTGGACTCCGATGACGAAGCAGCGTTTGAGGAAGAAAGGCGCCTGTTTTATGTGGCTCTAACCCGAGCGAAAGATGAGCTCTATTTGAGTTACCCGATGCTTAACCCTAAAAGCTATACTGGGGAAATTCTCTGCCGCCCGTCACGATTTCTCGATGACTTTCCGAAAGAGATGGTTGAGGTGTGGAACGTCGGCAGTGAATGGACAGATACTGAGTATGATCCATTTTAATTTCCAAACGTGTGAAATAAAAAAGACGAGCTAAACAGCTCGCCTTTTTTTAAAATGGAATCAGCTAAAATTAGCCGCCGATTTCAGTCCGGCCGGCGAGTTTAGCGCCTTCTTCCATGGAGAAGACTTTCGATTTGATATCGCCGTTAATCTGAGATTTATCCTTCAGTTCGCAGCGCTGGGAAGTAATTTTACCTTCGACGTTACCGAAGACTTTAACTTCTCCGGCAGACACATCGCCTTTTATCATAGCATTTTCGCCAATGGTAATTTTGCCTTTTTCAGAGGTGATCTCTCCTTCAATCTTTCCGTCGATAATCATATCGTTGGAGAAGCGGATAGAGCCGATAATTTCAATTCCGGTAGAAAGAACGTTAGTAGCGTTTGCCATAATGAAGCGAGAAAAGCAGAACGCTTTAAGGCTGGCAACTCGAAAGAAATATCCTTTTCATAGGTTTTTGAGTGCGCGCATCAAAAATATCCCGTTAGATAGCCCACGAAAGTAACGTTTTAATACCATGCCCAGAGTCACGATTACCATCCCAGAACAAACACCTCAGCCCTACCGCTTCAGCCTTGATCGTGAAGTCGTGAAGATTGGACGTAGTGGTGAGAACGATATCGTAATCGATAGCGGCTCAATTTCTGGGAATCATTCGGAAATGCGGAGAGTTCTCGGAGGTTATGAATTGGTGGATCTCGGGTCGACAAATGGGACCAAGCTAAACGATGACCGCAAGGAGAAAATCGAGCTGACTAATGAGTCGTCGGTAACTTTGGGAGATGTTGATTTCGGTTTCTCCCTAACAGATGAAGAACTTGAGGTAATGGCCAAAGAAAAGGGTCCCGCCAAGCTTCCGAAAGCAGCAGTTGCAGCAGCCTCGCCCCTTGTTCAGGAACTTGAGATCGGGGAAGAATTGGAGGAGCCTGAGGGGACGAACCCGTTGGTTGGAACCATCGTCAAAGGACTTCTAATCCTTATTTTCTGCATTGGAGCATTTTTTGTTGGAGCGTCAGTTCGTCACCAAAAAGAAACCGGGGAATCCCTTTTCAAAGCGATGCCAAATAAGGCAGAACAGTTGCAAAAGGCTGCAGATAAAGCGGCTCAGTAGATAAACCGCAGCTGATGAAGGCGCGGCGGTCTAAGGCCGATTCTCATTTCAAATTACACATTGAAGCGAAACTCGATCACGTCGCCGTCTTTTACGACATACTCTTTACCCTCAATCCGAAGCTTGCCCGCTTCCTTGGCTGCGTTCTTGGAACCGAGCGAAATTAGATCGTCGTAGTGCACCACTTCCGCGGCGATGAAACCTCGTTCAAAATCTGTATGGATAACTCCAGCCGCGGCGGGGGCTTTGTCACCTTGGATGATAGTCCAAGCGCGTGTTTCTTGAACGCCAGTGGTAATATAAGTGCGTAGGCCGAGGAGCTCGTAAACACCGCGAATTAACCCAGAGACTCCGGAGTCTTTCACTCCCATGTCAGCTAGGAACTCTGCGGCCTCTTCCGGCTCAAGCTCTGAGAGCTCTTCCTCGATGCGAGCGGAAATCACCACAGATTCCGCCCCAGAGTGCTCTGTAGCAAACTTCCTAACCTTGGCAACTTGTTCGTTGGCATCGGGATTCTCAGTCACTGCAGCCAATTCGTCCTCGCTTACATTGCATGCGTAGATCGTCCGTTTTGAAGAAAGTAGGAAAAAGTCTTTAACGACTTCCGCATCCTCAGTTGAAAATTCTAAAGTGAGGGCGGGTTTTCCCTGATCGAGGTGTGGCATGATGATATCTATCAGCTCGACTTCTTTTTTCGCCTCTTTATCGCCGCCTTTGGCTTTCTTCTCGCGCGACGAGCGGCGTTTCTCAAGAGCTGCCAAGTCTGAGAGGATCAGCTCTGCATTGATAATCTCGATATCGCGAATGGGATCGACGGACCCAAGCTCATGAATTATGTCGTCATTTTCAAAGCATCGCACGACTTGCACGATTGCGTCGGTCTCTCGAATGTTGGCGAGGAACTTATTACCTAGGCCAGCCCCTTCCGAGGCACCTGCGACCAATCCTGCAATATCTACAAATTCAATTGCTGTCGGGATAAGCTTTTGAGAGCCGGAGAGCTTTGATAGGGTTGCAAGCCTGTCGTCAGGGACTGATACCATGCCCACATTGGGGTCGATGGTACAGAATGGGTAGTTCGCAGCCTCCGCCTTACGTGTGCGTGTGACAGCGTTAAATAAGGTGGATTTTCCGACGTTTGGTAGACCTACGATTCCTGCTTTGAGCATAAGTCGGGAGATTGATCAGAGTCACCGACTTGGGCGAGAGAAATTTTTACTCATATTTCCAATGAAGAGATGGGAGGGTTATTAACTGAGGTCGAAGCATAAAGTCGTAAACTTCAACAAGAATGAACGAAAATTCCATACGAGCTCTTCTGAATTGAAGAACCAACCAAGGATATTTAGGCGTCAGAGAATCTTGGAATAACAGTAATAAGCCGTAATTCCGTAGCAGGGTGATGCAGTGTTTCGTGAAGTTCTGCTAGTGGCTTTTTGATCAAATTTATCGCCACGGAAAAGGGGAGGGTGAAATAAACCGAAATTAAAGCAGATTTCCCGATTGACAGGCCGAAAGTGGCTGCCTAGTTTTCGCGCCCCTTCAGGACAGAGCGATTTTAGACTCTGTCGAAGTTCCTACCAAGATTGAGATGAAGACATTTTCCGCCAAACCACATGAAGTCCAACGCGATTGGTATGTGATCGATGCCAAAGGCAAAGTTCTCGGCCAAGTCGCTGTTGAAGCCGCACGCCTTCTGCGTGGTAAGCACAAGCCAACTTTTACTACCCACGTTGATACTGGAGACTTTGTTGTCGTGATCAACGCGGATCAAAGCGTTCTCAGCGGTAATAAAGAGACCGACAAAATTTACACTCGCTTCTCCGGATACGTCGGTGGGCAGAAGGTAGAAACTCCTCAGAGGCTTCGTCAGCGCCGCCCAGTTCTCCTCGTCGAGCGTGCCGTTTGGGGAATGATCCCGAAAACACGCCTTGGCAGAACCCAATTCGGGAAACTTAAAGTTTACGCCGGTGCTGAGCATCCGCACGAAGCGCAAAGCCCAAAGGTCTTCGAAGTCCGCTAAATTCTACTGATTCTATATTATGCCAGCTACTGCCACTCACAGTTCCACCGGACGCCGTAAAACCGCTGTCGCCCACGTCTGGGTCACAGAAGGCACCGGAAAGATGATCATCAACAATCTTTCTTTCGAAGAATACCTTCCGACTATCGACCTTCAGAATTCCGTAATTGCTCCTTTTCAGGTTGTAAACATGGTCAATAAGTTCGATGTCAAAGCAGTCGTCAAAGGAGGCGGCAAGCACGCTCAAGCAGGTGCGATTCGCCACGCGATCTCCCGTGCTCTCACCAAAGTGGACGCGGGTAATCGAGGCCTGATGAAGCCAGAAGGGTTTCTCACTCGTGATCCAAGGATGAAAGAGCGTAAGAAGCCCGGTCAGCCAGGTGCACGTGCTCGCTTCCAGTTCTCCAAGCGTTAATCTTGGGACCTATCAATTTCGAAAAAACCGCACCAAATTGGTGCGGTTTTTTTGTGTCAGAGTTTTGTGCCAGAATATTGAAAATATTTTGCAACTTCCCAGTAGCCTAGGGGTTGATGAAACCGTTACATTAATCTTATGAACTCGATAATTTGGATTCCGGCTGTCTCATTGGCCGTTGGTTTGGGAGTGGGCTTTGGAATTGGAAGTGCAGGTGGTGATTCTGGAAACGATGAACTCTCCTCCAAAGAAGTGGTGGAAACCCGCTCGGGGAATCGATTTGGCTCTTCTTTTGGAAATGATGCTAAGGTAGAAAAAAAAGCTCGAAGCTTAGATGAGATTTACCGAAAGCCAGGCCAAAGCAATCGCACCCAAGCCTTACTGGATTTGTATTCGAGTTTGGGACCCGATGAATTTTCGATTGAGGCGGAAAAGCTCGACGCTCTTCCATTCAATGAACGCATTTTAGCTTCGGTTCTACTTTTCGGA
>Ga0307934_1001524_pt1 | contig 13922 bp, 12 predicted proteins | sample OrgLakmetageno90_FD_201838 | JGI IMG/M metagenome (GOLD analysis project Ga0307934, IMG submission 201838) | Saline water microbial communities from Organic Lake, Antarctica - #90 | ecosystem: Environmental > Aquatic > Non-marine Saline and Alkaline > Saline | place: Antarctica: Organic Lake... | reverse complement strand
CATAAGGGGGGGGGGGCTTGTCAAGAGAGTTTTTAGAATTATCTGTAAGTGAAAACCACAATAAAATCTGGAGTGCAGAAGAGATTTTTATAAATATTCTACTTTTGTATGCGTAATTTACTCTTCTTACTTATTTCTTGCTATAATTATTGTGATTAAATTTTATCTAAATAATAATAAGTACATAAAAGGGTTTTATTCTATGAGAACGCACTATAGTTCAGACATTAACGAAAAATTAGAAAATCAAAAAGTTACAGTATGTGGTTGGGTGCATAGACGCCGAGATCATGGTGGTGTTATATTTTTGGATATAAGAGATAGAACTGGTTTGGTTCAGCTTGTATTTAATCCAGAAGATGCTGATTTTAGTATAGCAAATAGCATAAGATCAGAGTTTGTGATCCAAGCAACAGGTACTGTAAACCTAAGACCAGAAGGTCAGCAAAACAAAAACCTAGCAAGTGGTAAAGTTGAGATAATCGGTGAGAAACTAGAAATCATCAACAAATCTAAAACTATTCCTTTCCCATTAGATGATTTTCAAGCTACAGGTGAAGATGTAAAGTTGAAGTATCGTTATATAGATCTTCGTCGACCAGATATGCAAAACAAACTTATCACTCGCTCTAAGGCAGTTCGCTATGTGCGTAATTACCTAGATGATAATGGTTTCTTGGATATCGAAACTCCATTCTTGACTAAAGCAACGCCAGAGGGTGCAAGGGATTATCTTGTGCCAAGTCGTAATTTCAATGGTAAGTTTTATGCACTTCCTCAATCTCCACAGCTTTTTAAGCAGCTTTTGATGGTGTCTGGTTTTGATAAGTACTACCAAATTGTAAAATGCTTTCGTGATGAAGATCTAAGAGCAGACAGACAGCCTGAATTTACACAGATAGATATAGAGGCTTCATTTATAGATGAAGAATATATCATGTCTACAGTTGAAACTATGATTAGAGGAATGTTTGAGTCTGTAATCGGCGTTAAGCTAGATCCTAAATTTCAAGTTATGACTTATGCTGATGCGATGGACAAGTATGGTTCTGATAAGCCAGACCTTAGAATCCCGCTTGAGTTTGTCAATATCAAAGAAGAGATGAAAAATGAAGAGTTTAAAGTATTCTCAGCTCCTGCAAATGATGAAGAGTCAAGAGTTATAGCTCTAAGATTACCACAAGGTAACGAGAGGCTTACTCGCAAGATTATTGATGACTATACTAAATTTGTCGGTATCTACGGTGCTAGAGGTCTTGCTTATATCAAGATCAACTCTCTATCACAAGGTAAAGATGGCTTACAGTCGCCTATCGTTAAAAATATCTCAGAAGAGACATTATTCAAGGTGATCGAGAAAACTGGTGCTAAAGAGGGTGATGTACTTTTCTTTGGTGCGGCTAAAGCTAAGATAGTAAATGATTCTATGGGTGCTTTGCGTGCTAAGCTTGGTGAAGACTTTGAACTCTTTGATAAAGAGTGGGCACCACTTTGGGTTATTGATTTCCCAATGTTTGAGAAAGATGACAATAGACTTTATGCTATGCATCATCCATTCACAGCTCCTCAAATGAACGATATTTCTGACTTAGATACTAATCCAGAAAAGCTACTTTCAAGAGCTTACGATATGGTTATCAATGGTTATGAAGTTGGTGGTGGATCTATTCGTATTCATAAACAAGATATTCAAGCTAAGGTTTTCAATCTACTAGGTATAGCTGATGAAGAAGCTCGCGAGAAGTTTGGCTTTATGCTAGATGCGTTGTCTTATGGTACGCCTACTCATGGTGGAGTTGCATTTGGTGTAGATAGACTTATCATGCTACTTACAGGTACTACAAATATCCGTGATGTAATAGCTTTCCCTAAAACTCAAACAGCTAGTTGCTTAATGACAGAAGCACCATCAAATGTGTCTTTAGATCAGCTTAATGAGCTAGGAATAGCTGTGAAGAAGAAAGAGGAAACTAAGTAGTATTCTCTATCAAGTTTTGAATAGATCACTGAGCGGAGTCGAAGTGTATTCAGAACTATAATCAAAGAATACATTAAAACTTAAAGTACGAGGCTTCGACTCCGCTCAGCCATCTTATTCTGTATTACAATACGCTGTAAGGATAGCACATTGTGCTGTCCTATCTTATTACTGATGCGAATATATCGTAGTGACAAGTCGAGACTTGTCCATTGTAGAAGGAATTTTTACAATAATAGCAAAAGCCAAAAAAGAAATTAAAAATTCATAATGCCAGATTCTAAGGATTATTCCCGTATGCAAAAAAACAGTCTAATAATATTCAAATCCAAGCTAGCTAAAGTAGTCGGCATTCTTGATAAAAAAGTCGATATAGAAACTATTGATGGTAAAAAAATAAAACTACCACCTAAAAATGTAGACTTACTATTCACTGCAGAAAAAGACTTTGAGCTAGAGAGTGTAACGCTTGTAGATATACCCGAGCTTGAGCTAACTTGGGAGCTTTTGCAGGAGCAAGACTCAACGACTATTGCTGAACTAAGTGAGTTATTGTTTGAAAAAGAAGGGCTTAATGAGGCTTATACTATATGGAACCTAGTAGATGCTGGTGAGTACTTTAGCTTTGATGATGAGTTTGGGATCAATATCCATTCACAAGAGCAAAAAGATCAGATAATCGCAGATAGACAAGAAAAGCTCAAAAAAGAGCAAGAGCTGAATGATTTCTTAGAGCGAATAAAGCAAAGAACTTACTTGCCTATAGATGAGAAGTTCCTGAAAGAAATAGAGTCGCTAGCTACTCTTAAAAGTCAGAACTGTAGATTGTTTAAGTTTTTGAAACTAGAAGAATCTGAGGGTAGTGCTTATAAGCTACTTTTAGAGATTGGTTATTGGAACGAGTATAACAACCCGTACCTATATAGGCATGGAGCCGAGCTTGAAAGCAACCCTGCTAAGTTTGAGTATGATTTTGAATCAGATGCTGACCGAGTAGATTTAACGCATCTAGTAGCTTATGCAATCGATGATGAGGGTAGCAATGATCCTGATGATGCAATTAGTTGGGATTCTGAAAAGTCTATAATGTGGGTGCATATTGCTGATCCATCATCAAGTATAGAGTTTGAGAGTGAGGTCGACATCGAAGCAAGAGCTAGAGGCTCAAATTTGTATGTGCCGGAGCATATCATCTCGATGTTGCCTAATAAGGCTACAGAAGTACTGGGTTTAGGTTTAAACGAGACTTCTCCTGCATTATCTATAGGCTTTAGCGTGTCAGATAATGGAGATATCCAAAACACACAAATTTGCTTTAGTACTATCAAAGTTACTCGACTGAGTTATGAAAATGCTGAAATAGATATGGCTAGCCTAGATCTTGGTCAAATCCCTAATTTTGCTAAAAGCTTTACGCAAAAGCGTCTTGAAAACGGAGCGGTAGAGCTAGACTTTCCAGAAGTCAAGATAGCCCTAGGTGCTGACAAAAAGGTCAAAATATCAGACTTGCCAAGACTTGGGTCAAGAACTTTAGTCCGAGATACTATGCTAATGGCAGGTGTTGCGGTAGGGGAATATTGCTTAGAGCATAATATATCTGTGCCATTTTCAACACAGCCAGCACATGATATAACAAAAGAGCAGTTGCAGAGTTTAGAAACACCATCAGATATGTTTGCTATCCGTAAAAAATTGCGTAGAGGGAGTCATTCTACAGAAGCTAGTGTTCATGGTGGTATGGGTTTAGAAAACTATGTGCAGGTGACTTCACCCTTGAGAAGATACCTTGATTTACTAGTGCATTATCAGCTTAGAAATCATTTGGGTAATAAAGAAACATTGTCTGTTACAAAAGTAGATGAGATCATAGCTCAAGTAGACATTCCTATTCGTTCAAATCGCCAAACAGAGAGATATTCTAATCAGCACTGGAAATTAGTTTATCTAATGCAGAATCCAGATACTAAAGTTACAGGAACTATAGTTGAAACTCTTGATAGAGGTCGTTTGATGATATCGATAAATGAGCTTGCAATGACCAAAAAGTTATCAACGGGTGAGAAAAATAATCTAAATGATATTATCGACCTAATGAATACCTCTGTAAACCTTGTAAATCAAGAAGCTTATTTCAAGTAAGTGAATAATATCCACGCTTATACCACATCGGATGCACATTGTTATCCACAATTATTCACAAGCTTAATAAGGTTTCTTATCTAAAAATAGATTGTTCTTAAAAGCCTTGTATTCAAAGGGGTTTTGTGGAAATTAAGCTACATTAAAAAATCACAATATCTAAGTTTTTAACACACAGTTTACAGAAGTGTGAACATACTTATCCACAATTTGCAAAAAAGTAGTTTGATTTTTATACAATATTGGTTATGAGCTTTATTTTCTGAGCTATAGGAGAAGATTTTAGTTTAGTAGTTAATTTTGAGCCAAATTAATGTATCATTTTAGTATAAAAATTTAGATGGTATATAAAAACATGAATTATGAAATTGTAGAGCCAAAGCTCGATGCAAAGTACTGTGTGATTTGGCTTCATGGTCTAGGTGCTGATGGGCATGATTTTGTCGACATAGTTGGTCATTTGAATATTTCGCTAGATCATGTAAAATTTGTATTTCCTCATGCAAATGTTATCCCTATCACTATAAACGGTGGTATGGAAATGCGTGGTTGGTATGATATAGTTTCTTTAGATGCGAACAGCCTAAATAGAGTGGTTGATAAAGATGGTATCAAAGCTTCTATAGCTCAAGTAAATACTCTCATAGATGCACAAGTTGCAAAAGGTATTGCAAGTGAAAATATTATCCTAGCAGGGTTTTCACAAGGTGGTGTGATTGCTACTTATACTATGATTACTTCAAAGAGAAAGTTAGGTGGCTTGATGGCACTATCAACTTATCTACCAGCATTTGAAGATTTTCAAAGTAGTGTTACTTGTATAAACAAAGACCTCCCGATACTGGTTTGCCACGGTACAAATGACCAGGTATTGCCAGAAGTTTTGGGTAAGGACTTATCTGACAATCTTACAAAGCAAGGCTTTGCCAATGATTATAAGTCGTATGCAGGTATGGAGCATTCAGTCTGTATCGAAGAGCTTTCTGATATTTCAAAATTCCTAAATAAAATAATAGTATGAAAAAAATAACTATAGCAAGTCGTGAAAGTCGTCTAGCTCTTTGGCAAACTCATTTTGTAAGAGATGAGATTAAAAGAAAGCTGGGCTTAGATTGTGAGATAGTCACAATGAAGACACAAGGTGATATTATTCTTGATAAACCTCTTAGTCAGATAGGTGGCAAAGCCCTGTTTATGAAAGAGCTTGAGAGGTCTATGCAGCGAGGTGAAACTAGCATTGCCGTTCACTCGTTAAAAGATGTACCTTTTGCATTGCCAGAGGGGTTTTGTCTAGCAAGTTTTATGCCAAGAGAAGATCCTCGTGATGCTCTTGTATCTAACAATTTCATATCGATTGATGACTTGCCAAAGGGTGCTGTCGTTGGCACATCTAGTTTACGCCGTAAATCACAGCTACTTAATTATCGTGATGATTTAGTCGTCAAAGATCTAAGAGGTAATGTACAGACTAGACTTTCAAAGCTTGATGGTGGTGACTATGATGCGATTATACTAGCAAGTGCAGGTCTTATTCGACTTGGTCTTGTAGATAGAATTGCTCAGTATATTCCGATAGAAATATCACTGCCAGCAGTTGGGCAAGGTATAGTTGTGATAGAGGCATTAGAGAGTGAGCTTGAGCTGATAGAATCACTAAAAAAACTAAATGATGACACAAGCAGTATAGTTGCAACAGCTGAGAGAGCATTTAATCAAGAGCTTCAAGGTGGTTGTCATGTCGCGATCGCAGCTTATGCAAGGGTTACAGCCAATGGGATTATTAATTTACAGGCTATGGTAGCAAGTGCCGATGGTAAAGAAATACTCAAAATGTCGCATAGTGGGACTAATCCTGTAGATGTTGGCACAGAGCTAGCTAGGCAGATGATAAGTAAAGGTGCTTATGAGATATTGGAGAAATAGTTTAAAAGTTTATTTATAGAGATCGTCAGTCTATTCTGTAACTTTGTGCAGAATGACGATGTGTCTTTATGTTGTAGGGACAAGTCGCGACCTGTCCATTATAAAATGCTAAATATATGAAATACAGCGAGAGAAAAAAATAAATGGGATTGTTATTTGTTTTGGTGGGAATTGGTGGTGGAGCTGGAGCAATGGCTAGGTTTGGTCTTACTCAAGCTACAGCAGATATTTCCAAGCAAATACCGTTTGGTATATTTTTATGTAATGTAATTGGCTCATTTGCTATTGGTCTAGTTGCTGCATTTCTCATAAAAACTAGTCTTTTTAACGAAGATGTATCCGCCAATGTGCGTGCTTTAGTTGTAACAGGGTTTCTTGGAGGGTTTACTACTTTCTCTAGTTTTAGTCTAGATGTTTTGAATCTGTTGCAAAGAGGAGAAATTCTGATAGCATTAGGCTATATAGTAGTAAGTGTGCTGATTTCATTATTAGCAGTTGTGTTAGGTTTTTATATAATTGGAGTTATGCACTAAACATGAATTTGAGCAAAAAGATAAAGTGTTATATGCAAGGCAGGTTTTTATTAGCATAGCATTAGCTATGGCAGTAAAGTTCTAACGCAGCCAGATGATATTTTAGCTTTTTGTCTTTTGAATGATATAACACTCAAAATATGTTTAGTGCGTAACTTCAGTTTACTAGGAGTATGTCGATGAAAAAAAGATTATTGATTTTGGTTATGTTTTGTGTGGTTTCTGTTGGTTGTGTACCTATACTTGGTGGTCAATATGTGACCAATGCAGATATGCTAGAGTCTGATGAGGGTATTCATAGCCTTGAGCAACAAGAGGGTGTTACAGTTAAAGATCTATACGATGCTATACATAAAGCCATTAGAGAAAATCCTAAAGAATTTGAGATTAAAGGAGATGATTTTGGCGAAAATAAATCAGTAGTATGGGCTTATTCTAGCAAGTATCAGCAGCAGGTTGCATTTTATGTATACAAAGATAATGGGTTTGTTTATCTTGGCATAGACATCGGCGAAGAGAGCAAAGCTGATCAAGATATAAAAGATATTTATTATCTTGAGGATTTAGTTCAAAAGAACCTAAAATAACTTGGCGATAAATATGCAAAAATACATGATATTGTTTTTAACTCTTACTATAGCAGGTTTGCTAACATCATGTGCAAGTAGTCCTGTGATTACACCATTGGGCAAGGGCGTAGTTAAGTATGAAAGAGAAACTATGAGCAAAAAAGAGATGGACACTAAAGCTAGTAAGTCAGGTGCTGAAGATGGTGCTATTGGTGGTGCAGGAGTAGGAGTAGTTGGTGGAGCTGGCGTGGGTGCTATAGCTGGTGGACTGACAGGGGGAGCTTTGGTCGTGGTATGTAGTGTAGCTACTTTAGGCATCGGTACAGTTCCATGTATGGCTGCAGGAGTCGGTGGTGGAGCTGCAATTGGTGCTGGATTTGGTGCTGTTACGGGAGCTAGCGTAGGTGCTGTTGGCGGAGCAATAGTCGGTGGTGGGGGCAGCTATATGTATGTGGCAAACCATCACTCGATTATTGGTAAGTACGAGTACGAAGTCCAGCCCGAAAAAAATGGTGAAAGTATTATATTTGAAGAGTTCCCAGATAAAAATTACCCTAAAGGAACTGAGGTTGTGATTTATGAGAGCGATTATGAGGGTTCTAAAAATTACTTTATAAAATCTCTGTTGGAACTAGAAAATGCTACAACTTCTGGTGATGAAAGTAGTAAGTGAAGTAAGAGTTTTTAGTTGGCTTGATATTTTATCTCTAGTGTAGACTATTTTTCAACTTTAAAAGTTGTTCCGCAGTAAGGGCAGTTAGCTGTCTTCTTATCTTTAAGATCTATAGCTACTCTAGGATGTAGATTCCAGTTTTCGTGAAATTTTGTAGGGCAACTAACTCTTTCATTTGGTTGTACTCGGATAATTCTTTGTTCTTTTTTCATGATTATGGTACTAGCAAGCTTTGTATAGCTACAGTTTATCAAAAAAATAACTAAATTAGCAACTGATTATAAGCACTCAAAATATATTTGGTGGGTAATATCAGTTAGTAATACAAAAGCGTAGCCAAATGGCTTATACTAGATGCGTTGTATAAAAAAACTAGTAATGGCTTGACATAATGAAGAGATTATATAGTGCGAATATGTCATCAAGAGTGTCTCGTACTAAGTGGGATATCCTTGCACTATCTGTGATACTTTTGATATTGTGTTTGTTTGTTTGGTCTACATCGGGGCTTGGTGGTGTTGTTGACTATACTAGTCAGACTAGTGTGGAGAAGTATTCTGAGGTATCTTTAAACCTGTGGCTGTTGCCATATTATACGGCTGAAACTACTATCAGAATGTTTATTGGTCTAGGATTTTCGCTACTTATAACTTTTGTGTTTGGTGCGTTAGCTGCTAAAAGCAAGCGAGCTGAAAATATCATCATACCAGCTGTAGATATTTTACAATCTATTCCTATATTGGGGTTTTTTGCGATTACTATATCAGGTTTTTTAGTCCTGTTTCCTACATCTTTGTGGGGAGCTCAGTCAGCTGTGATTTTTGGAATTGTTACTGCTCAAGCGTGGAATATGATTTTGAGCTTTTATCAATCACTAAAAACTATACCTAAAGAGCTTAGAGAAGCTGCAGATATGTATCAGTTATCATCTTGGCAGAGGTTTTGGAAGTTAGAAGTGCCTTTCTCAATGCCGGGTCTTGTTTGGAATACTATGATGTCGATGTCAGCTTGCTGGTTTATGGTCGTTGCATCTGAGACAATCGTTGTCAATTTTAGTGCCTCGCATTCTATACCTATAAACTTACCGGGTATTGGCTCATATATAGATGCGGCTAACAATGCTCGTGATTTTGGTGCGGTAGGAGCGGCGATTTTGATGATGCTAGCTACTATTGTTATTTATGATCAGCTACTGTTTAGACCACTAGTTGCATGGTCAGAAAAATTTGTACTAGGAGAAAACCAGTCAGAAACCTATGCGGAATCGTGGTTTTTGAGAGTATTGCAAAAGTCTATTGCTATAAAATTTATAACAAGCCTTTTTACTAAACTAACTTCGTTTATTATAAATATTAGTTTTTTCAAAAAAAATGTAAGCAAAGCGTACGATCAGAAAAAGCATCAAAAAGCGGATAAGCAAGAAACAATTTTGCAGAAATTTTTGTGGTTTACAACAACTTCGGGTGCTGTGCTAGCATTATGTTATTTTGCTTATCAAATAGTGTTTGGCGGAAATAGTGATATAGGCCTATCAGAAACTATAAAAGTGTTTGGGTACGGTATATGCACAGGTTTACGAGTTGTATTTTTGATTGCTATCACAACAGTTATTTGGGTGCCTATAGGTGTATGGATTGGTATGCGTCCTAAAATCGCACAAAAAGTACAGCCGTATGCTCAGATGGCGGCATCTTTTCCTGTAAATGTATTGTACGGTATATTTGGTACGCTGGTGATTACATTTGATTTGAATTTTAATATATGGTGTATTGTGCTTATGGCACTTGGTACGCAGTGGTATATACTTTTCAATGTGATTGCAGGAGCTTCAGCTATTCCAGAAGAGCTAAAACTGGCGGCTGGCAATATGCAGCTCAAAGGTGTGATTAAGTGGAGGAAGTTTTTGTTTCCAGCAGTTATGCCATACTATGTGACAGGTGCTATCACAGCGGCAGGTGGTGCGTGGAATGCAAGTATAGTTTGTGAGTACATCAATTGGGGCAAAGGCTCTATAATCCAAGCATCAGGATTGGGTAGCTATATTAGCGAATATACAAATATTCAAGGTGATCATACTGCAAATGTCTTGTTAGGAGTAATTGTAATGTGTGTATTGGTTGTAGCATCAAATAAATTATTTTGGCGTAAATTGTATAACTATGCAGAAAATCGCTTTAGTATGAATATGTAGAATTGGAGTTTATTTAAATGAGTAAGAAAATATTCACAGTAGAGAAAGTGTGTAAAAACTTTCGTATAAAAGGTGACCAAGAACTTCGAGTTTTGGACAATATAGATTTTACTCTACATGAGGGTGAAATTGTTGCATTGCTTGGTAAGTCGGGTTCGGGTAAGTCTACCTTACTTAGAATTATAGCAGGGTTGATGAGTCCAAGTAGTGGCGAAGTCTTGTATAGAGGCAAGAAAGTATCTGCACCTGTACCAGATATATCTATGGTGTTTCAAAGTTTTGCACTTATGCCGTGGCTTACTGTACTGCAAAATGTGGAGCTAGGCTTAGAAGCTCGTAATATACCAGCTCAAGAGCGTAGAGAAAGGGCTGAAAAAGCTATCGATATGGTTGGACTTGATGGTTTTGAAAATGCATACCCTAAAGAGCTTTCTGGTGGTATGAAACAACGAGTTGGCTTTGCTAGAGCGTTGGTTCTTGAGCCAGATGTATTGCTGATGGATGAGCCGTTTTCAGCACTGGATATCTTGACTGCAGAAAACTTGCGAGAAGATTTATTGGAACTATGGGAAAACAACGATGCCATGAAAGGTATTTTGTATGTAACTCATAGTATCGAAGAGGCTGTTTTGACTGCTGATAGAATAGTTATATTTGGTAGTAATCCTGGATTTATCCGTGGTGAGCTAAAGATAAATATTCCTTACCCAAGAAGTTCACAAGATCCTGCTGTAGCTGATTTTGTCGATGAAGTTTACCGTATGATGACTACCGCTCAGACAAAAGAGCTAAGCGAGCGGATGAACAAGAAAACTGCCATGACAATTGGCTATAGAATACCAGATGTGGATATTTCAGAGATGAATGGTTTGCTAGATCAGATGTCGGATATCAAAGATGTAGAGGCAATTGATCTACCAGAACTAGCTGATGAACTACACTTAGATATTGATGATTTATTCCCGATTATTGAGATTTTATCGGTATTGAGATTTGCAGAGGTTTCTGACGGTGATATCAAGATGACAGCGATGGGCCGTAAGTTTATTGATGCAAATATAGATGATAGAAAGTCGATATTTGGTAGGTTGTTTTTGAAGTATATCCCGCTAGCTCGTCATGTTGTTAAAGTTCTTAGTGATAGAGATTCGCATTCTGCACCTAAGCAGAGATTCTTGGCGGAATTAGATGATTATTTCACTACTGAACAGGCTGAGCAGATATTTGATACATTTGTTGATTGGGCTCGTTATGCAGAGCTTATATTTTTTGATGCTAATACGGGTATGATTTCACTTGATGAAAATGCTGACAAATACCTAAAAAAAATGTAATGCTAAGTAGTTAAGCTCATAAGTACAATGAAAATCTCTAGGTCGATATTTTTGCTTTTATCTATGGTTGGTATTGTCTATGCTGATTCTTCAGTAGGCAACAATTTTCAGTCTAGTGATACTCTATCTGCTGATGATAAGCGTCTTTTGACAGATTTAAGTAAGCAAGTTGAAAGACTACAAGACCAGATAAACAAAGAAAAAAAAGTCAAAGAAACTAACAAAGCATCAAGATCTAATTCTTCAAAAAAACAGTTTAGTACCTATAACTCCCAAGTTCATGAACAGCAAAATGTAAGTGAAAGCTATCTTGGTATCGGGGTTTTGGATTTGGGTGGGACAGATGTCAATGACTTAGCGGGTAGTATATCTAGTGGAAGAGAAGTCAGTGGAGATATATTTGACTCTAGTAGTGCTGTCGATACTGGAGATTCTCCGACAATCACCACTCGTGGAGAGGTAACTTACTTAGGCTCCTACTCTGGTAATAACACTATTCCAATCGGTCAAATATCATCTAACCTTTTTGCTTCGACATTATTAGGGCAGCGACAAAAGTTTAGCGACTATTCGGTTTTCTTTGGTGGTTATATCGAGGCAGATGCACAGTCTTGGTTTGGTAGTGAGATAAATCGTACTGGTGGTAGAGACAATTTTCAGTCTCATGGTCAAAACATTTACCTTACTAACTCAAAGTTGTACTTCTTATCAAATGTGGGACATTATGTAACCGCACAGTTCGACTTTGACACTGATGAGACAAGTAATTTTGGTCTTGGTAACGCATTTGTAATGTTTGGTAATTTAGACACTTCACCTTTCTTTATTACGGTGGGTAGAAGTAAGCTATCTGTAGGTACTTATGGTGGTGGTGGCCCGTGGACTAGTGGTATTATTGATGAGTTTTTATCCCCAAGCAAGGTTACCAATTTATCAGTAAACTACAAAAATGACACCATAAATGCAAACATTACAGCATTTGGGTCTGATGACAAGCGAGCAAATTTCTCAACAGCACTTTTTTATGCAGGTAAATTAACTTCTGATTTATCTGTAGGTCTTAATGCTGGCTATATTTACAATGTCGCTGGAGCCGGTAATAGTGGAGTTTCAAAGTTCTTGGAAAGCATGGATCGTAAGACTGATGATGTAGGAGTGCTTAACTTCGATGGAACTCTTTCTTATGCAATGCTTGGAGGAATTTGGCAGGTGCAAGGTGGCTGGTCATCTACAACAAAGAAAGAAGATTTTAATGGCGATGGTAGTATGGTAAGTACAGGTGCTTGGTATACAGGTATCGTTTATGGACTTAACTTGGGCGGTAGAAATACCAACTTCAACATCACTTATGGAGAGTCTTATAATGCTGCGATGGTACCGATGCCTATATCAAACTCATCACCTAGATTTGGGTCGTCAGCTTCTGGTATAAGATCACAGTTTATTGCTTCAGCACAGCGAGCTTATTTTGATAACAATGTCTTGTTTGGACCAGAGTACTCGTATCAAAAGCTTTATAATGGACAGTATATGAATACCCTTACCTTAGATATGTCTGTTTATATATGAAAATTTGTTTTGATTTTCTATTTTTTCATAAATGGTAGTTAAGGTCATAGTAATTGCTAGCATTAATGGAAATGTTGCAAACTATAAGCATTCGAATTCGCAGTCACTACTACTGTAAAATTTACATAGATCACTATCAGTAAAGCTGAATATTTTTAAACCATAGTGTCCGCTGTTTTCAATGGTAACATTCCCTTTTAACATCGATTTAGTGCGATTGTTTGAGGTGCATCCCGGTACAGGGGCTGATATGACGGTATAGTATGTATAGTTATGATTTGTAAGAGTTGGAGTATAGACATACCAGTATTTACTAGTCCCTTGAGCAAAGTACATTTCAGGGTAGATTGTACTCCCAATTTCGATATTTTTGATTGAAAAAGCAAGGTTTAGTTTAGAGTCACTTGTGAAATCTGCTGTATTGGTAGGACCACTGCCTGTATTGTAAATAGTACTATAGCGACCTATTTTATCGAGAAGCTTTTTTGTAACATCTGTACTGCCATGTCTTGTGGTCTTTGCTTGTATACAGTTGCTATTAAATAAATTTATGACAATATCGTTCTTAGATTCAGATGAGCTATTATCTCCAGTACCTGTTACTTTCCAAGCATTTTCAAGGTCTGCTAGTTTGATCACAGATACTTTTAAGGCTTTACCATCAGCGTCATAAAAGCAGATTTGATTATCTTCGCTAGACTGCAACATTTCTCGATGCTGAGGGTTTGATTCGGCGTAAGCTAAGCTACTTGATGCAACTAACCCTAAAAGTAGACCAGCTGTTGATTTTTTTATACTCATTTTTATAATCCATATTGTTGAAAGAATTTATATGAGTATTGTACTGTAATTTTGCACATAAGAAAACTCAAAGTTTAATGTGTCTATGGATCGTAAGACTGATGATGTAGGAGTGCTTAACTTCGATGGAACTCTTTCTTATGCAATGCTTGGAGGAATTTGGCAGGTGCAAGGTGGCTGGTCATCTACAACAAAGAAAGAAGATTTTAATG
>Ga0307934_1001522_pt1 | contig 13943 bp, 13 predicted proteins | sample OrgLakmetageno90_FD_201838 | JGI IMG/M metagenome (GOLD analysis project Ga0307934, IMG submission 201838) | Saline water microbial communities from Organic Lake, Antarctica - #90 | ecosystem: Environmental > Aquatic > Non-marine Saline and Alkaline > Saline | place: Antarctica: Organic Lake... | reverse complement strand
GAGTACGGATCGTGAGCACCTACAACATTCCAGGAACTGATATCGATATTCAGAAGCTGCCCAAAATCTCGCTGCATGACCACTTAGATGGCGGGCTTCGCCCGCAGACCATCCTGGAGCTTGCCACACAAGAATCTGTCGAGCTTCCCCCAGATCCCGAGACCGGAGCGACTATTGATTCAGGGGACCGCCTGGGTCAGTGGTTTGCCGATCAAGCAGACTCAGGATCACTCGTGGAATACCTCAAAACCTTCGATGTCACCCTTGCGGTGATGCAAACTGCAGAGGGCCTGCACCGCATCGCTACAGAGTTTGTCGAAGACCTCGTCGATGACGGCGTCATCTATGGCGAAGTGCGCTGGGCACCAGAACAACACCTCGAGAAGGGCCTCACTCTCGATGGTGCCCTCGAGGCCGTGCAAGCAGGCCTCGACGAAGCTGTCCAAGCTGCAGCAGATAGCGGCTATGACATCCAGGTAGGTCAGCTGATCAGTGCCATGCGCCAGAACGATCGTGGGACAGAGATTGCCGAGTTAGCGCTTCGCCACCGCGCCCACGGCGCGGTGGGTTTTGATATTGCAGGACCCGAAGCCGGGTTCCCGCCACGCCGTTTTGCTAAGGCTTTTGACCTGCTCGCCTCTCACATGTTCCCGGTCACCATTCACGCTGGTGAAGCCGATGGCATTGAGAGCATTAGGGGTGCACTGGTGGATGGCCACGCACTTCGCCTGGGCCACGGTGTTCGCATCGCCGAAGCGATTCAGGATCTCACAGCAGACGATGCCTCCACGGCGGGACTGGATGAAGTAGCGCGCTGGGTTCTGGATCGTGAAATTCCGTTGGAGTTGAGCCCTTCCTCCAACCTTCAAACCGGTGCTGTTGCAGCCTGGGGCACAGAAATAGCAGACCACCCCTTCGATGCTCTCTACCGTTTGGGTTTTGGTGTGACCGTGAATACGGATAACCGCCTCATGAGCTCCACCACACTGACCAAAGAACTCAGTTTGCTGTGTGAAGCGTTTGGGTATGACCTCGATGATCTGATGAACTTCCAACTAAACGCTGCCCAGGCAGCGTTCATGTCCTTTGAAGACAAAGAAGCTCTGCTTGATCGCCTGGTCGAGGCCTACGACCTTTAGGAAAGGTTCGCGAGCAACTCTCGCACCGCAGCCTCCAAATCCACCAGAGCCTCCCCGGCGTCCTTACGGGTAGCGCCCTGGGTGTCCAGGTAGATCTTCAGTTTGGGCTCTGTGCCGCTTGGCCGAACGATCACCCTGGAGCCATCGGCTAGGTAGTAGCGGAGGATGTTTTCCTTCGGGAAAGCCCCCACACCCTGTTCAAAGTCATCGACGTGCGAAACAGCAACACCCCCCAGAACTTCTGGTGGCGTTGAACGAAGAATATCCGTCACCGATGGCGTACTGCCGGAGCTCTCGAGGCGAAGAGTAATTTGCCCAGAGGCGAAGCCGCCAACGGCTGCTTCAATCTGGTGAAGATAGTCCGCAAGGGTCTCGCCCTCCGCTGCCATGGAATAGGCAAGACCAAGAGCCATCAGACCTGCAGAAATACCGTCTTTATCCCGAACTACCTCGGGGTCGACCAAATACCCCAAGGCCTCCTCAAAACCAAAGAGCAGTCCCGGAACACGAGACACATACTTAAATCCTGTCAAGGTTTCTTCGTGTGCAAGTCCAAAGTGTTTAGCAATCTTGCCAAGCACTGGCGAACTCACCAGTGAGTTGGCCAGTGATCCCTGCTGGCCTAGCTCTTTCGCCCGCCCTGCCACATGCCACCCCAAAATAGCTCCGACCTGGTTGCCGGTCAGAGACGCATAACCCGCCTCCGCTCTGCTATCAGGCAGTGCGAGAGCTAAACGATCAGCATCGGGATCATGGGCAATAACGAGATCAGCAGACACTTTTCTAGCAAGAGTAAACGCTAAATCGAGAGCACCTTTTTCTTCAGGGTTAGGAAATGCCACCGTGGGGAAGGCAGCGTCTGGTTCTACCTGCTCCGAAACGGCGTGAAGGGAAGGGAATCTCGCCGCTGACACGGCGGCGAAGAATGTCCCCGCTCCTACGCCGTGCATGGGGGTGTAGACGACAGAGAGCGGTGTGGCTGTACTTAGGTGTGGCTCGGAGGTGGCGCCCTGGGCACCAGAGGCAATTGTCTGATTAATATATTTAGAAACCACAGTGTCTGGTGAAGAGACAACATGCTCGGTGGAACGAGGGATCTCTGCCCAGGTGAGACTGTCTGCCACGGTGATGATGTGGTGTTCTATCTCAGCATCGACAGGGGGAACAATTTGTGACCCCTCATCTTTGTTCCCCAGATACACCTTGTATCCGTTGTCTTGTGGGGGATTGTGGCTTGCCGTGACCATCACCCCTGCATCTGCCCCCAGATGGCGAACAGCAAAAGCCAGCACAGGGGTGGGCAAGAAAGATGGCAAAAGAATGGCCCTAATGCCGTAGCCCGACAGAACCTCAGCGGTGTCTCTCGCAAACACTTCAGAGTTTGTTCGGGCGTCACAGCCAATAACCACGCTGATATTCGTGGGTGTGATGTCACCAACGGTATCGAGTAAGTAGCGGGCAAGTCCTGCCGTGGTTTGGCCAATGACCACACGGTTCATTCCGGCAGGCCCTGGTCGAAGAGGTCCGCGTATGCCTGCTGTTCCAAAATGCAGACGGTCCTCAAAGAGTTCCTCCAGGGCGACACTGGCGACCGCGTCGCCCTCGAGGTGTTGCGTCAGCAGGGCTTGGAGCTCTGCGCTTGTTACAGGGTCGGGATCTTCGGCGATCCAGCGCTCTGCGCGCTGTTCGAGAGAAATAGGGGTACCGCTGCTCATAGTTTTGCCACAATGTCGGCCAGTAGACGGCTAATGACCGGCTCTGCGGCTTTCCCTGAATCGATCACCTCTTGGTGGCTCAGCGGATGCGGTGAGATACCGGCAGCCAGGTTGGTGATCAGGGAAAGCCCCAAAACCTCCATGCCTGCTTCTCTTGCTGCGATGGCTTCAAGTGCTGTGGACATACCCACGATGTGACCGCCCATGATTTTTGCCATCTGCACTTCCGCAGGGGTTTCGTAGTGGGGGCCACGAAATTGCACGTAGACACCTTCATCCAGCGTGGGCTCCACGCCTCGTGCGATCTCGCGCAAGCGCTTGGAATACAGATCCGTCAGGTCAATAAAGGTTGCACCCTCCAAGGGTGAGCTTGCAGTCAGGTTGATGTGATCAGAAATCAACACCGGCGTTCCTGGAGTCCACGCATCCTTGATGCCCCCAGCGCCATTGGTTAGCACCATCACCTTCGCACCACACGCTGCAGCAGTCCGAACCGAATGCACAACTGCCCTCACACCTTTGTCTTCGTAGAAGTGCGTTCGAGCACCAATGACCAGCGCGTGCTTGCCATTGGGCAAAGCAATAGACTTAATCTTGCCCGTGTGACCGGGAACGCCTGAAGCGGAGAAACTAGGAACCTCACTGGCATCAATCTCAGAAACGGTTTCACCAATCAGCTCCGCAGCTTTGGCCCACCCGCTACCCAGGGTGAGGGCGATGTCGAAACGGTTGATTCCGGTCCGGCGTAGGATTTCTTTGGCCGCCCGAAGAGCTTCGGTGTTGTACTGGGGCTGGGTGGGTTCTGCAGTCATGATTTGAGGGTATAGCCAATGAGGCTGGCGGGGCCAGGCCAAGGTGGACCCGAAAGGGCAAATTTCAACGGTATGGTCCGGGATCAGCGAGGACTCGGGAAAAAACGAGCCACTCCCAAGGAAATCTTTGTTTTCTTGTGCCTCTGGCGGTAACCATTCTTCACAGTTGTTGCAGCGCCCTTTACTGACTATCGCGGTAAGATTACGTAATTCGTATGAGGTTAAGGCCCCCAATGACCGCGTTTTCACCTATTGCCCTTTTTGTATATAACCGTCCAAGTCACACGCGAAGAACTCTTGACGCCCTATCGAAAAATCCGGAAGCCATCAACTCTGATCTGTTTGTTTTCTCGGATGGCGCCAGGTCGGCCGTTGATGACAAACTCGTTGCAGAGGTGAGAAATTATGTTGCCACAGTTAAAGGGTTCAATAAGGTTTTTGTTCACGAACGACTGGAAAACATGGGCTTAGCGAACTCGGTCATCGCTGGGCTCAATCATGTGCTGAATGAATCGGACACGGTTATTGTTCTGGAGGACGATTTGGTTACCTCCGAACATTTCTTGAAATACATGAACGAAGGCTTAGCCAAATTTGCCGACGACAATCGTGTAATCAGTATCCACGGTTACGTTTATCCGACTAAGGAAAACCTCCCAGAGGCCTTTTTCCTCCAGGGCGCTGACTGTTGGGGGTGGGCAACTTGGCGCAGGGGATGGAGTTTGTTTGATTCAGATGCAGCGAAGCTGGCCGCGGAAATCAGAAGGAAAAATCTTGCGCGGGCATTCGACTTCGACGGGTCTTATCCGTTCCTAAAAATGTTGGATGAACAAGCAGTCGGAAAAATTGACTCATGGGCAATACGGTGGGCCGCATCTGCTTTTCTGCGAGGGAAACTAACTCTTTATCCCGGGAGGAGTCTCGTGTTCAACGGCGGACTCGATGGAACTGGGACGCATACTGGTTCTTCTTTTGATTTTGACACGGTGCTTTCCTCGAGTCCCATTTCTCTCGACGGTGTTGAAGTCGAGGATTCGGGCCAAGCTAGAAGCGCCTTTCGGCAATTCTTTCAATCTGGTCGACGGCTGAAAAGAATAACCCTCAAAGTCTTGCAGATGTTCAAGTGCAGAAGCCAGTGAAAAAAAGAATTAGGCGACTATTAGGTCCGAGATTTATTTCTTGGTTTAAAAGAGTTCTGGGTATTTCGACGCCAGGTCTGCGCCTGAGAGGGCCTTTCCTCTCGTGGAATCAGGCAGTAGACAACTCTTCTGGTTACGATGCCGGCTCGATTTTGCGGAAGGTTTTGGCCACAGCGTTGAAAGCCAAAGAGAATGACCATCTTTTTGAGAGAGATTCTGTTCTAGTCGGCTCGCAAGACCGGTCCTGGTCGCCTTCAGCGGGGTTGATGTGGTCAGCAGCGGTGCATGGTGGGGTGCTTCGCGTCTTGGATTTTGGAGGGTCGCTGGCGAGTACCTATTTTCACAATCAAGACCTGATTCAGGATTTGACGGAGAGTTGGTCGGTGGTCGAGCAGGAGCATTTTGTGACCGCGGGACGCGAACATTTCCAAACCGAAGAGTTGGTTTTCTTCGACAACATTGGAGAGACTCTGAATTTATGCCCCCCCGACGTCATTTTGATCTCTAGTGCTCTCCAGTATTTGGAAAACCCTTATGAAGTGCTCGGAGAATTGCTTGCAGCTGGGGCAGGCATCTTGATTGTCGACAGAACCCCGTTTCATGAAGGCACCGAGGATCTGCTGATGGTGCAGGATGTCCCGAAATCAATTTATGAGGCTAGTTATCCGATGTGGGTTTTCTCTAAAGAGAGATTCCTCGAGGCGGTATCTGCCGAATTTGAACTCATTAGCACCTTTGCAGCGCCAGAGGGCATGCTGTTCATGGGAGCGCGTGAGCTCGTATTTCAAGGGTTTCTTTTCAAGAGGAAAAAAGTATGAGGCAATTAATCCGCAGAATCCTATTGAGGCAGAATTTCTTTCCCACTTGGATCGGTATTTTTGTCAACCCTTTCTATTTTGCCCGGGCAGGGCTGGCCAAGGCAGTTACACGTCACGCCGAGCGTCTTTCCGGGCGACTTTTGGATGTGGGGTGTGGCTCCATGCCATATCGGGAGCTCTTCAATGTTTCGGAGTACATTGGTCTCGACATAGACACCCCGGCCACGAGAGCCAGAGGGGCCGCTGATTTCTATTATGACGGGGGCCGCTTCCCCTTTCCGGATGGTTCGTTTGACTCGGTGCTGTGCAATCAGGTGCTGGAGCATGTGTTTAACCCAGTAGAGTTCGTCCAAGAAATTTACCGAATCCTGGTTCCAGGTGGTCAGCTCCTGCTCACTGTTCCGTTTGTTTGGGACGAGCACGAACAGCCATGGGATTATGCGCGCTATTCAAGTTTTGGATTAGGCCATCTGCTGACCGCGGGCGGTTTCGCCCTTGAGATTCAGGAGAAGGTTGGCGCAGACGCGGGGGTTTTGTTTCAGTTGTTGAACGCATACCTCTACAAGGTCACAGAAAAGTGGCCGCGCGGAGCTCGTTTCTTGTTTTCTGTGACAGTGATGTCCACAGTAAATCTGTCCGGGCTTTTCTGGAGAAAAGTATTGCCCCGCAACTCGGACTTGTATCTAGATCAGATTGTGTTAGGGGTGAAGGCGATTTGAATATCTATCAGGGAAGAAAGATTCTGATCACGGGTGGTTTGGGTTTCATCGGTTCCAACCTTGCCCGGGAATTGGTCACACTTGGGGCCGAAGTAACCTTGGTCGACAATCTGTGGCCGGATTACGGTGGAAACCCTTTCAATATCCAGGGCCTGGAAAATCGGTTGACCGTCAATATTTCCGATGTTCGCGATTCGCATGCGATGGAGTATCTACTAAAAGGCAAAGACTTTCTCTTTAATCTTGCTGGGCAGACTAGTCACGTGGATTCCATGAACCAACCCCATGTAGACCTTGAAATAAACACCATTGCGCAACTCTCCATTCTGGAGGCATGTAGAGGAGTGAATCCGGATATCACCGTCGTTTTTGCGAGCACGCGACAGTTATATGGTAAGCCGGACTATCTTCCCGTCGATGAAACACACCCCGTTCGACCTGTGGATGTTAATGGCATCAATAAACTCGCTGGGGAGTGGTACCATATCCTCTACAACAATGTCTATCAAATCAAGGCAACTGTGCTTCGGCTTACCAATACGTATGGGCCGGGGATGAGGGTGAAAGACGCGCGCCAGACTTTCCTCGGGACCTGGATCAAGTCGTTAATCGACGGGCAACCTATTAAGGTTTACGGCACGGGAAATCAGTTGCGTGACTTCAACTACGTGGATGACTGCGTGGCTGCCCTCCTCCTTGCAGGTTCCAGCGACGTGGCACGGGGAAAGGTCTATAACTTGGGGAGCGAAGAGGTGACGAGCCTGAAAGACCTCGCTCACATTATGGTGGAGATGGATCAGGGAGGGAGTGTAGCTTTTGTCCCTTTCCCCCCGGAACGAAAAGCAATTGATATCGGTGACTACTACGGGGATTTCGGACTGATTAGAAAAGAACTGGGTTGGGAACCGAGCGTGAGCCTGAGACAGGGTCTAGAAAGAACTCTCCAGTATTTTCGGCAAAACCGTTCCCATTATTGGAGTTGAAGATTTGAATGCGACTGGCTCAGAGAATGGACTAAATCCCGTGATTGGAATGAATGACTTCTGCCGAGAGCCAAAAGGCCTCAATTTGGCGACACTAGCGGCTGTCACGCGCGTCCTGGATTCCGGAAACTACGTGTTGGGTGGGGAAGTTCTGTCATTCGAGGAAGCGTGGGCCAATCATTGCGAAACGACTTATGCAGTGGGCGTAGCGAATGGCATGGACGCCATTGAAATCATTCTTCGCGCACTGGACATTGGGCCTGGGGATGAAGTGGTTACCACGACAATGACTGCTTTTGCCACCGTCCTGGGGATTCTCCGCGCTGGAGCGATTCCGGTCCTAGCGGATATTGATCCCGAAACTGGACTCATGTCCATGGAAAGTGTGCAGCGCTGTGTTTCGCCCTCCACAAAGGCCATATTGCTAGTCCACCTGTATGGCCAGGTAAAGAACATGACGAAATGGGAGTCGTTTTGCAAGGATAACGAGCTTATTCTGCTTGAGGATTGTGCCCAGGCGCATAGCGCTCGGGAAGGGGGAAGGGTGGCAGGGAGTTTTGGTCAAGCGGCAGCATTCAGCTTTTATCCCACCAAAAACTTGGGGGCAATAGGAGATGCGGGGGCGATCGTGACCTCGGACGCCGCAGTAGCCGAAAGAAGTAGGACTCTGAGGAATTATGGGCAGAGCGTCAGGTATCACCACGTTGAAATTGGGCTCAATAGCAGGCTCGATGAAATTCAGGCCGCCATATTAAGTGAACGACTCCGCTGGTTGGATACATTCACAAAACAAAGACAAGGAGTTGCCGGACGTTACACTGTGGGCATAAGCAATGAGTTTGTTTCTCCCCTTGCGCAGCCGGCGACAACTGAATCCCACGTGTACCATCTTTTTGTGGTGAAGACTAAGCACCGGGATGAGCTCCAAACACACCTAATGGAATCTGGCATCCAGTCATACATTCACTATCCCATTCCAATCCACCGGCAGTCACCGTGTGTCAATGTCAAGAGAGACCCGAACGGACTGCTTGAGAGTGAGCTGTACGCTGATCAATGCCTTTCGCTGCCCTGTCATCCGCAGTTGACCGACGATGAAGTCGCGCAGGTAATTGCGGCAGTGAACACGTTCCAGGTCATGTGATGGAGCACTTTGTCACCCTTTTCGACTCAACTTATTTGCCTCAAGGCCTAGCACTTCACAAGTCGATGGAAAGGCACGTAAAGGATTACTGTCTCTGGATTCTCTGCGTCGATGAACGCACTTACGAAGTCCTCACCGAACTAGACCTTAACCGAACCGAGCTACTGGCGCTTAAGGACTTGGAGACTGATGAGCTGTTGGAGGTCAAAAATGACAGAACAATTGCTGAATACTGTTGGACCCTCACACCCTTCGCCCCTAGATTTGTTTTTGAGGCTGATAACTCTGTCCAACGTGTTACCTACTTAGATGCGGATCTTTGGTTCCGGAAAGATCCCGGCCCAATTTTCCGAGAGCTGGACGATTCTGGTAAGAGCCTTCTCATCACGGACCACTCTTACGCGCCTGAATATGACCAGTCTGCAACATCAGGACAGTTCTGCGTTCAGTTTATGCCGTTCCAGCGCGACGCGTCAGAGCCAGTTCGGAAATGGTGGGAAGAGCGTTGTATTGAATGGTGTTACGCCCGGTTTGAGGATGGTAAGTTCGGCGATCAAAAGTATCTTGATGACTGGCCGGAGCGGTTTGAGCGATTCGTGCATGTCTTGCAAGATAGAGAGCTCTTGCTTGCACCATGGAATGCCACCAGGTTTCCGATTGGGAGGGCGGTAGCCTTCCATTTCCATGGAGTACGTGTGTCTCGGAAAAAAGTGATTTTGACTGGCGGCTATTTTCTTCCACGTAATTTGTATTCTCACCTGTTTGTTCATTATTTCGAAGACATTAGGTCGGGGCTAGACGAGCTGAGACAAATCGGATTTGCACACACCTCCCAGCTATCCAGGGGCCAAGCGTACCCGCATTTTTTACGCCATATTCGGGGCTTGGTCCGGAGGCTCTGGCCTATGAGGGGCACAATCCGGCTTTCAGTTCGGGGCCGGCGACTTAGATGACTTTTCCCCAGTGGCTTAGTCAACAAACTCTTCCTACGTGTGCAGGTGTTTGGGCGGCTCCGTGTTTTCGGACATCAGCGTCGATTGATTTCTGAACCGCCTTGGGTGTGTTGGAGATTTTGATGTGCCCTGGGTTTCTCCGAGCCAGTCTGGTGGAATCGCGGTGGTGACTCTGCCGGAAGGAATGCATGATGGGGACTGATGCAGGTTTAGGGGACATTTGACCTGACCTACGGTTTGGTTTCCACTCGAGGTGACGAGCTTCAGGCGGATATTGGTTGTGGAGTGTGAGCGAGGTCGTATGTCAAGGGCCGCGAGGAACGGCCCACTGGTGGCCACTAGAAATGCCCGCTGACGGCCAGGAAAACTGCCCACTCATGGCCGCCGACAGTCGTATTCTTGGGGTGTTGCGTAACTGAGTGCGGAGTGCCTTCGTTGGCGATTGTAGAACACCTCAATGTACTCGAAGATAGCGTTCGCGAGCCCGATCCGGGTCCGCCACTTCTTACGGTTCAGCAACTCGATCTGCATTGATGACCAGAAGGATTCCATCATGGCATTATCGAGCCCATCGCCAACGGTTCCAGACGAAGGCAAGAGACCAGCCAAACGAATCTTCTGGGTGAATCCACCTTGGACTCCGTGATCGACATGAACGATTCCGCCGGGCGCCGGCGTGCGCGCCCGGATAGCCATATAAAGGGCATTGACGACAAGGGTTGAGTCTTGTTTAGAGTCAATAGCCCAGCCGACGATCTTTCGGCTGCAGGCATCGAGTGTCAACGCTCTTCCAAAAGTAGGCCAGTTGTGCTCTGGGCGATGTTCCACCGGCAGAGTTCGAAGCAACGTTCTATGCTGAAGCCAACCGGCCAAAAGAATTGGCCGATATCACATAGACAGAGTCTCAATTAGACCCCGGGGCGGTTCAGTTCGAACGCGAGACTTTGGGGAACCAAGAGCTTCTCGTATTCACGCACGTCCCCCAATAACGCCGATGTTGCGGTTTTCTCTAGACTCACCGTCCCACCCAATAGGTCTCGCAACTGTTCTAGCTTCGGGCTTTGCTCGAACAGCGGATAAAAGCCTTTAATTCCAGCACGCCTAAGGCTTGGAATGTCAAAATCAAGAGCCTTGTTCTTATAAAGAGACGGCACTATGAATTGGAGGCGAGCCAGATTGAGTAGGCGGGAGACCCCGAAACCAACTTGGTGTCTTTTTAGTAGGCTGTTTCTGGGATGTGAGTTTGACGGGACTGCTGCAATGGTTGGGAACTTCTGGAGCAGCATTTTCTCCACGAGACCTCTCCTATGGACCAGTTCAAAAGGTAGCGACATGAAGAAATTGACATAGTCAGGGTGCATATGAGGGGAAACGATTCCCCCGTACATCGAAAAAATCCGAGGGTAGTAACTTATGAAATTACGTTGGCGTGTCCAGATGTCAACCATGATGTCCTTTTGAAAAGGTTCGCCTTCAAATTGACCGCGAACAAATTCAACTTTCTCTTGAAGATTGCGACGCTCCTCGGACCCGCAAAATGCAGGCAACAGCTCCAACTCTGCGTCTGTCCAAACATGACTCTGGCTAAAGTCATCCAAGCTCAAGCCGGTGTGCTGGCCCGCAGGAACCCCAGTCATAAACCCAGAGACGAACCTGCTTCCAGGTTCGATCAGGCCTTTTCGCCAGAGAATTTCGATGAATTCAGACTGATACATGGAGTGCATTGGGAGGCTAGACCCAAACACTGAGTGGGCTTTGACCAGATCGTCAGGCCTTAAAAAATTACATTCCAGCTGTACTCGCTCCCAGCGCATCTGAGAAATCTCAGCCAATCTTCGAGCTGCTTCGACTTCTATTGATCCTTCTGGTCCATAGGTGAACAGTCGGGCCTGTCTCTTCAAAGTTGAATCCCGGCTCATTGCCGAGAGAACCAGCCTGGAGTCATACCCAGAGCTCAGGGGGAGCACTACTTGATCAGAGCCTGAAAGCGCTTGTTGGACCAGTACCTGATTTAAATCGTCAAGTTCTGAAATAAGAGAAGAGATCGGCTTGTTGTGGCGTTCTTCGGTGGACCTGATAGATGCTTTTGCATGAGAATCCACGAGGACCCCCGCCGTCGAAAAAGTCAGTTTTGAGTCTGGTGGTACCGACTTGGTTTTTAGCCATGCGGTCTCGTCCCAGAGCAGGTGGCTGTAACGGAGGAACCCAAACATTCCAACAGTGTCAATATCCTCAATTCCTCGAGGTTCCTGTGCCCCTAAACATGCGTCAAAAGTCGAAACGACAAAACCGTTGTTGGTGGCGCCGTAAAAGGCCCGAATAGATCCAGCCCAATCTGTTTCAATCATCAAAGAGTCCCGGGAAATCGTGACTCGGAGGTAGGCTCCATCGCTGTTGTCGTCGTATCGAACGTAAAAGTCAATGATTCCGCCTGAAACCTTAGGTAGTTGTGTGCCCAAGACAGCAAAACTCAACCCGCTCATTTCACCTTGAGACACATTTTGCCCAAAAATTTTAGCTATTCGGCGAAACGATTGCAAACCTTTTTCACCGCCACCTCCCGGGGGCGAATTCCAAATTAAGAATCCTTTAGTGAACAATTTTTCTCCACGCCACGCAAACTGGGCCACAATACCCGAACCTGATCGGTGGGATGCTGCGGAGTTTTCGGACAGTAGTTTCGGTTGATTTCTTATGCCGCTAAGACCGGCTGTTGGTAAGCGTAGTGGACGTCGTTGGGGCGGCGGTAGCCAAGCGCTGAATGGCGGCGCCGGTTGTTGTAAAACCCTTCGATATACATGATTACATCCCGTTTCGGAATTTGTCAAGTCAAGTGAGACATCTGGTTTCTAGACTGTTTCTGTGATGGCGGTCGTCGCTGGTGTCTCCTTCGCGGGCTCGTTGATCCAGATTTCTGTGCTGATCTGTGGCGGCCGGGGGCGGCGATTGAACCGCTCCGGATGCTCGATCCATGCACGGTTTAGGGTCGCTTGGCGGTTCTCGTCGATATCGGCATAGGTGCCGTGGTGCACGGAGGCAGGTGTGTGCCAGCCGATCCCGGAGTGATGGTGCACGTGGTTGTAATCGGTGAAGAATGCGTCGCAGAACGTTTGCGCTTGGGCAAGGGAATCGAAGTGGTGTGGGAAGTCGGGCATGTACTTCAGTGTCTTGAACTGGGCTTCGGAGAACGGGTTGTCGTTAGAGACCCGCGGTCTGGAGTGTGATCGGGTGATGCCGAGATCGGTCAGGAGCATTGCGACGGTCTTGGAGGTCATCGAGGTGCCCCGGTCGGCGTGGATCGTGTGCGGGCGTGACCCGTTGCGGGCTACGGCCTCGTCGATGAACTCGGCCGCGACGACGGAGTCTTCAAAGGAACGCACCATCCATCCCGGTGAGTATCTCGAGAAGATATCGACCAGTGCATACAGGTGGTACCAGACGCCTTTGGTCGGGCCGCGCAGCTTCGTGATATCCCACGACCACACTTGTGAGGGTCCAGTGGCGAGCAGTTCCGGGATCTTCTTCGCCGGATGCGACGCGAGTCGGCGACGTTCCCGGACTTGGCCTGCAGCCCTCGCGATGCGATACATCGACGACATTGAACAGTAGTACCGGTCCTCGTCCAGCTCCCGCGCCCAGATCTGACAGATCGACAGATCCGCATGGGCGGGCCGGTTGATCACCGCCAGCACTCGCTCTCGCTCGTCCACGGTGAGTGTAGAGGGCGGTTTCGTCCGCTGCGCCTGAGGTGTCGGATCAGCCTTCTTCGTCGGCGGGTTCACCTGCCGGTAATGCGTGGCCCGAGACCTGCCCGTGAGCACGCACGCGGCAACGACCGTCAAAGACAGGGCGAGAAGCTCGGTGAACGCGGTGTCCATGATCGCCCCGACGCTCATCGGCTCGGTCCTGTCTCGGGCGGGCTCTGGGGACTGCGCTCGGAGAGCAGCTCCAAGAGCCCGTGTACTTTTCCCATCACGTCCAACGCGGCCTGGGTCTGCGCCAGCTGCCGTGTCAACCGCTGATTCTCAGCCTCCAACTTCACCGCCCGGGCCGCTGTTGCGGGGTCCTTCGAGCGGGACTTGTGCTCACGCTTATATGTCGTCCCGGCCGCCTCGGCGTCCCGAGCCTTGGCCCACTCCGCGACGAGGGTCTGGTAGATCCCCTCGCGGCGCAACACCGCGGACTTCTGCCCGTGCGGGGCCGCCTCGTACTCCGCAAGCACCCTGGCCCGATACTCCGCCGGATACGTCCGACGCACCGGTCGAGTGGCCGGATTCGTGACCGAGTCCCCGGTCGTCGGGGGTCGTAATTCTTCCATGATGGTGATCCGTTCCCCGCCCTCTCAACGGCTCACCCCACAACCGTGGGGTGTCTCACACAAGCCTGACAGAGAGGGTTTGGCCTGCGCCTTGGTGGCATAAACAGTGCGGTGCACCCGCTCATTTTTCAACGCTGAGAAGAACGACTCAGCCAAGGCGTTATCCCAACACACCCCTGTTCGACCCATCGAGGAGCGCATGC
>Ga0307934_1001516_pt1 | contig 13971 bp, 13 predicted proteins | sample OrgLakmetageno90_FD_201838 | JGI IMG/M metagenome (GOLD analysis project Ga0307934, IMG submission 201838) | Saline water microbial communities from Organic Lake, Antarctica - #90 | ecosystem: Environmental > Aquatic > Non-marine Saline and Alkaline > Saline | place: Antarctica: Organic Lake... | reverse complement strand
GATAGTTTGCCGTTTGGCTTTCTGAGTTGAATTTCTTTTCGTGAAATCTTCACTTTATGTAGTCGTTCGATATCCCAGACCGTAGCGATGAAGGTCCAATCGTTTAACTCTTTTGCTGCACTCAGGCGCGTGTGTTGATGGCCTGAGAGCAATGCATCAAATACGATGCTGATTTTGCTTTGATCATTTGCCATGATTTGCCACCCCTCTAACACCTGTTATAGGTCTAACCAGATACAAGGAACAGTTCTTTACACTGCAATTCTCGACCTGTTCTCTCCAAGTGCCACCATTACTTGGGTCATAACAGCAATCTTTACAATGAGCGTTTATAGCAGCTCTCAGAGACATTCTATTTGAGGTTTTCAGCATAACTTACCCCTTCTCGACGTTATGACTGTGTTTATCGACATATGCCTCGAGATCAGCTAAGCGGTATAGGATGCGTCCACCAATTTTGGTGAAGGGAAGATTGTTTTCCCCTGTGCACCGCCATTTGGCAAGCGTCTTATGGGATATTTTGAAAACTTGAGCAGCCTGCTCGGGTGTAAGAAACTTTAAATCTTTCATCAGCAAATTCCATTAATTCTGCAGGCTAATTCCTGCAGTGGAAGTAATGCTAAGAAAAGTTGGCTGGAGATTCATGGGGCAAATAGGTACATTTTGTGTACCTACTTTACCCAACTGATTTTATTGGGCTTTTAAAGTTTTTCTCATTAAAGTGCGAATGTCGTGTTTTACACCTTTTTCGGTATATTCAAAACAAGCTATCAATAATTGAGCATATTTGCCGTCCTCAAACCTATCCTTGTGCTCACCCTCGTAAATGTAATCATTTGGCAATTCGTTGAGTATGTCTTTCATCAGAGAGGCCACACTAAATGCCATATAGTCGATTGGCGACATTAATTCAATCGGATGATTGGATTTGAATGGAATTAATCGAAGTTCTTGATGATCATCATCTGTTAACCCCAAAAAATCTTTGCAACCAAACTTAACCCCGCTTAAATATTTGATTAACTTTTCAGTGCTTGGATAGCGCTCACGTCCGGAATAGTTGTACCCAATGCCATTATTGATGTGATGCTTTAAACCACCAGCCTCACCCTGAAGCATTTCAATAAGATCAGTCGTTGTTTTTAGTATTTCTTTTGCATTGCGTTGCATTTCTGCAGATGTTGGCTTTCCTCCTGTTGCCGAACTTCTAATCCTCTTAGCAAGTTGAAATCTATGTAACACGACTCTGAGCTCATCAATAAATTTGGCAACTGAGAGGTCATTATATTCAACATCTTGCCTTATAATTTTTTCAATCAGGCTTTTGAAATTTTCAGGTAATTCTGGAGCAATATCGACTGGCTCTGTATAGCCAAACTCAGGCTTAACTCTTGGCATGACTTTCTCTACTTGACTAAAAATGGTCAATTGGGAACTGCTTTGCTTGCAAAAGGCAAAACATTATCCTTTTGCTCTACTTTGGCTTGAATGTAGTTTGAAATCTTATTGAGCGCTTCTCGAAGTGTTTCTTGTTCGGTGATGATATAGCCACCCGTCACTTCGTTGCTGGTTGTATGATTCATCAGTCGTTTAATCATTGTTTCAGGAATTAGCACCGCCTCAGCAATGGTTGCAAAAGTGCGTCGGCAATCATGTGGGCTGAAAATAACACCGGAGTCATCTATTACCTTTTGAATATTTTTCTTAGGCGTCCACATTGGTTTATTACCCTCACCTGAGGCAGGGAAAAGCCAGTATGTGTTGCCCGTTTCCTTTTTCAACCGTCGAAGCCTGGGTTTCAAACTGTCCGGGATAGGAAGCGTGTGATCTGTGCCGTTTTTTGTGTCTTTGACGGTTAATTTACCGGTTTTCAGATCAACATTTTCCCACCTAATCCCCAGCGCCTCACTGCTACGAAATCCCATGTAGATTATTAAAAAAATGTAATTTTTTGCTTTTTGATTATCCAGCTTTTCAACTGCGCTGTGCCATTTTTTCAATTTATCCGTGGGAATCAGCCGTTTTTTTCGTTGATTCTTGTGCCAGCGACGCGCTTTGTTCAAAACGGTTGTAGGCACCTCATCAATAGCGCCAAGTGCTTGCGCATAGTTCAACGTTGCTCGTAGAACACGCATTGCTGTATTGGCCGTTGTGTTTCCAATCTCAGTTAAATCCGTGTGTTTCTGAAGGACTTTTTTTTCGGTAATTCTACTAGCGGGTTTATCTAACCACTCTGAAAAGTAAGTTTTTAGCTTGTAATCGTAGTCATGCAATGTGGTTGGCTTTAGCTTATGGGAGCTGAGGTACTTTTTGAACACATCACGAAGCGTCATCTCTTTCGCTTTTTGATCCTTTTTGAGCGCCGTTGGATTGATACCCTTGTGAATTGTTGATAACGCATCCTGTGCCAGTTGTCTTGCATCTGGAACCGATATATCAGGAAAGGTACCCAAGGTAACCCGCGTGACGCGACCATTGACGTACTTTACGACTGCAAAAGACTTATGGCCTGTTGAACTCACTCGACAAGTAAGCTTAGGGACTTCCTCATCATAGTAATCAACGCGACCATGATCTGGCTCTGTTAAGTCCTTTATTCTTGCTTGCGTGAAACGAAATCTCTTGTTCATTTTCACTCCCTGGGCAATGCCGGGTCAATGTGGGGTCAATGAAATTTAGTAATTTTGGGTATATTACAGAGATTTTCGGGAACGTAAATAAATCTTTTACAATAAGCTGCAAAGCGGCTTTAGGTATGAGTTTGGATGGCAAATCAAGTGGTTAAAATAAAGGCTAACCTTATAACTGTTAATCATTGGGTCGCTGGTTCGAGTCCAGCTCGGGGAGCCAATGATATTAAAAAAGTCTCATTAAGCATTGCTTATGAGACTTTTTTTATGCCTGTAATATAAGTTTCCCAACTACATTGCAGCTACTTAAGGTAGCTGTAAGGTTAATGTCCCCTCTCGCTGGGTCATTTCTAAATGTTTCATAAAGCTCATCCCCAGTAAGACAATCTCATCCGGCATATGCGGATTAATATTCGCAGCAATATCCTGCAGGGTAATACCGCCGATTTGCACGGTATCCAGTTGTGTTTGATAAACGGTAATAACCCCATTGGCAGTGCCAACCATTGCCGGCCGGCCTTGTTGTAAGCCTGCGTCTTCAGCAATGCCAGCGGGCACGCTGATATTGGTGGCGCCGGTGTCCAGTAAAAACGTCACTTCATGACCATTAATTTTGCCAGGTGCCACGTAGTGACCAGCGCGGTTGCGCTCCAGAATCACCTCTCCTGTACCGTCCATGTCTACTGCGACCAGATGCCGGTTGGGATTATCACGGCTGTCAATAAAGCCATTGAAAAAAAGCGTCAGCGATGCCATTAACAACAACCAGAAAATAATGGTCATCCCATTGCTGGCACCGATTTGTCTGGTTCTATTCATGTTCATTTAATTTTCTGTATTTAAAATTGTCGGGAGCATTATCGTCAGCTCACAGTCTCATGGACAGGTTTTAGTGGCAATCAATTCTTTTGGAGTTAAGTTGATATGAATACACGTGGTTTGATGGATAAATTACTGCAATCTGGTAATCAATTTTTACAACAACAAACTGGCGGCAAAGGTATTGATAGCAGCCAAATAGGCCAGTTTTTAACTGGTGCAGGTGGTGGCGCGCTGGCTGGCACAGCCGTTGGCCTACTACTTGGCAATAAAAAAGCCCGCAAAATGGGCGGCAGTGTTCTTAAATATGGTGGGGTTGCTGCACTCGGTGCCGTTGCGTTTAAAGCTTACCAGAGCTGGCAGCAAAATCAGCAGACCGGTGCGCCACAGCAAACGCCGCAAACGGTTGATAGATTGCCGGCGGCTGAGGCCGAACAACACAGCAATGCCATTCTAATTGCTATAGTCGGCGCTGCCAAAGCCGATGGCCATATTGATGATCGCGAGCGACAGTTAATTGATGAACAGGTGGCACAACTGACCAGCGATCCTGAATTACAGCAATGGCTGGATCAGGAGCTGAAAAAACCGGTCAATCCGGTCGAAGTTGCTAGCCATGCCAAAACCCCGGAAATGGCCGCTGAAATGTATTTGGCCAGTTTACTGATGGCCGATGAAGAAAGTTTTATGGAAAAAGCGTATCTCGATGAACTGGCCAAACAAATGAAAATAGACGATGCCTTAAAAGCCGAGATCCACGCTGCAAAAAATCAGGCAATGGCATGATATGCTCAGCGAATGTCGCTGAAATCCCTGATTGTTTTATGTTTACTGCTGGGCCTGCAAAGTGTGCCGGCCCAGTCTCAACCTGCTCAAACAGCTTATCCATTTTGGTCAGCCGATCCCCGGCCACGGCTGATGACCGGCGACTGTCGCGTTTGCCCGCTGTTACCACAAACTAAGTGGTATTTTGCCGGCGAATGGCTGGCCATTAGCAATGAAAATGCTGATGCTGCAGTTACCTTGCCTCACTGGTTGGCAGATGCGCCGTTTATTGAATCACCACCACCGGTCTGGCTTGGTCAGCCTGAAAGCATCCGCAACGTAAAACTCGAGTCCGGTAAACATCAGATTCGCAGGCCGAACGGCCAACGTCAGAACTGGCAAGTCATCGATAAAATCCCGCAGAACCAAAGTTACTGGAATGCTGAAAGCGCCGCCTTTTTTGCCGGTAAAACTGTGCATATGCGAGGTGCAACAATCGACGATAATTTTATCGCTGAAACCATTTGGCCCGTGGACTTTTCCATTCAAAGCACTACTGTTCGGGCCTTATCCGGTCAAGAAACCATTGAAGACTGGATTCGTGCCGACCAGGGTGGTGTCAGCCAGCCACACAGTGATCGCTTGATTTGGCAACGCAATCAACAAGCAGCTAAAAATGCCACTGATAAACCGGTTTTGGCCATTATGTTGAATGGCGCACAGGGCGATGACCATGAAGCATTAGCCGGCCATTTTGCACTGGTAACCGGCAAATTTAATACTGACGGGCATTACACAAATTGGCTGGTCAATAACTTTTACAGCCTGGATGCGGTCAGTGAAAAAGGCATCATCGCTGCCGTGACGCCAATGGATAAATATCTGGCTGACTTAAACAGTGGTCAGAACTATTACCGGCCCAGTTATATGCTAGTGGCGACACTCAATGAGGTGACGCCGGTCCAACAAGTTCAACAGTCGATGAATCAGATCATGCAGCACTTTTATCGGCATAGTTTTCAGTATCAGCATGCCGATATGAATTGCACCGGTATCAGTATTGACGCATTGAAAGCACTTGGCTGGAATTTACCGGAGCGTGGCAGTAACGGCATGCTGATGGCGATAGGCGCTTACTTTTACAGCTTGGTCACCGAGGGCAGCTTTACCAGCGCCCGGCAGCTTTACGATTATTTAATGACCGAATCCAGCCGTTTGTTGCCGGCGGTGGCGTTTGATGTATTGAGTGAAGCGCTAATCAGTCTGGCTGAAAACAGCACAGATCGCAGCCTCAGTGAATTTGAGCAACAACTCGCCAACAATATTGACGCGCTGTGGCTGGTCAGAATTCCACAAATCCCGTCTAGCCGGGCGCTGGGCGATGCCCCCGTTTTCAGCTTTCAGGAATATTTAGACACCGCGCCGGCAAACCGTGATGACTGGGTCAGTATTGCCCTGCCACCACAAACGCTACCGGAGAGTTTACAAACTGCGCGACCGGTTAACCCGGCACCCTTTCCAGTGCCATGGCCAGTCATACTGATCCTGTCAGGATTGATGCTGCTGCTTGCGGGTGTGGTTTACCGGTTAATTCAGCGCCGAAACACTAATCAAAACGCCAGCCAACATTCACCGTGAAATCCGCCGCTGCAAATGGCAACAGTTCAATGTTCGCCTGCCGATACTGCACACCAACCGCGGGCAAAATAGCCGGGGCAACGCCCAGACTGTTAAACGGGATTTTGTCTTGGTATTTGCCACGATATCCTCAAAGCAGGCCTGCTGTCAGCTTGACATAAGTATTTGTGTTTTCGGTCATTGACCAGTCATAACGACTGCCACCGTAGACATAAACGCTTTGCTGATCGAAAGAGTTTCTGAAAGTTGCGGCACCGGCCAGCCGGCTTAAATCATCACGCCAGTCGGAAAAATTTTGCTTAAATGGCTGTTGTGCAGGTGAAAAGTAGTATTCCAGGTTGATCAGTTTCTGGTGATTATTATGGTCTGGCTGATCGCCATAGTGATTAGTCCAAACAAAAGTCTGGAAAACCAGCGTATCGCCCTCAGTAAAAATATTATTGGCAAAACTATTTACTGGCAGCAACAGCATAAATGGCAATAACATTCTGAAAACACGATATATTTTCATATGTTTACCTGTATTGTATGATCATCAGTAATATATGACGTCACTATCGAGCAAAATCAAGTTTTGCTATTTGCCGGCGCAGCGCTTTTTCCAGCTCCAGTAGCAGGTAAACAAGGCCGCCAACAGCAAAGATAATAAGCCAGTAATTGAGTGATACCGGCTCGGAACTAAATAGTTTTTGCATTACCGGCAAATAAGTAAACGCCAGTTGCAACAACATGACCAGCACTAAAGACAGCCAAGCAATTTTTGAAGTAAACCACTGCCTGACAGACCACGATGCCACATTCAGGCAGCGCACATTAAATAAATAAAATACCTCCATCACTACCAGTGTATTCACCGCATAGGTTCGGGATTGTTCCAGACTGGCCCCCTGCGCCTGGCTCCAGGCAAAAATGCCGTAAATACCAGCCAGAAACAGTAAAGAGACCAGACTGATACGCCAAATCAACAAACCGGACAACATTTTTTCCTGGCGTTGCCGTGGTTGTCGTTGCATAGCATTTTCTTCGGCAGGCTCAAAAGCGAGCGCCATAGCCAGTGCCACCGAGCTGACCATATTGACCCAAAGAATCTGAATCGGCGAGATGGGCAACGTTAACCCCGCCAGGACGGCGGCAATAATACTTAACGATTCACCGCCATTAATCGGTAACAGGAACAAAATCGCTTTTTTTAGATTATCAAATACGGTGCGGCCTTCACTGACGGCACGCACAATCGACGCAAAGTTGTCATCAGCCAGCACCATTTCAGCAGCTTCTTTGGCAGCTTCCGTGCCCGACTTGCCCATTGCAATGCCGACATCTGCACGTTTTAATGCCGGCGCATCATTTACACCGTCACCAGTCATGGCGACGATATGATTTTGACTTTGCAAAGCCGATACCAGCCGCAACTTATGCTCTGGTGAGGTGCGGGCAAACACCGACACGCTATTGATTCGCTGATTGAGATCGCTATCAGTTAGCGTATCTAATTCAGCACCGGTGATGACCACCTCCGGATTTTTCAGCCCCAATTGCATCGCAATAGCACTGGCTGTTGCAGCATGATCACCGGTAATCATTTTCACTTGAATACCGGCTGCCGTGCAGTCGGCAATCGCCTTGACGGCTTCTTCACGCGGTGGGTCCATAAAACCCAATAAGCCTACTAAGACCAGATCTGTTTGCAAATCGGCAAAGTTCAGCGTGTTTTGCTGAAAATCATTCTTTTTCAAAGCCACCGCCAGTACCCGCTGGCCCTGACTGGCCATATTATGCATTTGTGTGTGCCAATAATCAGCATCCAGCGCCGCTCGTTCACCCAGTGCGTTTTGTTGCCACTGACAATCCTCAAGCAGTTGCTCTGGCGCCCCTTTAACGACAATAAACTGATGCGCCTGATGATCGTGGTGTAAGGTCGCCATAAACCGGTGCTGTGCATCAAAGGGAATCGCATCCTGCCGGGGAAATTCCTGATGTAATACTTCCGGCTCCAGTTCCACTTTCATGGCCGCTACCAAAATGGCTACTTCCATCGGATCGCCGGTCATTTGCCACTGCCCTTGCTGATGATGCAGGCTGGCATCATTACAAAGTGCGGCATTGCGCAGTAACGAAACCACGGGTAACTGCTTCTCAGGAGCTACCGGCTGATGATCTTGCTGCAAACTGCCCACGGGCTCATAACCCACACCGGTTAATTGTAATGTTTGCTCGGCGGTCACCAATTGCGTGACGGTCATTTCATTGCGGGTCAGCGTGCCGGTTTTATCAGAACAAATAACCGACACCGCGCCCAGTGTTTCCACCACCGGCAATCGGCGAATAATGGCTCGGCGACCAGCCATACGCTGCACACCAATGGCCAATGTAATGGTCAGAATTGCCGTTAATCCCTCAGGAATGGCTGCCACCGCAAAACCAATTACCGTGAGAAACATTTCTGACGCCGGCGTCGCCTGCAGAAATGTGCCATAGCCATATATCAACAGCGCGAAAACAATAATAACCAGCGTCAGCCATCTCGAAAAATAGGTCATTTGTTGCAACAACGGCGTCGTCAGTTGCTGGACATTAGCCATCATGCCGCTGATCCGACCTATCTCGGTGTTACTGCCGGTGGCGATTACCAATCCCATACCATGACCACGACTAATCAATGTGCCGGAATACGCCATACAGCTGCGATCGGCCAACGGCATATTTTCAGCAATCGCTGCAGTGTCTTTTTCAACGGGAAGTGACTCCCCGGTCAAAACTGATTCCTGTATTTGCAGATTTTTGGCTTGCAATAAACGCAGATCCGCAGCCACACGATCGCCTGCAGTCAGAATCATTAAATCACCCGGTACCACATCAGCAGCTAGAATTTCATGACGTTTGCCATTGCGCATAACCGTTGCATTCGGCGCCAGCATATGGGAAATCGCCTGCAACGCTTGTTCGGCTTTGCCTTCCTGAATAAAGCCGATAACGGTGTTGACCAGCACCACAATCATAATGACGTAGCTATCCAGCCAGTGATCCAGTAATGCTGTTACCGTCGCCGCTAGCATCAGCACAATAATCAAAACACTATTAAATTGTCTTAAAAGCCGCTTTAACGGACTCACTGGCTTGGCAACCGGCAGTCGATTAAAACCATATTGTTGCCGGTGCTCTATCACAGCATCATCTGACAATCCTTGTTCACTGCTCGCCATCAGGCGGACACATTGCTGCGAATCCTGACTATGCCATGCTGTTTGTTCAGCTAGTTCGGTCATCATCAATCCTGATTAAAGGCTTGTTGCATTTTAAGCGCAAAAACTTTTAACAATAAAGTCACCCGCTATTTTCACTAAGGCGGACAGCGAAGCATCCAGCAATTTATAATAGCCCCTATGAAAAGATTTGATATCGCACTATTGGGCAGCGGCTGGCTGGGTTTGCCACTAGCCCGGCATTTTCACCAGCAGGATTTGGCTGTTGCAGCATCAACACGACATTTACGACGTTTTCCGGAGATAGAAACAAGCGGCGCTATCCCTTTTTTAGTGGATATTGATAGCGCCAATGATCGTGGCGCCTTTCTTAATTGCCGCATTTTGATTATCAATATTACCTGTAAGAATATTCAATCCTTTCAATTCCTTATAAATCAAATTGAAAGTGGTTTGATAGAAGAGGTTTTACTAGTTAGCTCCAGTTCGGTGTATCAGAATTTACAACGTGAGGTCAGCGAAGACGAAGCAGCTGAGAATCAGGACAGTGTGTTATTTCAGATAGAGCAGTTATTTCAAAACAGCCAAAAATTCCAAACAACTATTTTGCGTTGCAGTGGCTTAATTGACAGTCGCCGGCATCCCGGGCGTTTTTTCCGGCATGGCAAAAAAGTGCAGCAGCCTGATGCGCCGGTAAACCTTATCCATCTCGATGATGTCATCGGCATCATTGACGCCATTATTAAGCAACACGCCTGGGGCGAAGTGTTTAACGCCAGCGCCGACAGTCATCCCACAAAACGCGAATTTTATAGTTACGCTCGGGAATTACTGGGTTTACCTGCACCAGAGTGTGCAGACACTGATAGTTCAAATTTCAAAATTGTCAGCAATAACAAGGTTAAACAGCAGCTTGGTTACCGGTTTTATCACCCTGATTTGCTGCAAATTCAGTTTTGATGACAGCGTCAAATTGTCCTTGCGGTCAGGCGCATACTTACGAAAATTGTTGCCAGCCATTACATCTCGGTAAACAATTTGCACCTGATGCGGCTAGCTTAATGCGCTCACGCTATTGTGCTTTTGTAAAACAGGACATCGATTACCTAATCAATACCCTGCATCCTGGCCAGCGCCGTGCGGATGACCGGCAGGCATTACAACAAACCTGCCAAACCACCCAATGGTTGGGGTTAAAAATCATTAAAACGCAAAGTTATGACCATCAGGCTGAAGTGGAATTTGTAGCGTTTTATGAAGATAAGCCTACGGGTCAGTTACATGAAAGATCCCGCTTTATCTATCAGGATAACCAGTGGTTTTATCTGGATGGTCTGTTTTTACCGCCACTAAAACTATCGCGTAACGAGCCTTGTATCTGTGACAGTGGCCGTAAATTCAAACAGTGTCACGGTCGCTGATTATGCACCCAGATAGCGTTTGCGTTTATTGGCTTTCAATTGCTGCAGGTCAATCATTACCAAACCGTCGATGCAATAACCAAAATTGGCATCAATATTAAAATCAATAAACCGTACCCCGCCCGGTTCACAGATATCAGCATATTGTTTATATAAAGTCGGCACTGTCACCTGCATGTGGGCTAATTGCTCACGTAGCAGCGTAAAATCAGTCTCAGCATCACCAGTAAAAATTGTATTGATACGTTGCAATGTTTCAGCATCGGTTTGATAAGGCGTGCGTGCCAGTGCCAGCTTCTCATTATCTTGATAATAGCGGCGATAATATTCAACAATCAGCGCCTGACCATAAGCTGGGTAACTATTACTGAGGCTGACCGGGCCAAATAAATAGCGAACGTCCGGGTACTGTTTTAAAAATGCGCCAATGCCATACCACAAGTAATCCAGACTGCGTTTGCCCCAGTATTTGGGGCTGACAAAACTGCGACCCAGTTCAATCCCTTGAGCAAAATACGGCTGCATCACCGGCTGATAGTCAAACAATTCCTCAGAATAAACCTGCCGGCCGCTTTGCTGGATCCGCGCCACTTCGCCAATCCGATAGGCACCGGCTATTTCCAGCTCTTGCTCATCCCACAAAATCAGATGCCGGTAATCACGATCATATTGATCCAAATCACGCCGTTTGCCAGTCCCCTCACCGACCTGACGAAATGTCATTTCCCGCAAACGGCCAATTTCCTGCATCACAGCTGAATCGGAACAGTAATCAAATAAATAGATCTTTTTCTGATCCGCGGTTTCACCCAGTAATAAAGCGTTTTTCAGTTCCTGTTTAATTGCCCGCCGCTCCTGTGGATGGGCAATCGTATGCTCTGTTACGAACAGGGGCTTTTTGCCTTTGGCCATAAGATATAAATGCCGGCGCAATAATTTGGCTTTCTCAGCTTTGACTAATGGCAGTGCTTCAATTTGCTGGTAAGGGATCGGCTCACCAATGCATACCTGAATGGTTTTGGAGTTTTTATTAAACATTTCGCGCGCCAGCATCATGCCTGACAATGGCTTGTAAACCATCGACGCACTGTAAAATAATGATGAATTACGTGCCCCGACAAACACTGGCAAAATCGGCGAATTGGTTTTTTTGGCAAAAGTCAGAAAGCCGCTGTTCCATTTGCCATCGCGCACACCACTGGGTCTGATACGTGAGACTTCACCGGCCGGAAAGACAATAATCGCTTCATCACGATTGAGGCTGGCAATAATGGTGGCAATACTGCTTTTACGGGTAGATTTGGTTAAATTATCAACCGGCAGAAACAACGGTTTCAGCGCTGCAAAATCCAGCAACATATCGTTGGCAACAATTTTCACGTCACGGCGCACTTCACCGACCATTTTCAACAGTGATAAACCATCCAGCGCACCGAGTGGATGATTGGCAACAATCACTACCCGGCCACTTGCCGGAATATTGTTACGGTGCCGGTGAGAAATGCTGTAACTGAAATTAAAATAATCGAGCACTTCATCAATGAAATCAAAGCCGGTAAGTTGCGAGTGTTGCTCGAGGAAGCGATTCACTTCCTGCTCATGCGTGATACGGCGCAGAAAGCTTAGCGTCGACTTTTTAAACCAGGGTTTACTGTGTTCGAATTTGGGAAATTTTTGTTGAACGGCTTGTTCGATGTTCAGCATTGAAGCACTCTAAGCTATTTAATAAACAATAGCTTAGAGCAGCAATGTGACCGTTTGATAACGTTTTAATGACAGGTAGATGACAGCGACTACTGTCCAGATTTACTTTGGCTCAGGCAGCCTGTACGGGAATGGCATGACGCATATGGGTGATGTCATTATTTTCGTCGAGATACACCAATGTGGGTTTGAAATTTTCAACTTCATTGGCATCCAGCGCGGTGTAAGCGCAAATGATGATCCGATCGCCCGGCGAGGCTTTATGTGCTGCAGCGCCATTCACTGAAATAATATTAGATCCATCTTCAGCGCGAATAGCGTAGGTCACAAAACGTTCACCGTTGGCAACGTTGTAAATATGAATTTGTTCATATTCACGAATACCGGCAGCAGCCAGCAATTTACCATCAATCGCACAGCTGCCTTCGTATTCCAATTCGGAATGCGTGACACAGGCGCGATGTAATTTGGCTTTTAACAGAGTCAGTTGCATGGCAAACAAATCTTTAAATAAGACCCGACATTATCGCTTTTTAAGGACGCGCCGACAAGTTGACTGCAACATTGTCGATCAGTCGCACCTCATCAAGCCGCGCAGCGACCAGGATCCGTAATTTCTGGTCCTGATGAACATTGGCCAGCATCAAGTCTTCAGCACGACGAATATCCAGATAATCGACGGAAAATCCCGCTTTGCTGAGGGCATCAGTGGCCTCTTTAATCATGGCGGCAACATCCCGCTCACCTTTTTCCAACCGTTGTTTAAGCGCAGATAACTGCTGATGTAACATGGCGGCAACAGGACGCTGTGTGGCCGTCAGACGCTGATTACGTGAACTCATTGCCAAACCGTCCGCTTCCCGGCAAGTGACTGCTGCGACAATTTTTACCGAGAAATTAAAATCCGCTACCAATTTTCGGATCAGCAAAAGCTGCTGATAATCTTTTTCGCCAAACAGTGCTAAATCAGGCTGCACCATATTAAATAGCTTACAGACCACGGTGGCAACACCATCAAAATGGCCGGAACGTGCCAGACCACATAACTTGTCATCCATACCCGGCACATGCACATAACTGTGTAACGCCACCCCGCCCGGATACATCAGCGCATTATCCGGCGTGAATAACAAATCACACCCAGCACTGGTAAGCTTTTGAATATCATTCTTCAGCGCACGCGGATAATTAGTCAGATCCTTGGGATCATCAAATTGCAGTGGATTGACATAAATACTGACCACCACTTTATCTGCCAGCGTGCGGGCTTTTTTCAACAGTGATAAATGGCCGTCATGCAGGCTGCCCATCGTTGGCACAAAAGCAATGATCTGATGTTGTTCACGCCAGCTTTTCAGCTGCGCACGTAAACCACTGAGGCTATCCTCAATTTGCATTAAAATTGCTGCTCAGCAGTCGGAAAAGCGCCTTGTTTAACGGCCTCAACATAAGCCGTGACCGCCGCAGGAATATGACCGGTATCGGCCAGAAAATCATGACTGAAACGTGGCCGTTTACCCGGCGTCAGTCCGAGCATGTCGTATAACACCAGTACCTGACCATCACAATTTTTGCCCGCACCAATACCAATCACCGGAATGTTCAGCGACTCGGTTATTTTTGCTGCCAGTGCTGCCGGCACACATTCCAGTACCAGCATATCGGCACCGGCCTGTTCCAGTAATTTGGCATCGTGCAGCATTTGCGCAGCGGCTTCTGCTTCACGGCCCTGAACAAAATAGCCGCCCAGCCGATGCACGGATTGCGGTAATAAGCCTAAATGGGCACAAA
>Ga0307934_1001515_pt1 | contig 13976 bp, 5 predicted proteins | sample OrgLakmetageno90_FD_201838 | JGI IMG/M metagenome (GOLD analysis project Ga0307934, IMG submission 201838) | Saline water microbial communities from Organic Lake, Antarctica - #90 | ecosystem: Environmental > Aquatic > Non-marine Saline and Alkaline > Saline | place: Antarctica: Organic Lake... | reverse complement strand
TAAAGCGTCCCTCACGGGTAAGCGACCTTACCCGTGAGGGACGCTTTAGCGTCCCTCACGGGTAAGCGACCTTACCCGTGAGGGACGCTTTAGCGTCCCTCACGGGTAAGCGACCTCGCGGGACCCGTGAGGGGGGCAGGAGAGCGAACCTACAAAAATCCGAGCGTCGGATTTTTGCGTCCGCAAAAATCCTAGCGCTTATTACGCTTTAGCGTCCCTCACGGGTAAGCGACCTTATTACGCTTTAGCTTACCTCCCCCCTGCGGGGGGGGGGGGTAAGCGACCCCCTCACGGGGACCCCCCTACGGGGGCCCGTGAGGGGGGCAGGAGACCTCATATATAAGGGAGGGGGACCTATAAAACATCGTCAATAGAAATTTATTAGATAAAGATTTTATCCCCGAAGGGGGAAAACTTCGACTTAGTTACCGCGAGAAAAAGTAGGATTATCGTAGGGAGATCGTTAATAGTGCCAAACGGCAGTCAAGGTTCACCCCATAATATATTAGGGGGGGGGAACCTTCACTTAGTGTGTAATTTCTTAGAAGGGCCTCATCCCTCTAAAAGACCAGCTTTTAGAGGGATGAGGCCCTTCTAAGAAACCGAGCGGAGCGCGTGCTTCCATATTGTTTACGGACAATCCTAGGGCTTAAGTAGCGTGACCGCGGATCCCTTATATATATATGGGGTTAAGCAATGCACTCGCACATAAATAAAAAAAAGGAAAAAAATTAGAAGTTCATTTCAGCTAATTGAACTTTTTCAAATTGTTTTTTCTTAAGAACTAATAAAACTTGTGCTAATAATACAAAAACAAAGAAAACTAATAATCCTTGAATACGAGCAGGGTTTTGTAGAACAATTTCTACATCTTTTTGACCAAATCCACCAACATTAGGATTTGAAGTTAAAGGTTGATCCGCCGCTAATACTTGTCCTTCTTTAACAATTAATTCAGGACCTGGTGGAATTTTTTCAGTAATTGTTTCACCATTAGCTTTTTCAATATTAACTAAATAACCACCTTTTTTCTCATTAGCAATTGCAATAGATACTATTTTTCCTGGAGCTGGAGTGTTATAAACCGTGTTATTAGATTTTGAACCATCTGGGTAAAGTTGACCACGTCCACGGTTAGCACCTAAATAGATAGGGTATTTTAAATAAGATACATTTTTATTTTTAGCTGGATCCGGAGAAAGAATAGGTACAATTAAATCACTATATGTTTTTCCAGGTAAAGGTCCAACTACAAGAATGTTTTTCTTGTCGGGACTATAAGGTTGGTAATAAACATTACCAACTTTTTTCTTCATTTCTTCTGGAATACGATCCGCAGGTGCTAATTCAAAACCTTCTGGAAGAATTAAAACAAAACCTACATTTAAATCACCTTTTTTACCTTTAGCATTTACTTGTTTAGATGATTTATCGTATGGAATTTCAACAGCAGCTTCAAAAACTGTATCTGGTAAAACCGCTTGAGGTACTTCAATTTCAGCTGGTTTTTGAGCCAAGTGACAGTTAGCACAAACAATACGACCTGTAGCTTCACGAGGATTTTCGTAGTTTTGTTGTGCAAAAATAGGATAAGCTTGTGCATTAGGCGTAGCCACAATTAATAAACCGGTAATTACCGTAAAAAAGAATTTTTTAAAACTCACAATTATTTTTAAAATGACCTTTGGCCTTATAACAAATAGAAAAGATATATATCTTGGTTCCCTATATAAATAAGGGAACCACACCTTCCTACCTCTTCAGGAGTAAGTTACAGCGCCCCAAACCCGTCCCCCGCAGGGGGGGGGCCGCCCTCACGGGTATTTTTTATATGTGATATGTCTAATAGAACTATCTTATTCAATTTTCCAGAATCTAAGCATCTTTAAAAAAATAGTGTTTGGTTTTTCTATATTTGTATGTATCTTGTTCTAAATATTATTAGAATCATTCCATTTATTTTTTAGATTTAGTCTTATCAAAAAGTATTTTAACATAAAATAGTAAATACTACAATTCGATTTTGTTGTTCATTCTGTTATAAACTCTTTTAGTTTAATCCCCGTACGGGGTTCAAAATTTTGAACTATAGTCCGTACTCCGCAGGGGGAGAAGGTCCTGGCAGGTCGCCTCCCTGACGGGTTTGCGTCTCTCCCCCCTACGGGGGGGGCAAACCCGTCCCGCCAGGGGCGGGGGAGGCGCTAGGAATTCGCGATCGCGACCCTCCCCCCGTAGGGGGGGGGGCTAATTCCGACAGAGGTCGCGTACCCCCCCCCGCAGGGGGGAGGTACGCTAAAGTGCGAAGCGTCAGGTCGCTTCCCTCACGGGGTCGGAGCGCCCCTCACGGGTCCCTTCGACCCCGTGAGGGGCGCTCCGAGTCTATTCGCGAGTAAAGGGACCCGTGAGGGTCGCGCCGCCCCCCTCACGGGCCCCCCTCACGGGGAGGGGGGCGCAACCCTCACGGGGAGGGGGGCGCAACCCTCACGGGTCCCTTCGACAAGTCGCAGATCTTCGAGGACGGCCCCCCTCCTCTTTAGGAGGAGGGGGGGCCGTCCTCGAAGATCTGCGAGTTCTCGAAGGGATTTACGCGCCTCCCTCCCCGTGAGGGGGGCGCGTCCCCCGCCCCTGGCGGGACGGGTCCCTTCGACAAGCGTCCCTCACGGGTACCTTCGACAAGCGTCCCTCACGGGTACCCGTGAGGGACGCTGCATTGCCTTAAAGCAACCCCCCCGCAGGGGGAAGGCCCCCCCTAAAGGGGAGGGCAGCGACCTCCTTAATAAGTACTAAATTTGCTAAATGCTATGAAGCAGTGTATGGAAAAGAATTCTTCCCGGCGTTGTAGACATATACTGCTGAGTTAATTGTGAAGTAGGATTAAAATGACGAATATAATTATATGATAGTTCTTGCCAATGTCCTAGACTAGAAAGTCGTATTTCAAGAGGTTCTTCTTGATCATTACCGTTTTCAATTAATCCAGCCCATTTTACCCAAACAATTGCATGTAAATCTATTTTTTGTAAATTATAAGCATAAAGTACTTTTTGGAAATCGTTAAAAAATAGACCCGAACCACGTAAGAAAGAAAGTGTACCTTTATTCGAATTAGTTGTTAAATAATAACAACCTAAAACCATATCTTGACTAGGAATAGACAAAGGATCTCCTGTTGCAGGCGAAAGTAGATTATTACGAGACAACATAAGTTTCCAAGCTTCTGCACGAGCTTCTATAGTGATAGGAACATGAACAGCCATTTGATCTCCATCAAAATCAGCATTAAAAGATGAACATACTAAGGGATGCAATAAAATTGCACGCCCTTCCACTAATTTGGGAACAAATGCTTGGAATCCTAAACGATGTAATGTAGGCGCACGATTTAATAATACTGGGGAAACTTGCATAATTTCACGTAAAAGTTCTAAAGCTAATGGACGATTAGTTTTAATCAAAGCTTTAGCTCCGACTACTGTTTTAGCGTAGTTTTTGTTTAATATTGTTTTTAATAAAAAAGGTAAATATAATTCTAAAGCCATTTCTAATGGTATACCACATTCATAAAGTTTTAATTTAGGTCCTACGACAATAACTGAACGTCCCGAATAATCGACCCTTTTACCCAGTAGAAATTGTCTAAAACGACCTTGTTTACCTTTTAAAATGTCGGATAACGATTTTAAAGCGCGCCCACGCGAATCTTTTTCGCCACCACTTTGTCCATTTTGTATTAAATTGTCTACTGCTTCCTGCAATAAACGTTGCGCATATTTCATTTCATATGAATGACTTGTAGCTGGATCTTTTAAAAATTTTTTTAAACGATCATTTCTATAAATAACTCGTTGATAAAATCTATTTAAATCTGAGGCTGCAATTTGCCCCCCCATTTTAACAATAGGTCTTAAATCAGGTGGTAAAACAGGTAAAACCGTCAAAATCATGGAAGATGGATCTGAATCTTTTCTAAATAATTTTCTAACTAATTTAGTCCGACGAATTAATAAATCACGTTTTTTACACAATTCTTTCATTTCGATTTGTGAACTTTTATCATAGATAAAAATCTTAATATGCTTTTTTAGTCTAAAAATCGATTTATTTAAAATATACAATAATAACCTATTTTGTTTATCTAATTTTTTCATTTCACTAAAAGTTAACTCATTTAAAAGTTGTTGTACTATACCAGGACCTGAAAAAAAAGAATTATTAATCAACACACCATATGGGGCGCCCCCCCTAAAGGGGAGGGCGCCTGACGGTGTTTTCTTTTTTGATAAACTCGTGGTTTGATTGGGTTGCGCAAAGGTCGCAGAACCCCCCCTAAAGGGGAGGGCGGCGTTCGAATCATAATTAGGCGGAATTGGGCGTACGCCGCCCTCCCCTTTAGGGGGGGCCCCCCCTAAAGGGGAGGGCGGCCAAATACGACCCAATTCTGCGGTAGGATTAGTCCCCCCTTCGGGGGGACTAATCCTACCCTTACCGGCTTCGCGCGCCAACACCATAGATTTTTTATCATACGTTTGAGAATGAAATGCTGTCGAAGAAATACGATCTTTATACGCAAAAATAGGTTGATCTTTAGAATTAGAAGATGACAGGTGAGTAACTCCACCAGGCTTAGCACCTGTATTATACAATAAAAAGATTTCCCAATCTTTCCCTTCATTTACCCTACTACCCCAACGTTCACGATGAGATAATGTATATACATTATTATATAAACGTTTTCTTTGCGTATATGACACGTTAGCTGCCGCTTTAAGCGCCTGTGCTCCCTCCCCCCCTAAATATGGGGGGGACGGTCCCCCCCCTTCGGGGGAGAGGGCGCCCGCCCGGGCTTCGAACAAAGTTCCACTTTTATATTCTTTATCGAAGAAATTTCTATCGAAATTTCTTCTAGAAACTCGGAGATTCAAAGATTTTGAATCTCCGAGTTTAGAATTTGAAAATTCTGGGGACTCACCTCTAATAAATAGAGGGATAAGAGCATCGTTAACTTCCTTGCGCATAGATGGAGATAGGAATTCTCTCATAGAGTAACTTTCAAATTGACGCGATAGTGTATTCGTTTGTTTGCCGCCCTCACGGGCCCTCCCCATTATTGTGGGTGGGTGGCCTTTAGAATCGTCAGTTTTAACACTGAACTTGTCTTTTATCGAAGAAAATTCAATAGAATTTTCTTCGAGAAAACTCGAATCTTTTCCCCCCTTATATATATAAGGGGGGAAAAATTCGACTTTTGCATTTAAATAGTCAATAGGTACATTTCTTTCAAACGCATTAATGTCGAAAACGTTTTCCCCTCCTTTTTTCTGAATTGGATATTTGCCATTATTTAACGTATATAAATCAAAGTAAGGTTGGTTTAATCGTCTCACCTGCAAAGGTAGTCTTTTGTTCATATCTATTAATAAATTTTTAGATATTATAACTAAACCTAGTTTATAATTGAACTTTGATTTATTCAATTGTATAAAAGAGGGTCCCTCTGATGAGAGGTGACCCTCTTTCTTTTTGTCCGAAACAAAGTTTCGGAGAAAAAGAGCGGATTTCTTTCTACGGAGTACATCAGTGCGTAGCTTAGGCGAATCTAAAAGTGCACCTCCCCCCCCTAAATATGGGGGGGACGTATATATAGGTCCCCCCCTAAAGGGGAGGGCGCCCGGCCGCTGACTCGATTGACTTTTTGAATTATTGTTAGCGGGTGCGCCTATTGAAGAGACTACTCCCTGTTCGCTTAAGGGCGCCGTCGAAATGTTTTTTTTACTATCTAATGATACAATTCTACTATGTCGAGTCATTTGAAAAATTTTGCCCATAACTAAAGACGCCATAAACCCATTTTCGGCTAATAAATCCACAAGTGAAAAAATGTCTAAACTCAAAAAATCCGTCATTTCTCCTGCTTTTTTATCCATAAGTTGTGCGATACTATAAGGTATCGGAATATCTGTATAATAAAAAATAGACATTGGAGGGTTTAATGCTGCTGGCGTCCCCCGCCCCTGGCGGAATATATGGGACTCCGCCGAGCTTTGTGCTGTTTTAAGCGTATAATTTTTTGTATTTTGGAAATGGAGATCAAATATAGGTTGCTTTATATTTTGTATGGTAAGTAATACATTTTTTTTAAAAAAAATTTTAACTACTTTAATAATACTTTTTAAATATTTTATCGTCGTTTTACTTGCATATATTTTATTTCTTTTATAATAATGAAAGAATAGATTCAAATTGTTTGACGTTATATGTTGGGTTGTCCCTTCCATTTTTGGGTGCGTTAAAAAATACGATAGAGTTTTATACATTGCTTTTAGATAAGCTTTTTTATAAATATTTTGCCATGTTTTTACAATAGAATTCATGACAATTTTTTTATGCAGCATGCGTTGAAGAGAAGATTTAATATACAAATTAATACTACTTTTTTTAGTAATATTATTAATGATAAGCGAAGGTCCTACTTTACTTCTATCTACTGCAGTTAAATGTGTATAACTATTATTACTATTTAATTTTCCTTCCCCTTTCTCTTCACGGGGCTGGGTTCCCTGTACAAATTCTTTGTTAACGTCGAGTTGTGTATTTTCACTTAAAATAGATTTATCGAATTCATCAGGTTGTACTTTATCTCTATTTAAGAGACTATGTATATGTATATGTATATGTGTTTCACTGAATGTTTTTTGTATTAACATACTTTGTAAATGAAAAGTATTCTCCTTAAAAAAGCTATTAATTAACTCATTATAAATAAGACTCAATTGTAAAATTGAAAGAAATTGTGTTAATTCCTTACGGGTTTCGTTCCGCCAGAGGCGGGCGAGCAAGATAGAAAACCTTATAGAAGAACTAGCTGATATGACAGAACCTACTGGGTTCTGTTGCTGCATGAAATGAGACGAGTTTTCCACTTTGATAGGTTTCTGCAACAAATTAAGAATTTTCGATGTTTTCTTAAGGGCCGCCCTCACGGGTTTAGAGCTGCCCTCCCCTTTAGGGGGGGCCTGCGTTTGGTGGACCGGCCGGCCTGGAGCTCTTTGCTCTCCGCTAAAAATTGATCCTCTCTCCCCAATATATAAAGGGGGGGGGGTTAACTTATTATCTTTTAATAACAGATTAATATTAATATCCCCTTGCGCGAAGCCTTCTGCCCCCCCAATATTTATTGGGGAGGAGCGCCAATTTTTAATTGTATTAATACGTTTCTTTTTAGAATCTAAAAAAGTAGCTATAGGAATACTTTCACGGTCAGGTATTGAATTCCCTTTATCGGGTCCACCCCTTGATATATTGGGGTGGACCTGTGAGGGGGACGTAGCTGAAGTTCCATTTTTCACATTTGAAATGGATATCCCGTCAGAGATATATTGGGGGGCATTTTTAGCTTTAGACCATGAGGCATAAATTTTTGATGGAGAATCCAAATCGAATCCTGATGTTTTATAGGTTTGTAAAGCGCTAGCTGCTGAATCGGAATGTTCTATAGTAAATGTCTCTGAACAATAGGTTATTGATTGTAAATGACGTTTTTTTATATCTAATAAAATAGATAAATAACTAGGGGTTCCTTTTAAAAACCAGACGTGAGTAACAGGTGATATTAATTTAATATAACCTAATTGATAACGACGAATGACAGACCAAGTATATTCAACATCACAATCAGGACAAAATTTACGAAGTTTACGTTTTGTTTTCTTTTCCCCGACAGAGGAAATTTTGTCGCCCTCCCCCCCTGCGGGGGGGGTTTTTAGTCCAAAAGTTAATTCACTTAAAGATTTTTTGGGTTGGAGATTATCTTCCGTAACGTTAGATTTGGATAAATCTTTTCTATCTGTTTCTCGAAGGGAATATTTTGCAGTTTTATCTATTTTACCACAAGAACATTCAAAATCTTTAAGAGGTCCAAATATTCTTTCACAAAATAACCCCCCTTTTTGGGGTTTAAAAGTTTTATGATGTAAAGTATTTGCATTTAATACTTCGCCATAAATTTTACCATTCGGTAAAGTTTTTTCCGCCCATTGCAATATTCTTAACGGAGAAGCTATTCCTATTGTGATTAGTTTGACTTCTGTAAATTTAGAATAAGATGTATATAATCTTTTTTGAAAATCATAGGAGCGCTGGCCCGAGGAGCTCCCGCTTCCCCGCCCCATATATATGGGGCGGGCTATTTTATTATGCCCATTAGAGATCGTATATTTTTTTTGTACAGGAGAGTCTATACTACGATCTTCTTTAGTACTACGTACTGTAGACAAATTCTTAAATTCTGTGCTCTGTTTTAATTCATTTTTTAAGTTTGTCCCCCTTAAATATGAGGGGGCCCGGCCCCATAAATATGGGCCGCCTTTAGCTTTAGTAAGTAGGACACCGGGGCTACTGACAGCATATTTTTTTAGTATACTACTTCTTTTTAAATTTACGTTTTTATGCACAAGTGCAATAAAAGGAATAGACAAACGTACCCCACAAGAATTGCAAGAATTGCAAGAATTGCAAGAATTGCAAGAATTGCAAGAATTGCAAGAATTGAAAGAATTCATGGTTGATTTCTCTTTTTTTAATAAGGCTATTTATTTTTAAATTTAGGGTACTCGCGAATAGACTCGCAGCGCCCCTCACGGGGTCGAAGGGACCCGTGAGGGTCCCTTCGAGCAACTCGCAGATCTTCGACCCCCCTTTTTAGAAAAGGGGGTTCGAAGTCTGCGACTTGTTCCCCGCCCCTGGCGGGCCCCTTATATATGGGGGTGGAGATGTTCGCGCCCCCCTCACGGGGAGGCCCGTGAGGGCGGCGCGAACATCCTCCGGACGACCCTATATTTATAGGGCCGTCCTGGAAGCAACTCGCAGATATTGAGTACGGCCCCCCTCCTCCTAAAGAGGAGGGGGGCCGTACTCGAAGTCTGCGACTTGCGTCGGAATTGTCCGCCTCCCCCCTGCGGGGGGGGGGCGGACAATTCCGACACCCCGTGAGGGGCGCTCCGAGTCTATTCGCGAGTATACGAAATTTTTTCGACAAGGGGATCGTCGCGAGTACCAGCTGAATTGGCCGGATTTGTCCGTAGGACAAATACGACCCAATTATCCGTGCTGACGGGGGGAACAAACGTAAATACCTTATAGGTCAGGAGGTGGCCTTATGGGGCTACGCCTATAAGGCCACCTCCTGCGGCTCTGTTTTCGTACGAATAATACTTGTATATTAGCTCAAATTTGTACGAAATCGACAAAATACTACTGTCCGTGAGAGGGCTTTTATAAGCCAGGGCACCCCTTCTATTGCTAGAACAAAAATAACCTATTTATTTAAAAATCAATATCAATAGCCTTTTTATTACTTTCACTATATTAACTAAATAAATTACTCATCCACTTCATAATAAGACTTTTATAAAATAGAAAAAGTCTGTAGCGCCCCTCACGGGGCGTCGGATTTTTGTACGAGTGCTACCTTCGCACTAATACTTAATATGCGCTAGTATTTGTCAGTCGACCAATCCTACTTCAGTCGTAATTTGCTACAGTTCCTCCCGTCGCTTCCCCTGCGGATATAAAGGGGGGGGGCTAGGTTAGCGAATAGAGTCGTAATTGGGTAGGATTTGTTCTACGGACAAATACTAACCAAATACTAACCAAATACTAACCAAATACTAACCAAATACTAACCAAATACTAACCAAATACTAACCAAATACTAACCAAATACGCACCAAATCCGTCCCAAATCTGCCCCACTTAATACCCCTTCTACCCGGAGGGTAGACTCGTTAAGGCTTCGAAGGTTGCGTCATTGACGACGCGACAATTACGTCCTCCGACAGGACGACCACCGCTTGTAACTTTCTTAATAAAGTCTATATTTATTAAGTGTAGCCTAATAATCTGCTTTTAGGGCATTTTTATTTGACAGTCAAACACATAAAGTTATGTCTATGCATAACTTTGTTTTTAAGGCTAGTGTAACTTAATCGTTAATAGCCCTAAGTGTACTTTTTACTTTTTTTTTTTCTTTTTCGGAATGGCAGGACTTGAACCTGCAACCACACGCTCCCAAAGCGTATACGCTACCAAATTGCGCTACATCCCGTGTCATATAATTATATATTATATATATATCTTATATATACCATATAAAAGTAGTTTTTTAAAAAACTACTATTTGTTGTAAATATTAGATAAAGAAAACAAATCTAATATTTTTTCAAAATAAAGCTATTAAGTACTATATATAATAGAAAGGCGTGCCTTAAATACTTTTTTGACATGCCAAACATTTGAGCGCGCTACTATCTGACCATGTAGATAGATTAGCACTCTATTTTTCTAGTGCATACTTTATTCTCTTTATTTTATATATTACTACATATTAAATCAATTCTTTAATAATACCTACATATAATCGATTTATTAAATATTTCTTTTTTTTTATAGGCACGTCCGGACTCGAACCGGAAACATACTGCTTGTAAGGCAGTCACTCTACCATTGAGTTACGCGCCTTTTTTTTTAATCATTAAAATAAATATATACATATTCAATTTTTTTTTCTAGTTGACGTTTTATTGTTAAACGTTGACTCTCCCTATTTAAAAGTTTTTGTTACCTACCAAAAAGCAAACTAATTGAGCAACTCGAAAGCGAGGTACCCCTTAACATAATGCAGATCTATAATCTTATAATCTTGATTCTTTTTTTTATGTTTATATTTAAAAAAAGAATATTTATTATCTTTTATCGAATAAAATTATATATAATTTTATTTTTCCCCTTTGGGAGTAAAAATTAGCACTCGCTAATAGACTCGGAGCGCTTGTCCCAGGACGGCCCTATATATATAGGGCCGTCCGGAGGATTTTCGCGTCATGCGCGAAAATCCCTTTACTCGCGAATATACACGGAGCGCCCCTCACGGGGTCGAAGGGATTTTCGCGCCCGTGAGGGAGGCGCGTAAATCCCTTCGAGTGCGAGCGAACTAGCCTCGCTAGTCGCTCCCCCCCTTCGGGGGGGTAGCGAATAGCGGGGCGATTCGCTCGGACGGACGCAAAAATCCTAGCGCTTACCCGTGAGGGACGCTTTAGCTTAATAAGCGACCTTATTACGCTTTAGCGTCCCTCACGGGTAAGCGACCTCGACCCCCCTACGGGGGGAGAGCGGACCTACAACTCGCAGATCTTCGAACCCCCTTTTGAGAAAGGGGGTTCGAAGTCTGCGACTTGCGTCGGAATTGTCCGCCTCCCCCCTGCGGGGGGGGGCGGACAATTACTAGCGCTTAAATTGCCCCCCCCCCGTAGGGGGGAGGGGCGCAAACCCGTGAGGGAAGCGACCTCTGCGGCAGGACCCGTGAGGGCAGCGCTCAGTCGGAATTCGCGATCGCGACCCTCCCCCCGTAGGGGGGGGGCGAATTCCTAGCGCATCCCTCACGGGTTTGCGTCCCTCCCCCTACGGGGGGGGGCAAACCCGTGAGGGATGCGACCTACGTCGGATTTTTGCCCCCCCCCCGTAGGGGGGAGGGACGCAAAAATCCGAGCGCTTACCCGTGAGGGAGGCGTACGCGTCGTAATTGGCGTCCGCCAACCCGTGAGGGACGCCGGCGGATTTAGCCTCCCTCACGGGGGCTAAATCCGACCCAACCCGTGAGGGAAGCGCTCGGAATTGTCCGCCCCCCCCCCCCGCAGGGGGGAGGCGGACAATTCCGACACAAGCGCTCCGTAATAAGCGACCCCCTCACGGGGACCCCCCGTAGGGGGCCCGTGAGGGGGGCAGGAGACCCCATGTATATGGGAGGGGGACCTACAAAAAACCGACGGACCCACAAAAATACTACAGACGAGACTCGCAAGTCTCGTTCGCTCAAATCGCCCTACCCGTGAGGGGGACGTTAACTTTTTTATTCAAAAAAAAATGAAATGAAAATAGAAAAGGTAAGGTGCTTTAAATAAATTATTTATTTAAAGCACCTTACCTTTTCTATTTTTTGTGTAAGAATCAATCTAATAAGTAATCAATTGATGGAGGAATAAAAACCGAAACTGAGGGAAATATATTTTTATTCAAGAATAGATGTAACAACACCAGCGCCTACTGTACGACCGCCTTCACGAATAGCAAAACGCATACCTTTTTCAATAGCAATAGCGTTAATTAACTCAACAACCATACTAATACGGTCACCAGGCATTGCCATTTTGTTAGAATGTTCTTCAGCCACTGAAGAAGGATTACGCATTTGAATATGTGAAAAAGATGAAACTTTACCAGTTACGTCTGTTGTACGTACATAAAATTGTGGAGTATAACCAGTTAAGAAAGCTGAGTGACGACCACCTTCTTCTTTAGTTAAGATATAAACTTGAGAATCAAATTTTGTATGTGGTTTAATACTTCCTGGTTTAGCTAAAACCATACCACGTTCAATATCTTTTTTTTGGATACCACGTAATAATACACCTACGTTATCACCTGCCATAGTTTCTTCTAATGTTTTTTTAAACATTTCTAAACCAGTAACAACTGTACTTTTTGTATCTTTTAAACCAACTACTTCTACGTTTTCACCGATTTTTAAAGTACCACGTTCCACACGTCCTGTAGCTACAGTACCACGACCTGTAATAGATAGAACGTCTTCCACCGCTAGTAAGAAAGGTTTTTCTGTTTGACGTTCTGGTGTAGGAATATAAGTATCTACTTTTTCCATTAGATCATAAATTTTATCAATCCATTTGTTTTCACCACGTTTAACTTTAGGATTTTCAACAAGTGCTTCTAAAGCTAATAAAGCAGAACCTGATACAATAGGGATTTCATCCCCAGGGAATTCGTATTTATCTAAAGTTTCACGAACTTCTAATTCTACTAATTCTAGTAATTCTTTATCATCTACTTGGTCTTCTTTGTTTAAAAAAACTACAATATTTGGTACACCTACTTGTTTAGCAAGTAAGATGTGCTCTTTTGTTTGTGGCATTGGACCGTCAGCACCTGATACTACTAAAATAGCCCCATCCATTTGAGCGGCACCTGTAATCATATTTTTAACATAATCCGCATGACCTGGACAGTCCACATGTGCATAATGACGGTTATCTGTTTCATATTCTACGTGTGCTGTATTAATTGTAATTCCACGAGCTTTTTCTTCAGGTGCTGAATCAATTTCATCATATTTTTTACCTAATCCTACACCTTTAGCTGCTAATGTCATTGTAATAGCCGCCGTTAATGTAGTTTTTCCATGGTCTACATGTCCAATAGTTCCAATATTTACATGTGGTTTTTTACGTTCAAATTTAGCACGTGCCATATTTTTTTTTTATTAATATATCTTTTATATAAGCCAATTTTTCGAGTATACCCCATTATAACGTTTTATTCTTTTGTACCTAGATACTTATGATGAACTTTTTTGTAGTATAAAATGACGTTAATTTAAAGCATATAAATTATATAAAGAAAATTTATATAATTTTATCTTAAAGATTGTCAATTGATTATAAATCAATAATCTAATTAATAATTTAGATAGCATAAACGTTAATTATAAATAATTCTAATCTCTAATTACTATTTTTTTAGTAAATAAATAATAAATAAGATTTAAATCTTAATCCTAAATTATAAGACAAAAAACTTAATGTTTTAAACTAAAGGTTTTCGAGAAACCTAAAAGTCGAATTTTTCCCCCCCTTATATCCGCGGGGGGAAGATATTCGAGTTTTCCCGAATAAAATTCTATACCGTAACAAAATTCCTTTCTATAGGAATTTTTCCCCCCCTTCGGGGGGGAGGGATCGACGATGTTTTCGTGTACTCGCGACGATCCCCTTAGGGGATCGTCGCTCCCCCCCTTCGGGGGGGTAGGTTCGCTCCCCCTTTGGGGGGAGTCGGACCCGTGAGGGTGGCGTATGCAGCGTCCCTCACGGGTTGCCTGCACGACCCTATTTATATAGGGTCGTGCAGGA
>Ga0307934_1001513_pt1 | contig 13983 bp, 13 predicted proteins | sample OrgLakmetageno90_FD_201838 | JGI IMG/M metagenome (GOLD analysis project Ga0307934, IMG submission 201838) | Saline water microbial communities from Organic Lake, Antarctica - #90 | ecosystem: Environmental > Aquatic > Non-marine Saline and Alkaline > Saline | place: Antarctica: Organic Lake... | reverse complement strand
CAAATTCAAACCATTTTGTGAAATCTACTATGTTTATTATTACTAAAATTATCCAGCCCAAAAGTGTTAAGGTTTTTTCTAGTTGTTTTTTACCAAGGGCGCTGCTTATTGTTTCTCCAAAAACTCCGAAAGAATAACCGCCATCACTCAACGCATTATTCCAAAAATGCCGAAACAAATAATTTGCTGCTACGTCAATTTCAAAAGCCATAACAAACGATCTCTTGTCGATTAGTTGATACCACTTTCGACCTTTAACATCTGTGAAAAGAAACAGAATTAAGGATGCTAATCCTACAATAGTAAAAAGTACCAACGCTATTAAGGAAAGTAATAAACTCATAATTGCATTTTTTTAGCGTTAATAAATATTTGATTCATTTCTGCTTGAGTTTTTCCAAATGCTTGTCCTACCATTCCGACAAACGGATTTGAAAGGTCGAAAGTGTTAGCCTCTTTATAGCTTATTTGCGCCTGTGTCCTTGTTGGCTCAGGCAGTGTGTTTATGACTTGTAAAATATCTGCCTCATAAATTCCATCGGCTGCAAGTTGCATCTTAAAATTTAGATTAGGAACTACTTTTGATGCTTCTAGTTCTTCGGCTGCTAACTCTTCAATAGTCTTGTCAATTACATAATAAGTGCAAAGGTCATTTGCATCATCGTAATAAAAAGAGCCTCGCTTTTTATCTTCATTTACAATAGGATAAACAACATCTTTAAATCCTTCTTCTATTGCGTTATAAGGCATTTTATTTTCCCAAAAAGTAGGTAATTGAGAAAAGAAAACCCAGTCATCATTTATTAGTTTAGCTTTCATATTAGTTCTAAATTATTAACTCCTTTTTGATACATTAACCCGATTTGTTCAGGTGTCAATTCTGCGTTCCAAAAACCTAAACAGTCCATATTTCCTTTATAAGATAATGGGCTAGATAATTTCGTCCATCCAGCCACTCCAATGGTTATATCTTGGGGATATGTTTTCATTATAGTAAAAGAATTTGTGTTTACAACTGAAGTTGTCGCTGCTTCATTAACGTAAATATTAATTCCTAGATTTCCATCATATGTTGCTGTTACCATTTGCCAACTGTTAAGATTGTAGGCAGCAGTATTAAAAGCGGTTAAGAATCTTGTAGCACCTCCCGATGGTCTATCATCATTAAAAATTAAAAATCTATAACCATTAGTAGAATCGTAAGAAATTTGAAACTCAGCGTTATCAGCTTGCTCTCTTTTAGTTACAAAAAAATTATATGAGTTTTCGGCTGTTGGATAAAACCAAAATGAAATACTAAAAGCTCTGTCAGTAGTTCCATTTCCAAAGTCAAAATCACTTGAATAAGGGATAGTAGCATAACTAGGAGAAGAAACACTATCAAATTTAGCTGAATGTGTCCCAGCTCTTTTAGGGCTGGTTTGAAAAGCTACATTTGTACCGCTTGCATTATTTGCAGTCCTTTGATCTAAAAAATTATTATCAAAACGATAGTAACTAAAAAGCTTATCTAAAGGAATAATTTCAGCACTCGCTGCACTAAACACCATCATTAAATTTCCAAATACTGCCATTATATTATTTTTACGTAGTTAGCTGTTTGGAAAAAAGGCTCTGAGCTATCCAAATTTCTAAATGATAAATAGTTTCTTGTTGTCGTTAAAGCAAAGTTAACAGGTGTGTCGCTTATATCTGCAAGAACAACACCAGCGGGAAACGCTAGAATCCTATTTGACGCGTTTGCAGTAACCTCTAAAGCTTGTATTTTTGTTTCTTCGTAAGCTGTAAAGTTTGAAAAAGTTAAAGTAGTATTACCCGTTAAGTTTAATTTAAATTTAACCGCTAAAGACCAATCAATGTTAACCGTACCTGATACATCGCCCAAATCTGTTATGGTAGTAAAAGCAACGTCTAGGAGTTTTTTAGGGTCTATTTTTTGAGGTTGATCTGATGCATTTTGAATTAAAACTTTTGGAGATACAGGTATAGTAGCTGCCTCGCCCCTTGAGCTGAAATAAGTTAAAAAAGTAGCGTTTAAAAGATTTACATTATCTATTTTTTTTATCTCTCCATCTGCTCCAGCGGGATCAACAATCAACACCTTTGAACTTACAGGCAATAAATTTGCAGTAGTTAATTCATTAGGCTTTACTACCTCAGAAATTCTTGTGTTTATTGCGTCTATTTGATTTTGTATCGACATGTTACGAATTTACGTTATTTATATTGATTCTTAATAATATTTGTTTTATTTTATTCATCGATTACAAAACCATTTGAATCTAAGAATAAACCGTTAGTTATAACGTAGCTACCAACCGCATAATCAGGAATAGTATTAAGCGCATAAGGGTTATAAATTTGATTTACATTATCAAACACCTCTAGTTTTTGTAAAGTAACATTCATTTTATACAAGTTGCTTGCTCCTATCGCTTCTATTTCGGGTGTGCTGTTTTTTGCTAATTGCATACCATCGATAAAAATAACGTTGTTAACCAAAACTTTACTTATTTGCTCGACTACTCTGTAAGGAATGCCGTAAAAGCTAAAGTTAAACTGATCGTAAACCCGACTTTCTAACTGAATTAATTTGCTATCTGATTGGTAGGTGTCTATTTCATCGCTTGGTGCATATACAGGGTAGATATCATAAGGAACTCTGAATCGACCTATAAATCCAGTACTCCAAACAATATCGTTATTCTCGCTGCTACCATAGACAAATAAGTGGTTTTTTTCATGACTATCTGATACCTCTATTGCCTCACTAAAAGCACTTCCCAATGTTGGGTTTGCCGATGTTCCGTATTCTAAAATTATTTGATAAACGCCGTCTAAATCAGATATATCAAAAGCTATCTCATACACTTCATAAGGTTGGATATTGTAATATGTAGACGCTATTATTGCGGTGTCAGATAACGCGCTAATCAAGTTGTTAGCGGTTACTATTTCCCAGCGTTCAAATTCTAAATTATAAACAATATCCGTTATAACTTCATAACTACTATCTACTCTTATATAACTACCTACTTTATAAGCGTCTGGATAGTTTCCGTTTAAATTATAAGACCCCGTAATGCCTCCAGCCTCGTTGTAAGTGTTTCCATTTGTAAAAAATACACGTAACCTTAAGTCTATGCCCCTATATTTAAAAGCGTCTCTACTCTCAAAAGCCCCTATATTACTTGTTTTAACTTGAAATGGTGCTGTGTCTATTTCTGTACCATTGCAGTCAACTAGTTTTGCGGTATTTTCAACAAAACTAGATTTAACTTGAACACTTAAAATGCTATCACTAGGCTTAAAAGGACACAAATAGTTGAAGGCTGGATAGTTTAATTGATTTTGTGTAATTAAATTATCAGCGTTATAATTTTCATTAGGCACTATGTCCCTAGTTAATGTAAAAGGTAAGGGATTACTAGGGCTTATGTAAAAATACGGTGGTGCGCTGTTTTGTCCAGGTTGAAAATCGCCTATCACGTAAACAGTACTCACAACACATCCAAATGGGTCTTTTGCATAAACATTATACGTGCCGTTTAGAAGACCGCTAAAGGTGTTTGATGTCTGAAAGGTTACGTTATCTAACGAAAAGGTTAAAGGTCTCACACTGACTGGCGTTACCCTTGCATAATCCACACTTATATTAACCCCTTGCGGTGTAGCATCCTCAGATATTTCTAAAAGATTACCAGTAATAAATACGGGTGTAGACTGAAATAAAGAGGCTCTAAATGCTACTTTATTATCTGATGTCCTTATATCGATAGCGTAACTTAATGCCCTACTATATTCAAATTCTATAAAAGTTGCAGCCGTTTGAGTTAATCTAATAGGCTCAAAAATCTCTGTAAATTCAATGTTTGCGTCTATTCTCACGAGAACTTTAGCACATTTGTCAGTAGGATTTTCTAAATAAGAAACGTTAGTAATTACTAAAGATGTAACGTTAGGAGTAGTTGACACCGTTGCGGTTGCAAAAGAATTGCTTATAGTATAGCCATCAAAAACGTTATCTTCATCCGCTTGAATAGTTACAACAGCATCATTTATTTGTACTTCAAAAAGGTCTGTTTGGTCGTAATCAACTTGAAAGGCTTGCGCGTAATTCTGAGCTAAAATAATGTTATAATTAGGGTCAGAAATATCAGGAAGAGAAACCTCAAAATTATTTATTCTTTGCGACTTAAATGTCTCTAATCCTGTTAAAGTTTTGTAAACAGGATCAAAAAGATTTATAGTGTCTCCTGATGTAGCAAAATCGCTGAATGTAATTACTATTGTACTTGCCATTTTTTTATAAGTTTATCCGCTGCTTGCTAATATGATCCCGCTGCTTGACCTTGTTAAATTAATATTTTAAAATTCACTTTGATTTAAACTAGCTTTTAACACCGTGAAAGTTCCTTCGTCTTTAGGCTCGTAGCTCATTAAGTAACCGTAGTTAATTTGTTGTTGGTCGTCTTCAAATCGAATTAATTTGTAATAATTAGGAACTCCGTCAGTTGTTCCGCTTAATAAACTAAGTTGATCATCACTTAATTTATACTTAAATGTTATTTCTATAGGCTCAAAAAGAGGTGCTTTAAAAACGTTGTTTATATAATCACCATTTTCAGCTCTAGCCGTTCCTCCTATTAATTTGGTAACTAAAATACTATTTCTAAAAGCACTTACAAATCTAGTTTTTAAACTTTGAAAATAAGTTAAGTAGCTTAAATAATTACTATTTCTAAACAGATTGTTTACAGGACTTAACCTTAAATTATAAGCAGTTTCAGGGCTAAATATTCCAGTAGGTAACTCGCTAAAATCAACACCAAAACGCCTGTTGAAATATCTAAATTTTTCAACTCCTAATATATTTGTAGATAGCTTATAGCAATCGATAAAAAAGTTGTCTTTATCTTGCTGGGTGTCTTCAGTAGGGAAGCTTTCAAATTGCTTTCGTCTTGTTAACTCGATACCTATTGTGTCGGCTCTAATGTCGCTTAAAAAGTCTTTTTTTGCATCTACATTTCTAAAGCCATGAGTAAAAGAACTATCTGTGTTATATTCGTCTAAGCCTTGGTTTTCTTCATAATCACCACCTTTTTTGTAACCTATGTTAATACTATTAAATATTAGTTTTTCGTTGTATTTTTCTATTACATCACTAACGCGCCCTAAGTCTAAAAGAATATCAGGTCTAAAAAAGTAATCTAAAGGCTCTAATACTAGCCTTTCTTGCTCGTTTATTGTTTCTACGCCGTAATAGCAATTGAAAACAGACGCACAACTTTCAAATAAATGCTTAAGGCTCAACTCTACACTATCGGGAAAATTTCTTATCTTCTTACCGCTTGTGATTAATACGTCTTTAAACTCGTTGTTTGTGAAGTAATCAGTTTTAAAAACGTTGCTACCTGTTATTATTTTACTTAACCTTTCGCCAGCTTTTTTTATTGTTAACCCTGTAAAGCTTGTTGAAGGGAAAATACTTCTTTGGGTTGCTACTATTTTAAAATTGCGTTGCGTTAACTCCCATAAAAGCAAAGAGCCTGATTGAGTAAAGCCCCTATTATAAAAAATAACTAATAAAGATTCATCTACTTCTAAAGGTTGATCTATTGTAAAGTTTTCGTCTATCGTTTGACTTTCTCCATCTGATCCATTATATGTTAAAGATTTTAAAGTGTTTGCTGCAACAAATTGAAATTGATCTTGATCATTATTATACTTGTATCTATAAAGTATTAAATCAACTTGAGTACCGCCAAAAGGAAACTCTATGTCGCAATCAATTGTTATTTCTATTAATCTGTTTGCTTGCTCGGTTGATCTAAATAAAAATGGATGCGTAGAGTTTAAGGATGGTCTAAACTGTGAATTTGTTTCAAAAGGCTTTAATGGTGTTGAAACAACTGATTGAACAGCCGTATCACCTGAGAAAACTTTGTTTGCTCTAGGTATGTAATAACTTTCAGTTGTATCCGTCGCACCCCCTACAATAGTTCTAACACCCTCAATTATTCTTTCTTCGGTATCTTCTAACAACGTGTTAACCTCTAAATCACGACCGTTAAGAACCCCACTTTCTAACTCTAAAGCATCTAGCGTTACCCCTTTAATGCTTTCTAACGTTTCTAACTCAAATTTGTCACTTAATACTGCTTTTATTTCTTGAGTTAAGCCTCCGTTAAATAGATTTACTTTAACGCCTAGCCTTGTTTGTGTCTTTTTTAATAAATCGATTTCGCCTAAATAATCGTTAGTCCAAACTTCATTTATTTTAACTTGTCTTTTTACAAAAACTCTAGCCTCAAAAGCACCTTCCGCTCTTTCTGTTGCCAAAATAAAGTCATAGCCATCTTTAACGAACTCTAAATCTGTCGCAAAGTCGTATAAAATGCCGAATGAATTACTATCCCTAACTAATGACCTGGTGTCTTCATCCCATCCTATCGGGTCATTAAACAAAGGCTGAACACCTTGCGACCTACTTGAAAGAATATATCTTGCTCTGTACATTAATTATTTGGTTAAATCTAATAATTTGCGTAAATATAAACTATTTAGATTGATTATAAATAACTTTATGGAATTGTTTTGAGTGTTAATTTAGATTATATTTGACAAAACAAATATTATGGATAAGAGAAGTAAAAGATTGTTTATAGTAACACTAACAATAAGAGAACAGTGTTGGAATTACAAAATAGGGCAAATTATAAATAGTGCTGTAATTTCTAATAGTTTACAAAACGCTTGGCAAACCTTTGAGGATAGGCATTGTGGTGGAGAATATCCTTCTTACCAGATCACAAATATAGAAGACACTTGTGGAAGCGGTTTTTTTATGCCTGACATATCTTCTAAAAATTTAATGTAATTACTTAAAAAAGACCTAGAAATAGGCATAAACAAATGATAGAAGAAATACAAGGAGAAGACCAAGATTATTTAATTGATTTAATTGCTACTTATGGAGAGGGACTTTTAATAAAATACTTATCAGAAAGCATTTTAGAAAAACAGCGTTTACTTTGTGATAACTAGTATTAAAAACCCCTTACAATTAAGTAAGGGGTTTTTAATTTTACATCATTTTAGAGGCAATATAAGCGTCTTTACTACCTGTCTTTATGTTGTTAACTATGTTCATTCTAACGCCCTTAAAACCTTTCTTAATACCGCTCTCCATCTTGCTTTCCATGTTATACATTGCTGTATCAAAATTCATTCGATCGATAGAGTTAGACAAGTTTTGTCCGTTGTTTTGTAAACTAGCCATAACGCTGGCTCTGTTTAAATCCCTCATGTAGTTGTCGGCATTAGGTATGATAGTGTCAGAACTTTTAACGTAGTCTAACACGTTACGCCCTGAGTATCTAGTCATTGTTCCATCCGCTGAAAGTTTGATCTCGTCTCTACCTCCATCGTTTACAAGTGCCATACCATCCTTACCTTGACCCTTACGCTTACCGTCTTTAAATCTTGGTATAGGTGTAGCTGCTACTACTGCAAGTTGTGCCGCTCCTATTGCAGCAGCTAAAGCAATTAATATAGGATTTGCGCCAGCCTTAACGATGTTTACAGCCGTTTGAACTCCTATTTCTACAACTGCCATCGCTTTGTTAAATATAGCCTGCTTGCGTTGTTCTTCTCTCTTTTTCTTTTCTAACTGTGCGTTTTTTGCATCTCTTTCAGCCTCTATTGCATCCCTTTGTTGTTCTGTTAGGTTTTCGTTGTCAAGTATGTTTGTATATTGGTCGTTAGTTCTTTGTATCTCGTCATCTATACGTTGTATTCTACCATCATATAATGTTGATCCTAAATTACCTAATTCTTGTAATAATTCGCTAGCTCTTCTAAACTCTTCGCTGTTTAAATCTATTACATCCTCACTAGCTTCTTTTGCATTATCTACCTTTTCATTAGAAAACTCAGCCCTTATCGCTGCCAATTTCTTTTCTAATTCTATTTGCTCGCTTACGGTTAAATCTTCGTTTGATAAAAGCTTTTCTAGGTTTAAAATTTCCATCTCAAGAGTGCGCAAAGCATAATCTTTTTTAAGTTGGAAGAGCCTTTCTTCATGCTCTTTTTGTGAGATTTCTTTATCTAGTAGTAATTGATTAAGGCTTTCTAATTCATTGTTAAAAGATGTTTCTAAAACCCCTTCCCTATTTTTTATTAACTCTTCAATTGTAAGCTCTTCAAGTTTTAAAAGTTGTATTCTATCGTTTAAAAAACTTGCTTCTAACGTTGCTTTTTCATCTTCATATTTTGCGTCTATTAAAGATTTCTTTGCTGTTGAAATTCCTTTCTCGTTTATTTCATTATCATAATTTAATTTTGCAAGCTCCTGCTCTTTAGCATAACGGTAAGATAGTTGTGTTAACCTGTCGTCATCGTTGCGCTGTTCATCTTCAAAGATATTATCTGAAAGCTCAATTTCTTGTTCTAATAAGTATTTTTTTAACTCAAAGGTATCTTTTAAGCCTTGCTGTCTTATCTTTTCTTGTGCAGCAATTTCTTCTGCTGTTAATACTCCACCATCACCATTTGGATTAGTTGGAGACTTTAAATCAACTTCAATATCTTTCAATTGAAATTCAGCAATCTGAGAAACTAACCCGTTATAAAAAGCAACCTCTTTGTTTACTTTTTCCAATTCTTTGTTATATCCATTTAATTCAAAAGTTGCTGATGCGGCACTTGTTATTGCCATAAAATTATCCACTGTACCTATAGAGCTTGAGTCTGCTTGATCTTGGAAACCATCGCGTCTTTTTTTTGTTTCCTCTATTTTAGTCTGTAAATTAAGTTGCTTAGATAATTCAACATTAAATGATTTGGTTGCTCTTAATCTTTTTGCTTCAACCTCTAAAGTAACGCGCTCTTTTACAAAATTCTTTTTAAAAGACTCGCTTCCGTTTGGGCTTATTTTATCTACTCTTTCGGTCACTTCTTTTTGATAGCCTTCAGTAAATTTTTTACCTAATTCTTGACCAGATTTAAATCTAGAATCTAAAACCTTTTTTTCATTTCCGCCTGCAAAAAAATCTAAAATATTTGTACTTTTTTCTAAAGCCGATTTTAAGAACCTAGAAAATGCTCCATCTCCTTTGTCAATAGACAACACCAAACCATCAAAAGAATCTCCTAAATCACCTATTATAGAGCTAAGACTTTTCGCTGCTTTGTCTGCTTCTAGTTTTAAAGCGGTGTTAGTTTCATACTCCGTGCTTGCTTGCGATAGTGAATCAGCTAATACATCGTATTTTTTAGATAATACACCTATAACCGCTTCAGTTCTTTTTTCATCTAAATTTAAATCCCTTAATGTTATAGATAAATTTTCTCCCTCGTCCGCTGTTCTTGCCAATCCTTTTATAAATGTTTGAAAAGTGGCGACAGAATCCCTACCGAATTGCTCTCTAAACTCAGCAGCACTTTGACCAGTTATTTTTAATATTCTATCTAAATTCTTGCCTGTTGCAGCCCCATCATTTAAAACTTTAAATGTGCTTTGCAAAGCACTTCTAGACTGTTCTGCCTCTGCACCCAATGCGCTTGTGGCAGCTCCTAAACCTAAAACACCTTGTGCAGTTGCATCATATATGGCTAAGGCTTTTTGTATTTCAGTAGAATTTTTTAATATTTGATTTTCAGTAGTTGCGAAATTGTTACCTAATTGCGTAATCACAGAACCCAACCTATCAGCATTCTCTACCGTATCGGTAGATACCTCTATAAATTTAGCGAAATTTCTAACACTTTCATCACCTATAATGTCAGAGGTTAAGCCTAATTGTTGGACAACTTTTGAAAATTTTAATATGTTATCACGTCCTTTTATACCTAACTGACCCGCAACCTCAGACGCTTTTAAAAGCCCTTGTATTGAAATACCTTTTAGCTCGACACCTAAAGATACTACATCTTCTTTAAATAGGTTTATTTCGGAATCGGTCATGTTAGTGGTTTTCTCTACCGCTATTAACTGTCGGTCAAACTCCAATACTGTATTAAAGGCTTCGCGCATTACCTGAACGAATAAAAACGCTCCGCCCATTAATCCCATTGCGGAACTTAACGATTTTACAGCGGTTGCAGCTGATCCCATTGCTCGCGGATAATTACCAACGTTTCTTTGAAACCTACCTACTGAGGCGTCAGCTCCTAAAACAGCTTTTTGATATCTTAAAAAGTCTCTAGTAGATTGTTTTAATTCTTTTTGCTCTACGTCTGAAAGTCTTTTTCCTTGTAGTTTTTTTGCGTTTAAATCTTGCACAACCTTACTGGATGCGTTCATTTTAGCAGTCAACTTGTTGTATTCCCGACCTAATTTAGCGGACATTTCCGCTGCCTTTTGAGTCTTTCTTACTTCATCAGCCTTTTCCTTGGCCAGTTTCTTAGTTGCTTGCGCTGCTTTTTGCAAGTTCCTTAAATTGTCTTTCTCTTCTTTATTTCTTTGAGTCCTTAAACGCTCTCTTAAATCGCTTTCTTTTTTAATTTGTGACTCCCTTGCTTTTGATGCTTTTGCTTCATTAGCTGATAAAGCTTTGTTTGTTTTATCTAATTTTCTAGCGGATTTCTCAATTTCTGTTAAACCTTGCTTAGCAGCCTTTGCAGTGCCTTGCTTTGGTAGTCCAAAAGGATTACCTCCACTTTGCTTAGTTAACGCATAAAGTTCGTTAAAGGTCTTAATTAGTCCCTCTAACTCAATCTTAAGCTTTCCTACTTCGTCAAAGGCTTTTTTGCCTACAACTACATCAATTTTATCGTTTGCCATTGCTTTCTTTTGTTGCGTGTTTACTTAAAATTACAAATTCCTTAACGCTCGTCTCTTTAGGATCGAGTTTATATTTTGCATCTGTTATCTTACCTATAAGGTAAATTTGCTCGTAGATGTCTTGTGTTTCGTCGTTACTTGGTGTTAACTGTTTTAATTCTAATTCCTTTAGACTTATTTTAGTCTTCATCGACTGTATTTGCCTGTTAATTCTGTCTAATTCCTCAACCGTTCTACCTTTTAAAAGTACATTATCACTTTTAAGGTTATCTATAATTTCTTTTTCTACCTCTTTACTAACTTCTGAATGAAAATATATCTTACATCCTATAGTAACTCTTTGAAGTCTTAGGCTCAACTTGCCTATTTCAAGCCTTAAACGCCATAAGATCATATCATTTGCGCTATTGGTAAGCTCTTGATACTCTTCTATTATATTATCCCATGTTTCGTTTAAATCTGGTACATTTTCAGCGTGCTTATCTTTGAGTAAGTAGGTCAAATCTTGCGTCTCCATTACTTTGTAAAAAGACCAAATACTTAAAGTCTCACAGTCTGTGTTTGCTATTTTAGAGAGTTCATAACCCATTTTCTTATCCTTGGTAGTATCCATTCGTAATTTACTTTATGTGCATTTTCTTTGGTTAATCCTATCATTTTTAAAGCCTCTACTGGGTTCTTATCAAAAAAAGGATGGCTTGGGTCGCGTGTAAAAAAATCAATGCTGTTATTTTCAAAAACCGCGTCTATTGATCTAAATAAATTACCGCTTGCGTACAGATTAAAAGGGCTTCCAGCTCTCTTAGGGTAACCTTTACCACTCATTCCAGCTGTTAAACCTTGTGTTAATGGCGAATAAGTACCTATAACATCCCCATAAGTATCTTTTCCATGAAATAATTGATCTTCGGTGTTTAATTCAACAATCGCTTTTCCTAATTCGCTAACTATTTTATCAATCTGATCAGGTAAAAATCTATGGATAAAGCTTATTTTATCGTAAAATTCTCTTATCGTTCCCATATTGGTATTAAAAAACCCTACCTAACATTAATTAGATAGGGTTTTTATTATAGATTAAATTCTATTATGCTACAACTACTACAGTAGCTTTATTTGACTTAAACAAAACACCTTCAGTGTCTTCAAAAACCCCAGTGATTTGTGCGCTTACACTTTGACCAGCCGTTACGGCTCCTAAAGTAATTTCTAAGCCTCCTGTAGCGTTTACCGTTACGGCTGTCGCTGTTGGTCCTCCTATTGTAAAGTCAGCTAAATCTAGCTCAGTAGAAGTTAACGTTCCGTCGTATTTGCTCACAATCTTACCGATAACAGTAGTTGCTCCATCTGCTGGTGCTACTAAAGAAATCTGTAATTGATTTACACCATTTAGCTCAAGTAAACTAAAATCGATTTCGTCTGAGTTGATAAAAGTCTTACCGTTATCCATTTGCTCACGATTTGTAAACTGAAATTCAACACCTGTTTTTGTGGTAGTTGCTCCACTTGCAAAGTCAATCATCATTGCGTTAACCATACCAGCGGAAAAGCCTGTGCGCTTTCCTGACTTAGAGGTTGCAAATAGTGCGTTACCTGAGCTGTCTATTAAAACTACATCGTAAGCATTTTGACTGTTAAGACTGGATAATGCGGTGTCGAATAAAAGACCGTTTACATATTTGAACATAAAACCATAAAGACCTTTAGTCGCCACGGCAGTAACACCACCTGAACTCGTTTCTTTTTGATCATCTGCATTTTGTATTTCTACGCTAAAAGGATTACTCGCCACCTTTAGTTTCCCAGCTACTTGTAAAGCTCTTAAGCTTGCTAAAGTAAAATCTGATGGTAATTCTGTACCGCGATTTAAAAACAACGTAGCACCTCCCGCCATGTCGTTAAAATTAAACTTGCAGTGTGCAAGACCTAAGCCTTGAGCGTCTGAAACACCACAATTTAAAAGGTTTGAAATTACTGATAAATTTGCCATTATTTAATTATTTTATTTGATTTGTAAAATTGAACACCATTCGCTTCTAAGCCAATCTTTTGACCTATTTTAAATCCAAATCCCTCACGTATTACCGTGTACAAATTTGTTTTTACTTTTGGTGTTGCTACCTCTGTAGACTCTTCGACTATCTTACTAGCCTGTTTTTTTCTTGCCATCTTTTTAATTTTAGCAGTTATTCATAAAAGTTGCATCTATTGAGATCCTAACAGCATCCCATAAATCAATTACCTCTTCATCTTGTGATGTTATAGGGTAGTTTGGAATATCATCCTTACCATATTGATTAATGTTTATAGTTACGTTTCTACTCTTACTAAGAGCCTTTAAAAAAGCTTCCATAAATGGATAAAGAACAGGCTTAAAAGTTGCTTCTAACCTGTCTGGATTCATTAAGTCAAGCTCTTTTTTAGTGAAGTTAACAGCAAATATAAACTCACAGGTTTGAGAGATTTCATTAACCTCTTTAGTTCCTCTGCTTGGTATTTGCCATATTAAAGGATAAGATTTATTCTTATTTATTATAAGATATTTGTTAAGCTCGTTTTTGTCTCCCCAGCCATAAGTGGGTTTTTGTGTTCTATTATCAAATAGATTCACAGCTACCATTTTGGCTACTTCGACTTTAATTATGTCTTCAACAATTATCATATACCCATCTTATTTTCATCTTGATAGATCAACTTGTTTATATCTGTGTATGTACCTACATTTGTTTGCTCGTAGTGGTCGATATACGTTAGTAAGTCAACGTAAGCCCCTGAGTTATTACTTCTAAAATAATCTGTAATAGTTCCATAAGATGTATGAAACACCCTTGGAAAATTAATATTATATTCGTTGTAACATTCAAGGTCTCCCTGATATTGATCAATAAATAAATTCCATTGATCAATGTACAAAGGAGTAACATTCACTAACTCACTTGCTTCCGTTTTAAGCTTACTAACCCCTCTTATAAGGTAAGAATACAGATCGTCGGATAGATACTGACAGAAAATGTACTTAACTATTAAGCCTTGCGCATCTGCTAATCCTTTCCACTCTTTTTCCTTACCTTCATAGGTGTATGTCTCGCCATTTATTAGCTTTTTTAACCATACTGGCGCACCTTCGTCAAGCACGCCGTCTGTATAGTTATCTACAATTGTAGCCCATAAACTAGGCTTTAAAGCGTTAGTAATCA
>Ga0307934_1001512_pt1 | contig 13984 bp, 12 predicted proteins | sample OrgLakmetageno90_FD_201838 | JGI IMG/M metagenome (GOLD analysis project Ga0307934, IMG submission 201838) | Saline water microbial communities from Organic Lake, Antarctica - #90 | ecosystem: Environmental > Aquatic > Non-marine Saline and Alkaline > Saline | place: Antarctica: Organic Lake... | reverse complement strand
TTATTTATAACTATATCTTTGATTTAGTAGAAAACTCTTTAAATGGTCATAGGTCTACAAGAAAGATGTCAATGCGACTGTTTCATGCTCTTTTATTTGAGATTGGATTGCTAATCGTTACAGTACCATTGGTTGCCTACTGGCTAGATATGAGTCTGTTAGATGCTTTACTTATAGATATAGGGTTTGTAGTTTTTTATCTTATATATGCGTTATCTTATAACTATATCTTTGATAAAATTTATTTTACTTATTTTGTCTAGCTGGTTACTGATACTCTTATAAACCTCTATTAATACCTGCTAAATCATCTTTACGATACACATGTCTTATATCTATACCAAGTTCTCTGCGGATAAATGCTAAAGAAAAATATCCTCTAATATATTCATTCCCTTTTTCATCTGTATCATAAACCACTATATGGTGGTAAACAGAATTTATTAGTGTATGTAAAATATGACCAATTTTGGCACTTTCAAGGGTATCGTATGAAATAGTGTTTACACCAGAAATGTGAAGTTTAGCATCATTGGCAACCATATCAGACACTTTGATTCCTTCATCATAGGCTCTTTCTTGTAATGCTTGACCTTCAAGATAATGAAGAGCAATAGTACCTGTAACTTCGTTATTGAAATTTGTTACTAAAACAAAATCTTTGTAGCCCTCAATCAGCTTTCTTTTTACATCTTGCAGAGGTGTATCCTCTTTAGTTGCCAATGCCTTATGTTTTTTAAAATCTCTAAAAACGCTCAGTGCTGGACTGTCTAAAAATAACAATTTTTCGGCATCATCGTTTAGATAATTTACTGATTTTGCATTATCAAAATGAGAAAGTTCGATTAGCTTAAAGTCTTTAACATCCATGGTATTATCCTAATAGTATTTATGTAGATAGATTGTAGACAAAAAATTTATCTTTTTCAAAGATTATCAGCTATTATGTTTAAATGATTATAACTAGGTTAGAGATATGAAAAATTATTTGGTCACAGGTGGGACTGACGGTATCGGAAAAGCTTTGGTAGAATTATTACTCAAAGATAAAGACAATCACATTATAAACCTTGACATAAAAGATGATTGTTCTCAAAATGAAAACCTTAGGTTTATAAAGACAGATCTTTCTAATCAACAACAAATTTCTGATGCAGTAAAGCAGTTTAAAGATATCCACTTTGATGGATTGTTTTTAAATGCTGGAGTATTAGTCAAAGGCTCTATCTTTGATGTAGATATAGAAACCATCAAAAAAGCTTTTGAAATAAATGTATGGGGTAGTGTACTTCTTATAAAAGAGCTACAAAATCAGCTAAAAAAAGGCTCATCTATAGTTTTTAATGGTTCAGATCAGTGCTTTATAGCTAAGCCCCAAAGTTTTGCTTATACAGTTTCAAAGGGTGCTATTGCTCAGATGACAAAATCTCTAGCACTAGATTTAGCTAGTGAAAATATCCGCGTAAATGCAGTCTGCCCAGGGACTGTAGATACAGCACTCTATAGAGAGACTATCCAAAATTACGCGGATAAAGTAGGCATAGGTTTTGATGAAGCTCACAAAGGCGAAGAGCAAGAATTTCCACTTGGCAGGATAGCTAATCCAGACGAGGTAGCGGAGCTAGTGAGTTTCTTACTTGGTGATAAAAGCAAGTTTATGACTGGTGGACTTATACCTATAGATGGTGGCTATACTGCTCAATAGTTTTTATCCCTCAGATGATATGTTGGTTGTAGGGACAGTACACTGTACTGTCATTTTTATAATTTAAAAGATGAATGCCTCCAATATATTTAATAACTGTATAAATCATAGTCGTACATTCTGATAAGAAAAAAATAAGCAGATCCCCAGTCAAGCTGAGGATTTCAAGAGACTTTGATGTATAATCAATACAAAGATTTTAAGTAATTAAATTATGATAGAAACAGATAGAATAATTTCAGCAAATATAACTCAGTCAAATGATGAAAAGGTTATAGATAGAGCTATTCGCCCAAAGACTTTAGCAGAATATGATGGTCAGCCTATAGTGCGTGAGCAGATGGAAATATTTATCCAAGCTGCAAGATCGCGTGGTGAAGCACTCGATCACACTCTTATATTTGGTCCTCCGGGTTTAGGTAAAACTACTCTGTCAAATATCATTGCTACAGAAATGGGTGTGGAGCTAAAGCAAACCAGTGGTCCTGTACTTGAAAAAGCAGGGGACTTGGCGGCACTTCTTACAAACCTTGAAGAAAATGATGTGCTTTTTATTGATGAAATCCATAGACTAAGCCCTGTCATAGAAGAGATACTTTACCCAGCGATGGAAGACTATCAGCTTGATATAATGATAGGAGAAGGACCTGCAGCTAGATCTATAAAGATAGACTTACCACCGTTTACTCTAGTAGGAGCTACTACAAGAGCTGGGCTACTTACATCACCTTTGCGAGATAGATTTGGTATTATTCAACGCTTAGAGTTTTATAATGTTGCAGATTTAACTAAGATTGTCTATCGCTCAGCTAGTCTTTTAGGACTTGTAATTACACAAGATGGTGCAAAAGAGATAGCTAAACGCTCGCGTGGTACTCCTCGTATTGCAAATAGACTTTTACGCCGTGTAAGAGACTATGCTCAAGTCAAAGGTAATGGTGAGATAAATACAAACATTGCTCAACTAGCACTAGAAATGCTCAAAGTAGATCCTGTAGGTTTTGATCATATGGATCATAAATACTTACTAACTCTTATGGAAAAGTTCAGTGGTGGACCTGTTGGGCTTGATACTATGTCTGCAGCATTAAGTGAAGAGAAAGGAACTATCGAAGATGTAATTGAGCCTTATCTCATCCAGCAGGGCTACATAATGCGTACAGCAAGAGGGCGAATAGCTACACTTTCAGCCTACAATCATTTCAAACTAAAAATTCCTGATAATCTAAATACAGTCAGCCAACAAGACTTAGGTATTTAGATTTTTTATACCATATAAATAATATCACAGCAGCAACTAGCTTAGCAATACATGGCATGATACAGTAAATAATCTTTAAAGTTATTTCGAGATTATCACTAGAGTTTTCAAGCTGCGAGTTTAGCAGTGGGAGGGCGATGATAGTGGCTAAAGCAAAGCAGAATTTGCCCAAGAAAGCTAATATTGCATAATAGCCATTGCCTAAGTTTCTACGCTCATCACAGTCTATCCATTTTGCTAGCAATATACTTGGAAGTATTAGCTCACTAGCAAATCCTGCACCTGCTAAAAAGCTTATAACTGAGAAACCTATAATGTCCCCTTTGCCAAGTAGAGAAGCAAAAGCAAATACAAATACACAAAATACTAATGCTAACCCCCAAGTTTTGATAATACCTATATTGATTGCAAGTTTTCTTATAAAAGGAATAAAAAGTATAGCCCCTAAAAAATATACAAAAATATAAACCCCTGTATAGTCTGGAGTTTCAAGGATATATCTACTAAAGAACACTAAAGTTACCGCAGGGATAGCTGAGCCTAAAGCACTCATAATATATGCTAAAAATAAAAACACGCCATCTCGATTAAAAGACCTAATATAGTTTGAAAGCTTAAATGAGTGTAGGTTTTGATTAGAAACTTTTGTTGCATTGAGCCATTTTATAAAAAAGATACTCGCTAAAATGATAAGCATACTTGCAACTATAGAGTAGATCGTATAGCTAGTTTTTTGTGAGAAAAATATAAGTAAGATAAATGGTAATACTGAAGCTATCAAGACACCTGTTATGTTAAAAACTTCTCGTATGCTTATAACAGTTGATTTTTCATCGTCACTTTTTAACCATAATGCTCCTTTTGTGGCTACAAATATAGTCAAGTAACTAAATGCAATAGTTGCTAATAATATACCTATGAATAGGTTGATAAGTTTATTTGGAAATATAGGGGTGCAGGTAATAGTTATTCCTAATATAAATAGCACTACAATAGCAATAAAACTAGCCTTTTCAAAATGCTCAAATCTATCACAATACCAGCCAATCAATGGGTCTAATACAGCATCAAATATCCGTAAGCTAAAAAGGACTATACTAAGTAAAGTAAGATTTACCCCAAAACTTTGATGATAATAGTCTGGCAGAAATATATAGATAGGCACACTAGCAAAAGCAATTGGCATAGCTATAAATGAGTAGTTGAATATGCTCTTAGTAGATACTGCCATCATAAAATAAATATATAGTTCAATGACTCATATATTAGCACTTAAACAAGGGTCGAATGATTAAATTTTAGTAAGAATCTTTAGAGGTGTTCTTTAAAGACTAATTGGTTTCCAGTGGAGTGCTTAGTGATGTACTCGTTAGGGAAACACTAGCGTCAGTAGTTTTTTCAACATGATCTTCGCTATATGCGGAGTTATTATTAAGTCCATCTAAGCCATCATTAAAAGTTTGGTTGGCATTAGTGACTTGAGCATCATACCCTGTAATATCTTTAGCGTCATCATGCAAAGCACCTTTTCTATCATCTATTTGAGCATTGTAGCCAGTTGTTGAATTATTTATAAGGTCACTTTGTACATCTCTTTCAGTTTGAGCATTATCATAATTTGTTTTAGTAGTTGTTAAATTTGATATTTCTGTAGCTCTATCTATTACTGCTTGGTTAGCAGAGGTATAGCCATCATTACTTTCTCCAATACTATCTCGATATTCAGTAAGTTCGGTTAAACCTTGTCCAAATCGTGCAGTAGTTATATCAGATTCTTTGGTGCTTATATTATTTAGTATATCGACATATTCTGGGTCAGTTACTGCACCCTCATAATTGTCTCGTTGAGTTTCAAGGCTAGAAAGCTCAGTTTGCAAATTAGATACGCCATTTTCATTAGTGTTTAGTTCAGCGAGTTTATTGCTGTAGTCATTATCTACATGATACTTTGAAATGCCAAAGTCATCAGCCATTTTATTACTAGCATCTATTATTTTATCTATCTCTGCTTGCATTAAGCTGTTAGCAGTAGCAATTTTGTCATTAAGGTTACCTATAGTTCCTTCATCAGAACTAAGTTCATCATCATCTATTAAGTCACTCCATTTATTACTCAAGTCATTACTTATAGTATTTAAAGCAGCATTTCTAATACCAACTAAATCATCATTAAATTTCTGTATATAAGCCGACTGATCATCATTCAAATCCTCAGCAGTTACATTACAACCTCTTGGCATAGCACCAGATGGTGGGGCTGAATTATCTGTTTCATTACGAATATCACACTCCCAGTTTACAAGAGTACCACTATCATTAATTCTAGGGGTAATAGCTATCTGGTAAGTGGTATCATTAATCTTTGGGTGGCTCAAGAGTCTGCCGTTATTTTGCTTTAGCTCACTCATAATAGCTACATTGTCATCACCAAAGTAATTATCCTTTACATTGGCTATTTTTGATTGAAACTCTTCATCACTTGTTACACCACTATCTTGAATAAAAATAGCTATAGCCTTGCGATAATTATCCATCTTACCGATTTCATCTTGAAATTTAGCTTTTAGAACATAGTTAGAATAAGCAGGTATGGCGATAGCTGCAAGTATAGCGATGATTGCGATCACAACCATTAGCTCTACCAAGCTAAAACCCTTGCTATTTATTGTTGATTTTTTCATAAATTCATATAGATAATAAATATAATATTATTATAAGCATTTAAAAGTTAATATTCCACTCAATTTTGATTATAAAATCCATCTTTAATTTGGTATAATGTTTTCAATTTAACGACAGTTCAATAAAAAATTATGATAAACATTAGAAAACAGAATCCATTTTTCATGCTGTGCTTTTTTGAGTACTTTGAGAGATTTGGGTATTATGGATTTAGCTATACTTCTATATTGTTCTTTATGAGTAGCAATGGATTTAATTTTGATGAGAAACAAGCCGTACTATTATTCGGTAGTTTTGCAGCTTTGAGCTATGTGTTTAATGCAATAGGTGGAATAATCGCTGATCGAGTGCTAGGGATAAAACGCACGATGTTTATAGGCGGTATACTCTTGTTACTAGGCTATGCTTTGATAGCTGTATCAGCGATGATTGAGTTTAAAGAACTTATATATATAGCTGTTGCTACTGTAATTTTGGGAGCGGCATTATTTAAGCCAGCACCTACAAATCTTATCTCTAGAATATATACAGATCACACTAAGATAGATTCTTTATATACAATATTCTATATGTCTATAAATCTTGGTTCTTTGACTGCATCATTGAGCATACCTTTTTTAGCGGGACATTTCGGCTATACTTTTACTTATGGTTTATGCTCACTTGGATTTGTATTGGCTATAGCAAATACGCTGTTAAGCTATAATAGTATAAAAGATGTCGATAATTCGGTAGGGCATTTAAAACTACCTATAGGTGTATATTTAAGAGTAATATTTGGCATACTTGTAACTGTATCTTTGTTGAGTGCAGTATTGGCGTATGGTGATATTGCAGATTTTGTTTTATGGGGTGGAGCATTATTTATATCTGTTATATTTGGTATACAGGTTTTTATAGAAAAAGATCCTCTTGCTCAGAAGAAAATGTTTGTAGCTATAATTTTGTTATTTTACGCTATAGTTTTTTATATTATATATCAGCAGAAATTTACTTCATTTTTATTGTTTAATGTACATCATGTTGATTTGCACTTCCTTGGTATAAGTCTGAATGCTCAGTCAGTCCCTGGTGTCTTAAATACTGCGGGTGTGGTTTTGTTATCTCCGATACTAGCGACTATATATATAAAGCTAAAAGATAGAGATTTACCTTTACCATATAAATTTGCATTAGGGATATTTTTATGTGCTTGTGCTTATGGTGTACTTTTCTTGGCTTGCTTTTTGAATGTTCCAACTTCTAAAATCAGTATATGGTGGGAAGTATTAGCAATCACAGTTTGCTTTTCATCTGCGGAACTTCTTATTAGTGCTTTAGGACTAGCTTTGATGGCCAAACTCTTGCCTAAAAGAATCATGGGTTTTGCGATGGGTGCTTGGTTTATAACTGCAGCAATAGGTGTAAATCTTGGTACAATGATCGCAACTTATACGAGTAGCAGTATGAAGTACGATGCAAATACAGGATTTGACACGAAGACAACTATAGCAAGTTATTATACATACGAACATTTGTTTGGTGTGATTGCTTTGACTGCATTTGTAGTATCTATATTTGCTTTCTTTGTAGGTAAGCAACTTAATAAGATGATTGAAGAATAGGGTTTTGATCTAAAATTATAACTCAATCAGGGTACTATCAGTATCTATATATGCAGAGATTTTAGTCTTGTCAGTAGTTGATACAAAAACTTGAGATCTTAGCTTTTGTAAATATCCAAATAGCGTAGCAGTATGCACACTATCAAGTTCAGATGTAATATCATCTACAAGATAAATACAACGATTTTCATTTTCAGAATTATGGATTTCGCCTTGAGCCAACTTTATCGCACAGATAAGTAGCTTTTGTTGTCCTCGTGAAAATATATCCTGTACAGGCTTACCATGCACTGTCATTACTATATCGGCCTTATGAGGCCCGTGAGAGGTTACATTGTAGCGGTTGTCATTTTCATAACTTTCTGAGAGTATATCAACAAGTTCTTTATCATGTTTCCAGCCACGCGAATAATGTATATCGAGCTTAATATCTGAGTTAAACTGAGCTAGTATTTCATAAATTTTAGGACTTAGTTTAGTAAAGTACTCGGCTCTTTTAGTATCGAGAATATTACCGAACTCATGTAGTTTGATATCTATAGCTTGTATATAGCTATATGGGTAGTTTTGTTTTAAAGCAGAGTTGCGTTGCTTGACAAGATATTTAGTCTGTTGCCAAATTTTTAAGAATGTTTTATCAAGATAAAAAGAACCCCAGTCGAGGATTTTACAACGCTGTTGAGCACCTGAATTTATGATATTGAACGCTTCGGGATTTATAAGTTGAATTGGAAGTGTTCGGGTGATTTCAGCATGATTAGTCTGTATCTCGTGATTTAGTTTTGAGATATTTGTACCATTTTTTTTACGCGATAATGAGATGGTAATGTCGTCTTCGTTGTATGCTTTTGTAAAAACTACAAACTCATCTGCATCGTGGTTGATGATTCTATTGAGCTGCGAACTTCTGAATGATCTACTATGAGATAAAAAGTATATGGATTCTAAAATAGAAGTTTTACCAGAGCCATTTTTGCCTATTATAAAATTTATATCACGATTGAACTCATAAGATTGAGAGAGTATATTTCTAAAGTTTTGTAGTTGTAGTTTAGCTATATACATTTTTTTATATTAATTCCATTTCAATGTAAGAGATCCCCAGTCCACTTCGACTAAGCTCAGTGACCGAAGGAATTCGTGCTACTTTCACTATCAGTCTAGCTATATATATTAGATAAATTCTAGGCTAGAGTTGTAAATTTGTTGCTTTAGTATAGCAGGATTTAGCTCATAAATATCGCATAGTAGCTCAAAAATCTGCGGAATACTTGCTGGTGTATTGATATTTTCATCACTACCATAAAGTCGCATATCTGGAGAATCTGTCTCTAGGACTATATCACTTGGATCAATATCTAAAAAAGTAGTGTGTAATTTAGAAGTAGGCTGAGAAATAAGCCCACCGATACCGAGCTTAAAACCCATATCTATATAAGTTTTAGCTATATCTGCATTACCATTAAAAGCATGGATAATACCCCCGTTGATAAACCGACTATCTTTTAGAGTTTTGATAATTTCATTATGAGATTTTACCGAGTGGATAATAACTTTTTTATCTAGGTTTTGAGCTACATTGATTTGATCAGCGAAGATACCTAACTGTTTTTCAAAGCTCCCAACTCGTTTATCCAAGCCTATCTCGCCGATTAGTTTAGTTTTGATAGAATCTGTATACTCTTCAAGCTTTAGTATATCTGCAATAGAGTGATTTTTTATAAAAATAGGATGTAAACCAAAGCAGATATGAATATTTGAGAATTGATTATTTACCTTTAGTAACTTATCCCAGCTTGAGCTTTGAGTGGCTGGGTTTATGAAATGAGAAACACCTAGATTTAAGCAATCATTTATCAGCTCATTACGAGTAGAGTCAAAAACATCAAAATCTAAATGGCAATGAGTGTCTATAAACATAGATATTTTCACAAATTTATATATAAGTCCGTATAATACTATTTTATATTTTACAAATAGGTAATACCAATGAAAAAAACCCTAATTTCAACAGCTCTTAGCTTTTCAGCTTTAGCTTTTGCTAATCCTGTAATGCTTGATAGCCAGTATTCAATCAATGAAAATGTATCAAAACAGATAAAAACAAAACAGCCAGATGGTTTTGTAAGTGTCATGACTAATCCTTATACGGATAAAGATATGCTTACAATCACAGCTTTTAAAGTAAATTTTCTTACAAACGATAAACATGGTGTTTATATAATAGATGATTTACAAAATTATCTATCAGATGAGCCAACCTCTAAGCTTACAACTGTAAACAAAAGTCTAGTATGGCCAAATATGGCTGTAGCTGTGAAAAAGGGCGATATTTTTGCTAATAACGGCATACTTGTAGCAAATGGTTTCTTTAATGTGATTCCAGTCCCACTACCTTGGCATACTGACAATAGTACTGGTTCGATAAGTCTTATAAATTGGGATAAGCAATCTTTAGCTGATAATGATTGGAGTGTAACGGCTCTTACTACACCTAAGAAAGGGTATTTTTATCACCATGCGGAAGATTTTGAGCTTGATGGTGTAAAAGGTCTTATTGCTGCTCGTAGTAACTATACACCAAGTAGTAAAGCTAAAGATATCCATAGTCAGCTTATATTTATCTCACCAAATAGTTATGACAAAACAAAGCCATGGAATAAGCAAATAATCTCAGAAGATAATGCTGATGTGGATTTTTCTGTAGCTAAACTAAATGGTCAAGATGTGATATTTGCTGCTGAATTTAGCAATCAAGAGCTTAGCACACTAATCTATAACAAAACTACCAAGACTTGGGACCATAAGCTTATAGATAACAAACTTGGAGCATTATATGACTCACAAGTTGTCGACTGGGGCAATGGTAAGCGGGTACTACTTGTAACAAATCATAGCAATGATAGCGATCTTTCTGGTGTTTATGCGTATGATATCTCTTATGATAAAAATGGTAACCCTAAGTTTGAAAAACATGTGCTATATACTGGTTTTATAACTAAAAAAGGTCTAGGGCAAGCGTCACCAAATCAAGCTATAGCTTTTCAACCTGTAAAAGGTGCTGATGGTAAGCCATATATACTGGTAGATGGAGATGGTGCGGGTAACTCACTTGTATTAGTTCCTCAGCAAAAGAACAATCAATATGATTGGAATTATACACCTATAAAAGTATATAGTCATTTTGGTAACACAACAGGCAAGCCAGATGTTGCTTATGATACTAACAACAATAATCTAGCGGTTTTATTTATTCCAGATTATGAAGACAAGACGGTTCATGTGTTTGATTTTGAAGAGAATAAATATTAAATATTAAGATTATTTCTTATAGAGACGGGTTGCGATTTGTCTATCTTAGAATTGTTTGGTGCTTTTTAAGCAAAACATTGTATTCTTTCTCCGATTTCACCAACCTCATAACAACTATGCTTATCTAAAACAATATTTTTTTCTGATCTGAATTTAGAATAAGTACCACCTATATCAAAGTTAGTAGAGAAAGTGTTATCTCCATACTTAAATTCAGTATTAAGGATATGTTTGCCATCTGTATTAGTAGTAGTTGATGTACAGCTTAAAGTTACAGATCCATCAGCGGGTACAATCAGAGTACCTTTTCTTTCATTATTGCAAGATAAAATCTGAGTATTGCCATCTGGTAGAGACCAATTAACCTGAATAGGTCCGTTTAAACCATTATCAACGGATAGAGGAATATTATAAAGATTATCTTTAGCATATAAGCTTGAGCCAGTCAGTAGTGCTAAAGCACATAAGCCGATTTTTATAGTTTTTTTAGTCATCGTTCTTTTCCTTTTATTTACTTGTTAACATCAATTATTAAAATCATCACCTACTAGAGATTTTATAACAATCCCAGCAATAGTCAATCCAAATAATGATGGCATATAGCTAAGAGTACCATTAGTAGCTCGTGATCTTCCTTCTTGGTTATCTGTAGGTTCTGCTGGCGGTAGAGGAGTTATGCCTTTCTCTGTTGAGTAAACACACAAAATACCTTTTTGGACTTGTTGTTTTTTTAGTCGTGTACGCATAGCTCTTGCTAATGCACATACATCAGTTTTATAGATGTCTGCAACTTTAATTTGTGTAGGGTCGGTCTTACCACCAGCTCCCATACTTGATATAGTCTTGATACCTAGTTCATGGGCTATCTTGACAAGGTTTACTTTTGCATTGAGAGTATCTATAGCATCTATTACAACATCATACTTCTCGGTAGTAAGTAGCTCGTGAGTATTCTCGGGGTTGATGAATGTTTGCAGAGCATTTACTTTGCAATTTGGGTTTATATCAAGAACCCTAGCTTTCATCACCTCAACTTTTGGCTTACCAACGGTGCTATGTAGAGCGACTAATTGGCGATTGATATTTGATGGATCTACGGTATCCATATCTATTATAGTCAGTTTACCAATACCTGCACGAGCTAAAGCTTCTATTACAAAAGAGCCAACACCGCCGACACCAGCTACAAATATATTTGCATTTTCTAACGATTGTAAGCCATTTGAGTTGACTAAAATACCTGTTCTTTCTGTGATTGCTTTAATCATTTTTTTATTTTTATTCCTTACATGAAAATGGATGCTGCTATCAAAGCCTGTGCTAAACTTGATTCAGTATAGCGGTATGACAATGTAGAATTATTTAGTATAAGGTCACTGAGCGGAGTCGAAGTGCCTTTATTTTAACTTTAATCTACGAGGCTTCGACTCCGCTCAGCCATCTTGCTTTATATAATAAATATTCTACTTGTCTTCATTCAAACCGTTTACAAAGTTATACGCAAAAATATTAGAATAAATCTCACCACTTATGTGGTCTACATCAGACATATCAAATTTTACAAAAGGAATCCAATTTATGCTGCTTGTAGTGATTTGAGAGTTGTCTAGCTGGTAGCTACTTACATTCTTGTTAGCTTGGTTCATAAATTTATCAAAGTTTAAAGCGGTAACTACAGAGTCCTCTTTTAGGCTAAATAAAAATAGTGGTGTTTTAGTATCTTTACCAAAGTCTACGACATTTGCATCTTTCATAGTTTGTAGTAGCTCGGGATTTGAAAACACTTTTTGACTGAATAAATCATACATTGAGTTATTACCCATTGGAAGTCCGTAATGTGATGCGGATGGCTGGTTTGGGTATTTTCTATACAATGCACTATAGTAGATAGCTGAAAATAGCTTAATATCCGAGGCCTCTTTTTGCTCAAACAACTCTTTGAGAGTGTGCTGATTGCCATCTAAATCACATAAAAACTGAGTTCCGAAAGGGCAGTCCATATTGTAAAAACCACTATCAATATCTTTTGTACTTAGAGCTTTATCTACATTGCTATAAGATAAATAGCTCATAAATGCATTTGCTAGTAGAGCTGGTTTTAGTGCAGAAGTTACAAATTTACTATGTAGTTTATATGCCTTAGCATCGTTATTGTCTTTTATGAAGTTTAGTGTGGTATCGGATATATCATAAGCACCTGCTAGACCAGCAGCCGCTTTATAGCTATACAAACTATCAAGTTTATCTACTTCGGGGGAAGTGCTAGTATTTTGTAGACATTTGGCAGTCCATATAGAGTAAGCACCACCCTCGGAGTAGCCAGCAGAATACACATTAAGACTTTTGCTATTAGCTAATGAGTATTTCTTTTTGATAATATCAGCAGAGCTATTAAGTAAATCTACCGCAGTATTTACAGTTTGCTTAGGATAAAATATATATGGATGAGTACTAGCAAAATCATCACCTTGACCGATATAATCTGGTGCGACAACTATGTAGCCATTTAGAGCATAAATCCTAGCGTAGATAGTGTCAAAAAGTTGCGTAGTTATATTGTCATCTTTAAAGTTTGATGGAATACCTGCATTGTTAAACGCAGTAGGATGATAGTACAAGATTACACCTTTTGGCTTATTGGTATTTGGAAGCATTACTAACCCTGATACATTAGAAGTAATCTTTCCAGTCGCTGGAAATGAGTTTGCGGTTTTATATGTTACTTTGTTTAATACTACAGTTTTTATACTTTTATCACCGAAGTTGTCGATATCTACCCCCGATAGCCTCTTCATGTTTTTGATGTTTTGCTCACAAGTACTATCAGCTACACTTATGTTGCAGAAGTATTTATTTTTGTAATTATTTTTAATATCTTTTGCTTGCCAAGTTGTAGTATCTACTACTGTAGCTTGTACAAATTGAGCTAGTGAAATACTACATAGTATGCTGACTATTATTTTTTTGTTCATGTTTTACCTCTTTTTTTGTTACGGTCACTGAGTACTTCGACTTCGCTCAGCAACCACCTGTCAAAGTGCCGATATTTAAAATGCTAGTATTATACTAATCCCAATACAAACTTATTTGTTCTCTCGTTGTATTTCATACCTATATATTTTGCCGAGTTCATAATAAATAAGTTGACAAATAGGTTAGCCTCAACATACAATCTTGTCATTCTATAGCTTGACTATATAGCCCATTTCATATTGCTTTATCTTCTGATGTTACGCATTTACGCTAATTTTATTGAGATGATTATAGCAAATATTGTTTTCAATTGTAGGGATAAACCTATGTGTTTGGCGAGTTCATAATAGGTTGACATATAGGTCAATCCCTACTGACCATATAATCCATTTTGTATTGCTTTAAATATGTGCTTTGGAAGTGCTACTTTAGTCGTACCTCTTCTCG
>Ga0307934_1001509_pt1 | contig 14036 bp, 12 predicted proteins | sample OrgLakmetageno90_FD_201838 | JGI IMG/M metagenome (GOLD analysis project Ga0307934, IMG submission 201838) | Saline water microbial communities from Organic Lake, Antarctica - #90 | ecosystem: Environmental > Aquatic > Non-marine Saline and Alkaline > Saline | place: Antarctica: Organic Lake... | reverse complement strand
AGACAAGGAGACTTTAAGACAGTGAGACGATGATATCGTAAGACTTTGATTACAATACATAAAAAAACAATAAATAGTATTAATGAAAATATACCACAATCCACGCTGCACCAAAAGCAGACAAACCCTAGCCTTAATTGAGGCTGAAGGAATTAAACCGGAAGTTATTAAGTACTTGGAAAACGTTCCTACAAAAGATGAACTACTAGACTTATTGATGAAGCTAAATATGAAACCAGCCGATCTTTTGAGAAAAGGCGAAGTAGCATACAAGGAAATAATAAAAGGCAAAAGTTTTGGAAACGAGGAGTTAATTCAAATAATGATCGAAAACCCTAAGTTAATTGAAAGACCGATTGTGGTAAAAGGAAATAAGGCAGTTCTCGGGAGACCACCAGAAAATGTTGAGAAATTGTTTTATTGAGCTGCTTTGTCCGCTTTTTTACCTTTCAACATTTCAATAACATACATTGTAATTGCGTAGGGTAAAGCAAACGCAGAAAGGAAGATTAATACCCAAAATGCCAAAGAAAAAATACCAATAAACAATAAAAAACCCGCTGTATACATAGTTTCTAAATAAAATTCTTTGCAATTTTACGCAAAATTTAGCCGATTAAAGAAAAATATAAAACAAATAAAGATGGATTATAGAATAGAGAAAGATACCATGGGCGAAGTTAAAGTTCCCGCAGAAAAGTATTGGGGAGCTCAAACAGAACGCTCTAGAAATAATTTTAAAATTGGGGGAAGCAAGCAACAAATGCCTCTTGAAATCATTTATGGTTTTGCCTATTTGAAAAAAGCGGCTGCACACACCAATTGCGAATTAGGAGTTTTAGCTGCGGAAAAAAGAGATGCTATTTCTGCTGTTTGTGATGAAATTTTGGAAGGAAAATTAGACGACCAATTTCCTTTGGTGATTTGGCAAACTGGCTCGGGAACACAAAGCAACATGAACACCAATGAGGTCATTGCAAATAGAGCGCACGTTATTGCCGGTAATAAATTGGGCGAAGGAACTTCTGCCATTCACCCGAATGACGACGTAAATAAATCGCAATCTTCCAACGACACATTTCCGACAGGAATGCACATTGCGTGCTATAAAATGGTAGTAGAAACAACCATTCCCGGAGTTGAAAAACTGAGAGATACCTTAAAAGCGAAAGCTGAAAAATACATGAATGTTGTAAAAATTGGCCGAACACATTTAATGGACGCAACTCCGTTAACGGTTGGTCAAGAATTTTCAGGCTACGTTTCTCAATTAGACCATGGTTTAAAAGCGTTAAGAAATACACTCGACCATCTTTCTGAGTTGGCTTTGGGCGGAACTGCCGTTGGAACAGGAATTAACACTCCTAAAGGCTACGCTGAATTGGTTGCAAAGAAAATTGCAGAGTTCACAGAGCTACCATTTGTAACTGCGGAGAATAAATTTGAGGCGTTGGCAGCACATGATGCCATTGTAGAAACACATGGAGCGTTAAAACAAATGGCAGTAAGCTTAATGAAAATTGGTAACGATATCAGATTATTGGCTTCTGGACCACGATGTGGAATTGGAGAATTGGACATTCCGGCAAACGAACCGGGCTCTTCTATTATGCCAGGAAAGGTGAATCCAACGCAGGCTGAGGCGTTAACCATGGTTTGCGCTCAAGTTGTCGGAAACGACATGGCAGTTGCAGCAGGTGGAATGAACGGACATTTTGAATTGAATGTTTTTAAGCCAATGATGGCGCAAAATTTACTGGAATCAGCTCGCTTAATTGGGGATGCTTGTGTTTCTTTTAATGATAATTGCGCAGTTGGAATTGAACCAAACGAAGCAAACATCAAACAAAACTTAAATAATTCATTGATGTTGGTTACAGCTTTAAATACTCATATTGGTTACGATAAAGCTTCTAAAATTGCGAAAACTGCTCATGAAAACGGCACAACGCTAAAAGAGGAGTCCATTAACTTAGGCTACTTAACTTCAGAGGAGTTTGATGCTTGGGTGGACCCGAGTAAAATGATTGGAAGTTTATAAGGCAATTATTTAATGTAGGAACCTTGTAATATAACAAGTAAAAAAAACTTAAGCCCTCAGAGCTTTAAATGCTCTGAGGGGCTTAACTTATAATAATCTGTCAACAATTTTTTCAAGAATTCAATGTAAAAAAACATTCATTAATCGAGACCATTTGATCGAAACACTTTACTCTGCTTAACAAAGCAGCTACAATTCACTAACAATAATCGTCTCTTCCATCGTATGGAGGTTGATTAACCCAATGTAAGATTGATTAACTGTATTTCTAGTTTGATTGCCATTAACATCTAATTGTATTTTACTTTGCACCAACTCCCCTATTAAAAAATTTCCATCTGCCGAACAATCTATATTTTTATAGCTCTTTGAACCACAGAAATCCATAATTTCTTCATAAAAGCCGGTAACCACATTAATTTTATATATTCCGCTACCATACAAAGTAAAGTAAGCAATTTGTTCATTGTTTGACCACGTCAACCCATCGAGACCTATAAAACCTCCTGGTGAAATAAAACTATCATCAATCATTACGTTTTTAAGTGCCTTTGCAGGTAATTTAGCCAACCCAAGTGTGGTCTCACGATTAATATATGTTTCACCCAGTAACTGCCCGCCTAATGAGATATCCCCGTAAGCAATAAAACCTTCGTTAATATCACCTGAACCATAAATGGTATCTATGGTTTGCTGTTTTACATTAGAATTTAAAAAATATGTAGGTACTCCTAATACCGGAGAATACTGCCAATAAAGCTCATTTCCAAGTTGATTCCAAACAGGGTATAGGTTGTACCTGCTATTTGTATGTTGTGTTAAACTGTCCCCATTTGGTTTTACAAGCCCAATTTCGTAATTGCCATTATAGTAATTATCGAAAGCAATCCAACCTTTTTTACTCCATTTTGGTTGACTAATGAGCCTAACATCCTCTGCCAGTTCCTTAGTATTGCTGCCATTAATGGTGGCCTTTATCAATTTAAATGTCCGAGAATCTCTGTCCTCATAACCATATACGAACTCATTTTGATTTAGCGGATTAAAGTTGGGCGCTTTAAACTGAGGCCCTTCCGTTACAAAACCACCTATAATTTGAGCGCCGCCGGTATTTTCCCTATCCAAATCTTTACAGGCTATTGTGTTTCCAACAGATACATCATTGTCATCAGTTCGGCAAGAATAGAAAATACTGAACCCAATAATAAGAAACCAAATATTTTTCATCGTCTTTTAATTTTTTACAATTCTTCGAGTTACGTGCGTAAGCGCCCCAAAACTAGTACAGTTTAAAAATACAATTTCTAATTTAATGTACAGTGTAAATCTAAGGCTACTTAACTTCAGAGGAGTTTGATGCTTGGGTGGACCCGAATAAAATGATTGGAAGATTATAAAATACAAATCTAATTCAACTAATAAACGAGCAATTAATTTACAGATACTTGACTATAACCTCTAAGAGGGTTTTTTAATTCAAGCTTAATACCCCTAGCGTTTTAAAATTTTCTGATTATTGTTTGTCCCTTTCTCTTCAACCACTTTTAGTTAAAAAACGATAATTTCACCTTCAATAAAATTGTTTGTGATGGCTCAAATAAAATTTAAAAAAGATGAAATCGAAATTATCGACAGTGCAAAGCAACAAGCTCAGCTAATCTGGTTTCTGTTGATTATAACGCTTCTTCAGTCTGTTGTTTTCTTCATTACCAAACCATTCGAAAAAGAACCATTTTTGACGGTATTTTGGATTGTTTTGGGTCTATTCTCTCTCATCACTATGACTTTCCTTTTAACTAAAAGAACTACAAATTCAAGAATTAAAAAAACAGGCATCCATTTAATTAGAAGCCAATCGGGACTAACAGGGAACAAACTAATTTTCAAACTAGTCGCTGGAAAGTCTCGTGTTATTTTTTATAAGAAAGAATCCGAATTTTTAGCCGACATTACCAAACTAAAATCAAATAATTATGAAGTTTCTTAATCTATTTATACCATTTGCAATAACTGTTCTACTCGCATCCTGCGGAGGTGCTCCAACCAGTCCTTCTCCGTTCGAAAATATAAAAATTGAAATCAGCACCCTTGAAAGCCCTACAACTTCAAGTATTCGTGGAATGTCTGCGGTAGACTCTAACACGGTTTGGATGACAGGTGCGAACGAGACCATACTACGCACAACTGATCAAGGAAAAACATGGCAGCAACTTAGTATACCTGATCTTGACTCTTTAGATTTTCGGTCGGTACATGCATTTTCAAAGAGCTCTGCGATTGTCGTTAGTGCCGGTTTTCCGGCAAGAGCCTACAAAACCAACGACGGAGGTGTTAGCTGGAGTTTAGTCTATGAAAATAAAGACTCCTCTGCTTTCATGAACTCCATTACTTTCAAGAATGACTTAGAAGGAATCATCATTGGTGACCAAATTGATGGAAGACACTTAATTTTGAGAACCGGGAATGCAGGTGTTACTTGGCAACGAATCGACTCTGTTGATGTTCCAAGACCTCTAAAAGTAGAGAATGGTTTTGCAGCAAGCGGCACTTGTATTACGGTTAGCAAATCAGGAAGGTTTTTTATTGGATTAGGTGGCGAAGAAGCACGAATATTTAGTTCCATTAATGGGTACAAATGGAAAGCGAAAACTACCCCGTTAGTTCACGGAGAGCCTTATTCAGGAATTTACTCCATCCACGCTTGCGGTACCGGAAAAATCTTGGCTGTAGGTGGCGATTACACCCAAGCCGATTCAAGTCACTATCCAATTATTTCTATGAACGACGGGAAGAGCTGGATAAAGGCAAAGGGTAAAGTAGGGGGATATCGGTCTATAATTAATTATTCTAAAAAGGGGAAGTTTTGGGTTACCGGTGGCACAAATGGCTTAGAAATGAGCTCTGATGATGGTGCTCATTGGACTACCTTTTCATTTCAAGACATTAATACCTTACGGTTTCTGCCTCAAACAACTAAAGCCATTGGAGCAAATAGTAAAGGTGAAATATTTTCATTTGATTTTCAGTTTAAGAACCAATAGATTTAATTAATTTCACGAAGAATAAAATAATCACCAAACCTAACCTAAATGAGTTTTTTCAAGGAGCTGAAAAGCGACTTTCCCGCTAGCATAATTGTATTTTTTGTTGCACTTCCTTTGTGTTTAGGAATAGCATTAGCCTCCGGAGCGCCTTTGTTTTCCGGTGTTATTGCAGGAATAGTAGGTGGAATTGTAGTAGGTTCTTTAAGTGGTTCATCGCTTGGCGTCAGTGGACCAGCAGCAGGTTTAGCCGTTATTGTACTAAGTTCTATACAAGAGCTAGGTTCCTATGAAGTTTTTTTATTGGCTGTTGTTTTTGCCGGTGTCTTTCAATTAATTCTGGGAGTGCTTAAAGCAGGAATTATTGGATATTACTTCCCCTCTTCTGTTATAAAAGGAATGTTGTCAGGAATTGGCATCATCATCATTTTAAAGCAAATACCTCACGCTTTTGGTTACGATGCAGATTATGAAGGTGACATGGATTTTATTCAAGCTGATGGAGAAAATACTTTTACAGAATTGTTTAATATAATAGACAATGTCTCTACTCCAGCGTTAACTGTTGCTGTGATTTCATTGGCCATACTACTCCTTTGGGACAATGTGTTATCGAAAAAATCAAAAGTGTTTTCACTTGTCCCTGGTCCCTTAGTTGCAGTTACCTTTGGCATCGCTTTCGAACTACTCACAAATGCATTTTTACCTAATTGGAGCATCTCCAGTGAGCACCTTGTAAGCGTTCCGGTGGCGGAAGACTTATCTGGTTTTATTGGTCAATTTAGTTTGCCTGATTTTTCTCAAATTGGCAATTATAACATCTACGTTATCGCGCTCACCATGGCAATAGTTGCAAGTTTAGAGACCTTATTGAGTGTGGAAGCCACAGATAAGTTAGATCCTAAAAAAAGAGTTACACCAACCAACCGAGAACTGCTTGCCCAAGGTGCAGGAAATGTTATTTCGGGTATGATTGGTGGCCTTCCAATAACGCAAGTAATTGTGCGCAGTTCGGCAAACATCCAATCTGGTGGAAAGACAAAGCTTTCCGGAATTTTACACGGAATATTGCTACTAGTTAGTGTGATTTTTATTCCGAAATTATTAAACCAAATTCCTTTAGCAGTGCTAGCCAGTATACTGCTAGTGGTTGGTTATAAGCTAGCAAAACCTAGCCTTTTTAAAGCGATGTATAAACTAGGCCCAAAGCAGTTTTTCCCCTTTATCGTAACGTTAGTTGGAATCGTTCTTACAGATTTATTAACCGGAATTGCCCTTGGTGTTGGCGTCGCCATATTTTTTATTGTAAAAAATAATTACAGCAACTCCCATTTTATGCACATAAAAGAAACCGAGGGAGATTCACGCAAGGTAGAAATGACCCTTTCTGAAGAAGTCACTTTCTTAAACAAAGGTGCGATTTTACAGGAGCTCAACAACCTAGAAAATGGGTGTGAAGTCATCATCGACATTCGAAAGTCAATTCGAGTAGATTATGATGTTTATGAGATCATAGAAAATTTCAGAAGCAATACCGCAGTCGATAGAGACATTAAGGTAATTATTAAAAGTAATACGGAGTACAGCACTGCCGATTACTAAGAACAAAGGCGGTACTCAACTTATCGAGCACCACCTTTATCACTCTATTATTTTATTCCAATAATTTCTATACGAACTTATCCCCTTTTTCGATTTTTATATCGGTTACGAATTGCTTGATTTTTTGTTCGTCTTCCTTCTTGCAAACCAACAAGGTGTCATTTGATTCCACTACAATGTAATCTTTCAAGCCTTGTAATACAACTAATTTGTTTTTGGGAACGCTGACGATACAGTCCTCCGAATCGTATAACATTACATTCTTACCAACTACGGCATTATTGTGGTCATCATGCTCTAAGTGAGTATAAATAGAGCCCCACGTTCCTAAGTCTGACCACCCAATATCAGCAGATAGAACAAATACGTTCTTCGCTTTTTCCATAATTCCGTAATCAATACTCACGCTTTTGCATTCTGCATAAATGGAATGAATAGCTGAAGCTTCGCCTTCTGTTCCGAAAGAACCTTTTTGTTCTTTAAAAAGAGCATCCATTTCCGGTAGTAATTTTTCAAATGATTCATTAATAGCAGACAAACTCCAAATGAACATTCCAGAATTCCAGCTAAAGTCTCCGCTGTCTAAAAATTGTTTAGCCAAAACTAAATCTGGTTTCTCGGTAAAAGTTTTTACCTTCTTTAATTCGGAGTCTCCTGAATCTTCAAACTGAATATAACCATAACCTGTATCGGGTCTACTAGGCTTAATTCCTAGCGTTACCAGGGCGTTATTTGCTGCTGTATAGTCTAAAGCAGTGGTCATCACTTCTACAAATTTATCCTCTTTCAAAATCAGGTGATCTGCAGGAGCTACAATAATATTAGCGTCAGGGTTCTTGGTTGCAATCTTATAATTAGCATAAGCAATACAAGGTGCTGTATTTCTTCTACTTGGCTCACACAAAACCTGATCTTCGGTCACATCTAGTTGTTCCAGAACTAAATCCTTATACAGATCGTTCGTAACAATGTAAATATTTTCTTTCGGGGCAAGCTTTAATAGTCGCTCAAAGGTTTGTTGAATTAGCGTTTCTCCCGTCCCCAATATATCTATGAATTGCTTTGGAAAGACAGTTCTACTCATCGGCCAAAATCGGCTTCCGATGCCGCCTGCCATAATCACACAATAATTATTTTCTTTTTTCATTTCAGTTGTTCTATCTTCACAAATGTACTTAATTCAAGGGCTGTGTTTTGGACAGAGGGATTGAAAATACTACTAAGAAATCACAAACTTTTCTACCTCAGCATGCCCACTGATTAAGTAGGTCTTTCCACTCTTCAACTCCAAACATTCAATTCTTGTTCGCCTTTTACTTCCTTTTTTAAAAATTCTGTCCTGAAATATAAATTCTACCCCTTCCATTAAGGAATCTAAAAAAACAGCAGGAGAGTGAGGATCGTATCGTTTCAATATTTTGAAAAGATCCGGGTCAGAACAACTAGAAGCTTTTGGTCGCTTTAAATGCTTTTTAAGTGCCATAGAAACATCTTGTGGAAATTCCGTTTTTGCCATCAGTTGCTGCAGCATATCTGAATAAATCATCTTCCATTCTACGCCATGTGGATTTACCTTTCCTTTAAATTGCTCCCAGCATGCAACGTGGGCAATTTCGTGCGTTAATGTGATTAAAAAATGGTATTCATTTAAATCTCCATTAACAGAAACTCGATTAGGCTTTCCTTGAAAAGCAGGCCGAAAATCACCAAACTTAGTTTTTCTCGCCTTGGTTATTCGTAAATGAAAGGGCAGTTGTTCATACCACTGTTGAATCAATGGCATTGCCTCCTGAGGAATATATTTTAGAAGAACCTTGGACAAGGTTTAGGAAAAAATTTGGTAAATCAATAAACTGGAGAAATATGCCAATGCTCCCATATACACCAATTGAATAATAGGCCATTTCCAGCCTCCTGTTTCTTTCACCACAATAGCGACTGTCGCCATACATTGTAAAGCAAACGCATAAAAAATTAATAACGAGTATCCAGTTGCTCTGGTATACACTTTCTCTCCTGTATCGGAGAAGGTTGCTCGTTGCATTTTTGCTTTTATTCCTTCTGTGTTTTCTGCATCACCAACGGTGTAGAGTGTAGCCATGGTTCCAACAAACACCTCACGCGCTGCGAAAGATGTAATAATGGAAATTCCAATTTTCCAATCGAACCCTAAGGGGCGGATAGCAGGCTCAATAAATTTCCCAATGTGGCCGGCATAAGAAACCTCTAATTTATCAGTTGCTATTTTCTCATTAATGGCAGTTACATCGGCATTTGAATCCGCTAGTTCCGTTTCGTATTTTGCATCTACGTTCGCCATTTTATCTCCAGGTCCGTAAGAGGAAAGAACCCAAAGCACAATAGATACTGCAATAATAATCTTACCTGCCTCAAATAAAAACAACTTTGTTTTATTCAAAATGGTCATGGCTACGTTACTCCAACGTGGCGTTCTATAAATTGGCAGCTCCATCACAAAGTGACTTCGCTCTTTGCTTTTTACGACATATTTCATTACAAAAGCCGTCACCATGGCTGCCACAAACCCCAACAAGTAAAGTCCCATCATTACAATTCCTTGTAAGTTGAAACTTAAAAATTGCTTGTCTGCAGGAATAACTAAAGCGATTAACAAGGTATAAACCGGAATTCTTGCAGAACAACTTATGAGTGGGGTAACAAAAATTGTCAGTAATCTCTCTTTTTTGTTGGCAATGGTTCGAGCACTCATTATCGCAGGAACGGCACAAGCAGCCCCTCCTAAAAGGGGTATAATGGAGCGTCCATTCAATCCAAATCGCTTCAATAAAGCATCCGTAAGAAAACTAACTCTTGACAAATACCCTGTATCTTCTAGGATTGCAATAAACATGAACAGCATTGCTATTTGTGGAATAAAAATAACAATGCCTCCAAGTCCCGCTAAGACACCATCCACTAATAAATCATTCAGCACTCCTTGTGGGAGTGTTTCTGCTAGCCAATTTCCCAAAACCAAAAACCCCCCTTCAATCCACTCCATGGGATAGGAGGACCAAGAAAAAATAGCTTGAAAAATTAAAAAAAGTATAAATAGGAAAATAGAAAATCCCCAAACAGGATGAGTAAAAACGCTATCTATTTTTCGTGTGACGGTTGCAGTTCGCGACTCTCCTTTCTTCGTTAAGGTCTCTGCAATAATTCCTTTAATTTTATCAAACCGGTGAATCGTATTTTCTAAAGCATCCTTTGACTCATGATTTTCAATGAATTTCTCTGCCGGTTTGTACTGGTAGTTTTGAATCGCTAACTTGAGTTCTTTGGTTCCTTTACCTAATCTTGCGTTCATCGGTATAACAGGAATGCCCAGTCTTTTTTGGAGCTTTTCAATGTCGATACTCTGCTTGTTGCGTTCTACAACGTCCATCATGTTTAACACCAAAATGGTCGGTTGCTCTGAATCAATTAACTGTGTGGCAAGCAGCAAGTTACGCTTTAAATTAGAGGCGTCTGCCACCACAACAATTAACTCAGGAAGATCTGTTCTAGTGCTATCGTTAAGGTATTCAAAAGTGACTCTTTCATCTTCCGATCGAGGACTCAAACTATAGGTTCCTGGCAAATCAATTACTTCTGCATCAATTTGTTTATTGATACTTACATAACCAATTTTCTTCTCTACGGTTACTCCAGGAAAGTTGCCAATTCGCTGATTTAGGCCTGTAAGTGAATTGAAAAGCGTGGATTTTCCAGAATTAGGATTTCCTACTAGTACTAGTCTTAGTTTGTCCTCTACTTTAAACGCTTTCTTCTCCAAATCTATTTACTTAATTCTACTTGCATCTTTTTAGCGTCATCTTTTCTTAAACTGATAAAGCTATCCTCCACACTTATAATTATTGGATCACCAAATGGTGCTTTTCGTTCTATTAATAACTCCTCTCCCAATACGCAACCCATACTATACAGTTGAATCGTCAATTGTGAATCTAAAACCTTCTTTAGTATAACTTTATCCCCAACCTTATAGTCTGCTAAAGTGCTCTCCATGGCTATTATTTAGATTAAATCTAAATAGCAAAGATAACGTTAAAAATGCTGATTTAACTAAAGAAATAACCCTTTTCAGAAATATTTGTGGGAGAAATAATAGGTAGTTGACCAAAAGTTGGACAGTCACACTTTTTCTTACTTTTTGTCCTCTTTTTTTTGTGCGAAATGGTTCCGTTGGTTTTGCAAGCCATAAGACTTGCTGCAATTAGTAAAAGGATGAATAGATAACGATTTCGCATAAACAAAGGTAACGAGAATTCTTAAAGAAACGATTTGAAGAACCCCAAACTTTGGCATCAGAAATTTGTGTTAGACCCTGATGTTTTTAGAAGAGTAAAGTATTGCAATACCTACCTTGGTATAATTGAATAAACACTATCAACTAAAACTGTATTTCTACTTGTCCATTGTTTTCTTAAAATTATTGAACACCCTTTCTAAAAGCCTCAAATCTTCGGTTATAATTTCTCCAATACCCGCCATTTCTGGTTGATATTCTATTTGCTTTTTATAAGTTGTATTTAAACCATCTGTTAAATCAACTTTTATAAAATAACCCTCTTCTGTTGGTATTGAGGAAACCTCAGCAACCTTGCCTAAAAGTTGACCAAACTCTTGGTAGGGGTAATTGGCAAATTTCATTCTTACTTTTTGCCCTTTTTCTACTTTACCAAAAGCTTGACCTTTTATTTTGATAACTCCAACTATTTCTTGCTGGCTAGGAACAACTGCAAATAGTGGCTGTTGGACTTTTACAAAATCATTCTTGTTCAAATTACTCAAGAAAACTAACTCCCCTTCGTTTGGTGCTGTATGTGTAAAGTTCTCTTGCCAGGTATCCAAATACGTAAATATATTTCGTTCTGAAGCCACAATTGCATTGTCTAATTGTCTAAGTTGATCTTCATTGTTGCGCAATGTTTCATTTTTAAGCTTTTCTAAATTCGCAACCGTAATTTTATGTTGAACATAGGTTTTTTTGGTGTTAATCAATTGCTGCTTTTTAGCAAAATACTCACTCTGGTTTTTAAAAAATTCTACTTTGGCAATTACACTATCGGTAAATAAAGAACTATCTGCCTCGTATTTAACCCGTGCATTTTTCATTTCGTTTTGAAGCAAATCTAACTCTTGATGTGTAATCCAAGCCAAGCGATTATTGTATTCTATTTGGGTAGAAACGTTTTTTATGTCCTTATCGAAGTATTTAGAGTTGGAAAGGTTTTCAAATTCAATTAAGCTATTGGTTAGGTTATTAATTTCAGTTTGTAACCCTCCTACATCTGAGAGGTCTTTGAGTTGGTTTAATTTTTCTCGTCTACTCTCAATTCGCAACGCTTCTTTTAAACTATCCAAGCTCGAACTTCGAATTGGGTTTTTGATAACTGCAATAACATCTCCTTTTTTTACTTGGTCGTTGTTACGGAAATGAATTGCATTGATATAACCGTCAGTTTGACTAACCAACCTTGAAGCAGGGTTTTTAGTAGTTAACATCACTTCTCCACCTACTACAACTGGGTATTTTACAAACCAAGAGATGAATAACACCATAAGAATTAACCCAAAAAGCAATGTAATACCCCAACGAATCATCCAATTCGGAACAGCCGAAAGGATTTCCTGCACCTCATCCGAGCGTATTTCGTCTATTTTTGATTTTTCTTCCATTAACTTTTAAATTTGCTTGCCGACTTCGATCATTTGTGTAACTCATGCTTCGTTACTCAAAGCTCAGCCTGACAAGCTAGAAATTTTTCCTTCTAAATCCTAAATTATTAAGTAAAGCAAATAATACTTCATCTTTAAGCTTTCATCCTTCATCTCCGAGCACAGCGAGCTTAATTCCCCAATTCTAACTGATTCTTTACCAAATGATAATAACCCCCTTTTAACTTCACCAACTCTTCGTGCTTGCCAATTTCAATAATTTTGCCTTCATCTAGCACCACTATTTGATCAGCATTTTTAACTGTACTCAACCTATGAGCTACAACTACAGCTGTTCTACCCTCAAAAAAAGTATTCAGTTTATTCATAATTTCCTTTTCGTTTTTGGCATCTAATGCAGATGTAGCTTCATCAAAGAAAATAAAATCAGGGTCTTTATAAATGGCTCGGGCAATTAACAAACGTTGCTTTTGACCTGTGCTCATACCAACCCCTTCCATACCAATTTTAGTATTGTACCCTAATGGTAGCTTTTCAATAAACTCTTTAATATTTGCAATGTCAACCGCTTGTAGCATTTTATCTCTATTCACAACATTCTCGCCTATAGCAATGTTGTTCGCAATAGTGTCATTGAAAATGTATCCTTCCTGCATAACCGTACCGCATTTTGCCCTCCACGCCTGTTGAGAAATATTATTCAAATTGTAATTGCCAATTTTTATTTCCCCTTCGTTTGGTTCGTAAAACTTGAGCAACATTTTCATTAAGGTAGTTTTTCCACTGCCACTAGTACCCACTATTGCTGTGACCTTATTGGCAGGTATGGTTAAACTCAATTCTTTCAATACCAAATCTGAGCTTCCAACATATCGAAAACTCACCTTTTCCAAGTTGAAATCTGAATTTTCAGGAATATCGTTTATTTTTTGATTGTCAATAGACTCTTCATCCTCTCTATTGTGAATTTCTGAAAGCCGTTCCAAGGCAATTTTTGCATCTTGTGCAGAATAAACAAAACCGATAATTTGTTGAATAGGGCTATTCAACTGACCTATTATGTATGATATGGCCAGCATCATACCCAAAGTAATCTCCCCGTCTATTACAAGCTTGGCAGAAAAAAAAGTCATAAAAATATTCTTGACTTCGTTTATAAAATTAGACCCTACATTTTGAGTTTGCTCTAAGGATAAACTTTTAATAGAAATTTTAAACAAGCGAACCTGTACAAATTCCCAAGACCAACGTTTTTGTTTTTCCGCGTTGTGCAGTTTTATCTCTTGCATACCGTTAATGAGTTCCATTACCTTGCTTTGCTCTTTACTCATTTGAGAAAAGCGTTTGTAATCTAAATCTTTCCGCTTTTTTAAGAATAGCATTACCCAGATAAAATAAAGCGAACTGCCAATAACAAAAACCAAAAATATGCGCCAATCGTACCAAGCCAATACCGCCCCAAAGATAATCAGGTTAAAAGTGGAAAAAAGAACGGATAAGGAGGAGTTGGTTAGTAGTCGCTCTATAATACCTCGACAAATTCGAACCATTAGTTAAGTTGAAAAATTTATAACTTAGAAAATGGAAATTATGAAAAGAACAAGAAGAAAATTCAGCAATGAGTTCAAAGCAAAAGTTGCTATTGAAGC
>Ga0307934_1001508_pt1 | contig 14044 bp, 12 predicted proteins | sample OrgLakmetageno90_FD_201838 | JGI IMG/M metagenome (GOLD analysis project Ga0307934, IMG submission 201838) | Saline water microbial communities from Organic Lake, Antarctica - #90 | ecosystem: Environmental > Aquatic > Non-marine Saline and Alkaline > Saline | place: Antarctica: Organic Lake... | reverse complement strand
ACCGTTATGTGCCTATGGCCGTCAAAGTGGCGCCGGATTTAACGGCCGAAGAACTGTTACAGCTGGCCGATACTTTCAGCCGTTTTCAGGTGGATGCCGTGATTGCCACCAATACCACTTTGGATCGTGATGCTGTCAGCGGTTTAAAGCATGCTGAAGAGGCGGGCGGTTTAAGTGGGCGGCCAGTATTTGCTAAGTCGACGGAAGTTGTAAGGCAATTTCGTCAGGCGCTGCCGGCTGAGATGCCGATTATTGCCGCGGGTGGTATTAATAGTGGTGAAGATGCCAGGGCCAAACTCGATGCTGGCGCTGCATTGGTACAAATTTACAGTGGCCTTATTTATCAGGGGCCAGCGTTGATTCGCGACATTGTCAAAACCCTGCAACAGAGGACTTAACATGCAAAGTGGAAGTTTAATTGGTGATTTGCTGCTAAATATTTTGCTGGCGATTGCCATCGTATTAATTGGTCGCGTGGTGGTACGCTGGCTGATGAAAATGGCGCGCAAACTGATGGTGCGCAGTAATATAGATCCCATTCTGATTAGCTTTATCAGCACCATCGCTAATGTGGTGTTGTTGGTTTTTGTCATTATTGCCGCGCTGGATCAATTGGGCGTTAACACCACTTCAATGATCGCAGTGTTAGGTGCTGCAGGTCTGGCCGTTGGTTTGGCATTAAAAGACTCACTGCAGAATTTTGCAGCTGGCGTCATGTTAATTATTAACCGACCCTTCAGATTAGGTGATTTTGTCGAAGTTGCCGGCATCATGGGCATTGTTGAAAAGATCACTATTTTCAGCACCATTATGCGAACCACCGATAATCGCGAAGTGACTGTGCCCAATGGTCAGATTTATGCCGATACCATTACCAATTATTCGGCGCGCGATACCCGGCGGGTGGATTTGGTCTTTGGTATCAGCTATGACAGTGATCTGCTCAAAGCCAAGCAAATCCTCACCGAGATCGTCACTGCTCACCCGCTTATTTTGAAAGACCCCGAGCCGATTATCCGGGTGAGCGAGCTGGCCGACAATAGTGTGAATTTCATTGTCTGGCCCTGGGTGAAAAGCGTCGATTTCGGCATTGCCAAAGCCGAATTATTAGAGCAGGTCAAACTGGCTTTTGATGCAAATGGTATTGTCATCCCATTCCCGCAAATGGAATTACATTTAAGCCAACAGCTGGCGCAGACTACTACTGCCGGATAATTTTTTCTGGTCATGCGAGGTAATGAGTATGAAAAAATGGTTATTGATGTTTTTATTCATGGTGCCTTTGCTGGTAACTGGTTGTGCCAATCAGCGATAAGGCGATCCGAGTTATTCGCGCGGTGGGCCGCCGCCGCACGCACCGGCACATGGTTACCGTCATAAACATTCCCAGCATGACCTGGTATTCGATTCAAGGTTGGGTGTTTATGCGGTTCTCGGCCGACCTGATCATTACTTTTGGGATAATCGCTACTTCCGTTTTTACGATGGCCTTTGGCAGTCCGCAGCGGATATAGACGGGCGTTGGTACCGTGATGACGGACAGGTGCCGCGTAAGCTTTATCAAAGTAAAACAGGCTCAGGGAAAGGCGGTCAGGGTAAAGGCCCCGGTAAAAATAAAGGTCAGGGCAAAGGCAATAAAGGCCGTGGCAATGCCGACGGGTATTAAACGCCTTTAAAATTATCCTTCCATTGCCGCAGCACTTTAAAAACGGCAAGTGGGCTGGCGAGTTCCTGGCCTGCTTGCTGTTCAGCGGCTTGTTTAACCGCCGGGACTTCACAGCGCAAAAAGGGATTGGTGGCTTTTTCCAACGTTAGCCTGGAAGGTACCGAAGGTTGATTGTCGGCCCGCATCGTCTGCGTGTCAGCGTATCTTTGCTGTAATTCCTGATTGTCGGGTTCAACTGCCAGAGCAAACTGCAAATTGGCCAATGTGTATTCATGTGCACAATAAATCAGCGTATTTTCCGGCAGATCAGCAATTTTATTTAAAGCTTTAAACAGTTGCTCAGCACTGCCGCCCAGAAGGCGGCCACAGCCCCCGGCAAATAAGGTGTCGCCGCAATATAAGCTGTGATCAATCAGATAACTGATATGGCCGGGAGTATGGCCGCTGGTATCCATTACTTGCAGCGTTGCAAAGTCCTCAGCAACCTGAAATGTATCGCCATCTGCAAGTGGATGGGTTACACCACTGATGGCCTCATCAGCAGGCCCATAAACGGGTAATTTAAATGCTTTACTCAGCGCGTCAATACCACCAGTATGATCATGGTGATGATGGGTAATCAAAATCGCCGCTGGGATGAGTTTAAGGTTTTTCAGCGCAGCTAATACGGGCGCTGCGTCACCGGGATCAACAATCATTACCCGCTGGTTCTGCGCTGATTGGATCAGCCAGATATAATTGTCTTGGAACGCCGTTACGGTATGAACCGGCACATTAGACTCCTGAGTAGTTTATGGATCATGATAAAACAGCACAGCAGCAGATGACAGCCTGGTGGCAAAGCCCACTGGGTGAGCAAGTGCAGGCTGCTGAAAAAAACTGGCTACAGCGCCACTCATCTGGCTTTACTGGCTATTTTCAGTTGCAAATTGGTGGCGGTGACAAGATTCTGCCTCAATATTCGCGCCCGTGCTACCAGGCGTGGCTGGATGAACAGGGGCAATTATTGGCGGATAATCAATTTTTGCCATTCAAATCTGCCAGTGTTGATCAATTAGTTATCAGCCATGCTTTGGAGTTTACCAAACATCCGCATCAGTTATTGCGTGAGGCTGACCGGATATTGAGTGAAGACGGCAGTATGGTGTTGTTCGTTTTTAATCCACTGAGTTTATGGGGGTTGAGAAGACTATTCAGCTGGCGAGCTAAACAGCCATGGCGAGGACATTTTTTCAGTCGCTGGCGCTTGACAGACTGGCTGACCCTGCTCGATTTTGAAGTGGTAGAGCGCCGGGCTTTTCTGTATCAGTTGCCGGTTAATCACAGTAGCAAATGGACGGCCTGTCATTTTCTTGCAAAATTCGGCCCACGGGTTTGGCCATTTTTTGGCGCGGTGACCGTACTGGTTGCCAAAAAACGCCATGTTTTGGTGACACCCCTGCGCAGCCAGTGGACTCGCCCCAATTTATTTGCCGGTGCTGGCCTTGCTGGTAAAGCGGTGACGAGACAAGGACAATATGGATCACGTTGAAATTTTTACTGATGGTGCCTGCAGTGGTAATCCGGGACCAGGTGGCTGGGGCGTGGTGATGCGTGCCAAAAACAGCGAAAAAGAATTAGCCGGTGCTGAAAAAGACACGACCAATAACCGTATGGAAATGATGGCCGTGATTGCCGGCCTTGAAGCACTTAAGCGGCCATGTAAAGTAACGGTTACCACCGATTCACAATATGTGATGAAAGGCATGACGGAATGGTTGCCTGGCTGGAAAGCAAAAAACTGGCGCACCGCCAGTAAGCAACCGGTCAAAAATGCCGATCTCTGGCAACGCATGGAAGCTGCCGCAGCAAAGCATCAACTTGAGTGGCAATGGGTGCGCGGGCACACTGGTCATGCGGAAAATGAACGTGCCGATCAACTGGCCGTTGCTGCTCGTGAAACCCTCAAAAAGTAAGGTTAATATGATTGAAGCCACGGTAAAACGTCAGGTTGTACTCGATACCGAAACCACCGGTCTGTCGACCGCTGATGATCACCGCATTATCGAAATCGGCTGTGTGGAAATCATTAACCGCAGGCTCACCGGCCAGAACTTTCATCAGTATATTAATCCTGAGCGGGATATTGATGCCGGCGCCATGGAAGTGCATGGCATTACCCCGGCATTTCTCGCTGACAAACCATTGTTTGCTGATATTACCGATGAATTTCTGGCTTTTATTGATGGCGCGGAACTGATTATTCACAATGCGCCGTTTGACGTTGGTTTTTTGGATCATGAGCTAGGCAAAATCCCCGGGCAACACAAAAGTGTGAAAGCAATTAGCACTGTGCTGGATACCTTAAAAATGGCTCGCGACCGGCATCCCGGCCAGAAAAACAATCTGGATGCCTTATGTAAACGTTATGACGTAGACAACACTAATCGCCAACTACATGGCGCGTTGCTTGATGCTGAAATCCTGGCTGATGTTTATCTGGCGATGACTGGTGGTCAGGTCAGTTTATCGCTGGCTGCCGAACAGGCAGTGCCGCAGCAACACTCACAATCAGACAATACCATTACTGCTGGCAGCCAGAAAGCTATCAAAGTCATCAAAGCCAGTAGCGAAGAATTAGCCGCTCACGACGCCATGCTCGAGAAGCTGCAACAAGCCAGCAGTGGCAATTGTGTCTGGCTAAAATCGTCTTAAGATCGTAGTTAAAAAATTGAAAATCTGAAAAAAATCAGCCATCACGCTTGAAAAGCAAATTTTGGCCCCCAACTCCTGCTTACCTTGAGTAATGCAGAAACGGGTTGATCATGAGCCAAGAAGACAAACAAAACACAGTAGACGAATCGGCAGCCGATATGCCGGAATCCCCAGAAACGCATGCCGATGCTGCCAGCGAAAGTTCAGCGACTGAAGCGCCGGAAATGGCTAAATTGTTGGAAGATGCCCGCAATAAAGCTGATGAGCACTGGAACGAACTGCTGCGGGCCCGCGCAGATTTAGAAAACATGCGCCGCCGTCACAGCCGCGATTTGGAAAACGCGCACAAGCATTCGCTGGATAAATTCGTCAATGAATTACTGCCGATTTGCGACAGTCTGGAGCTGGGTATTAACGCCGCACAGGATGAAGATGCCAATGTTGAAAAAGTCCGTGAAGGCATGGATATGACCTTGAAGTTGCTGCTCAACGCGATCGGCAAATTCGGCTTGGAACCGGTCAATCCACAAAATGAAGCGTTTGATCCAGAACTGCATCAGGCGGTGGCTATGCAGCCCGCCGAGGGCGTTGAAGCCAACACCGTGATCAACGTAATGCAAAAGGGCTACCGCTTTAACGGCCGCCTGTTAAGACCAGCGATGGTGGTGGTCGCACAATAAACTTATAAAAAGCAGGGGCTTGAAATTTAAACTGCTTCGCCCCACTTAACTATCAACAGCTGGCCCAGCCAGTATGAATTCAAGCATGATGGAGACAAATAACTATGGCTAAAATTATTGGTATCGACTTAGGAACAACTAACTCCTGCGTCGCGGTGATGGAAGATGGCAAAGCCCGCGTCATTGAAAATAGTGAAGGTGATCGGACCACGCCGTCGATTGTGGCATTTAACAAAGATGGCGAAGTGATGGTTGGTCAATCAGCCAAACGTCAGGCAGTCACCAACCCAAAAAATACCCTGTACGGCATTAAGCGTCTGATTGGCCGCAAGTTTAAAGAAGATGTAGTACAGCGTGACATAGATATGGTGCCGTTCAAAATCGTCGAAGCAGATAACGGCGACGCCTGGGTGATGGCCAATGAAAAGAAAATGGCGCCACCTGAAATTTCAGCCCGTGTCTTGATGAAAATGAAAAAAACTGCTGAGGAATTCCTTGGTGAAGAAGTGACCCAGGCGGTCGTCACGGTGCCGGCTTACTTTAACGATTCACAGCGTCAGGCGACCAAAGACGCCGGTAAAATCGCTGGTTTAGAAGTCAAACGCATTATCAACGAGCCAACTGCTGCGGCATTAGCTTATGGCATGGACAAAAAACGCGGTGATTCAACCGTTGTTGTTTATGACTTAGGTGGTGGTACATTCGACGTATCAATCATTGAAATTGCCGATATTGAAGGCGAGCATCAGTTTGAAGTGCTGGCCACCAATGGCGACACCTTCCTCGGTGGTGAAGATTTCGATCAACGCATCATTGATTATTTAGTCGCAGAATTTAAGAAAGATCAGAGCGTTGATCTGGCCAAAGATCCACTGGCATTACAGCGTTTGAAAGATGCCGCTGAAAAAGCCAAGATCGAGCTTTCATCCAGCTCACAAACCGACATCAATCTACCTTACATCACGGCTGATGCGTCGGGCCCGAAACATATGGAAATCCGTCTGACCCGCGCCAAACTGGAATCACTGGTCGAAGATTTGATTGCTCGCAGCATGGAGCCATGCAAAATGGCACTGAAAGATGCCGGCCTGAAAATCTCTGATATCAACGACGTCATTCTGGTCGGTGGTCAGACTCGGATGCCGAAAGTACAGGAAGCGGTTAAAGAAATGTTTGGCAAAGAGCCACGCCGTGACGTTAACCCTGATGAAGCCGTTGCCGTTGGTGCTGCGATTCAGGCAGGTGTTTTGGCTGGTGATGTTAAAGATGTCTTGTTGCTCGACGTAACCCCGTTGAGTCTGGGTATCGAAACCATGGGCGGTGTGATGACCAAATTGGTTGAAAAAAACACCACCATTCCGACCAAAGCCAATCAGGTATTTTCTACCGCTGATGATAACCAGCCAGCAGTGACCATTCACGTAATGCAAGGTGAGCGGGAAATGGCATCTGCCAATAAATCACTGGGCCGTTTTGATTTGGCCGATATTCCACCGGCAGCACGCGGTGTACCGCAAATCGAAGTAACTTTCGATATTGATGCCAACGGCATTATGAATGTGTCGGCCAAAGATAAAGCGACCGGTAAAGAACAGTCGATTGTTATTAAGTCATCAAGCGGTCTGAGCGACGATGAAGTAGAAAAAATGGTCAAGGATGCCGAAGCGCATGCCGATGAAGATCGTAAATTCCACGAGTTGGTCACTGTCCGTAACCAGGCAGATGGTCTGATCCACGCGACCACCAAATCGTTGAAAGATCTGGGCGACAAAGTCGAAGCCGATGAAAAAGCCAAGATTGAAGCGGCTGTTGAAGAACTGCAAACAGCGATCAAAGGCGAAGACAAAGACGATATCGAAGCCAAAACCAATGCTTTATCTGAAGCAGCGGCGAAGCTTGCTGAACGTGCTTATGCTGAAAATGCTGAAGCCGGTGACGCAGCAGCGGACAGCGATGAAAAAGCGCAAGGCGATGATGTTGTTGATGCTGAGTTCGAAGAAGTCGATGACAACAAAAAACAGTAAACAACCACGTCGTTAAAAAAATAGGCGCAGGCATTGACCCTGCGCCTGTTTTGTTTCAGGAATAACAATAAAGCGAATCATGGCCAAACAAGATTATTACGAGTTGCTGGGGATTTCCCGAAATGCCACCGAGGCGGAAATTAAAAAAGCCTATCGGCGCATGGCGATGAAATATCATCCGGATCGTAATCCGGATGATGCTACTGCCGAAGCGAAATTTAAGGAAGTCAAAGAAGCCTACGAGGTTTTATCTGATAACCAGAAACGTACGGCCTATGATCAATTTGGCCATGCCGGTGTTGATGGCAGCGCCGGTGGCGGCGGTTTCCGTGGTGGTACCGGTGGATTCAGCGATATCTTTGGCGATGTCTTTAACGATATTTTTGGTGGCGGCGGTGGCGCGCAGAGTTTTCGCGGTGCCGATTTACGCTACCGGCTGGATTTAACGCTGGAGGAAGCGGTCTCTGGCACCACAGCCAAAATCCGTATTCCGGTACATGTTGAATGTACAACCTGCGATGGCAGTGGCGCTAAAAAAGGCACACAACCCGTTACTTGTACCACTTGTGGTGGTCATGGTCAGGTCAGGATTCAGCAAGGCTTTTTCACCGTTCAGCAAGCCTGTCCACATTGTCGTGGCACGGGCAAAATGATTCAGGATCCTTGTGGTGACTGTCATGGTGAAGGCGTCGTGCAAGAGCATAAAACCCTGTCGGTGAAAGTCCCTGCCGGCGTCGATACCGGTGACAGGATCCGTTTGAGCGGCGAAGGTGAAGCCGGTTCACGCGGTGCACCGGCTGGTGATTTGTATGTCGAAGTGTCGGTGAAACGCCATGATGTATTTACCCGCGATGGTAATAATCTGTTTTGCGATGTACCGATCAACTTTGTCGCCGCATCCCTCGGCGGTGACTTGGAAGTGCCTACCCTGGCCGGCAAAGCCGTGCTGAAAATTCCGGAAGGCACGCAGACCGGCCAGCAATTCCGTCTGAAAAATAAAGGCGTTAAATCGGTGCGCAGTGGCGTCACTGGTGATTTGTTATGCCGTGTTATTGTTGAGACGCCGATAAAATTATCCAAACGTCAGAAAGAAATTCTCGAAGAATTTGCCGAAACGCTGGAAGGCACCGGTGGTACCCATAATCCTAAACATGAGTCCTGGCTGGATGGCGTTAAGCGCTTTTTTGAATAAAGCGAGTTGCCAAGCTGATACTGAACGGCTATGTTGCCCGGTATTCACTGTTTTAAGGCCGGTTCAGGCCAAATGAGGAAGCTTCATGGCTATTAAAGTTGCCATTAATGGCGCCGCCGGACGGATGGGCCGCTGCCTGATTCAGGCAGTCAAAGAGACTGAGGGTTTGCAACTGGCAGCGGCGATTGATCGCGCCGATTCCAGCCTGATTGGCGTGGACGCTGGTGAACTCGCCGGGGTGGGTAAGCTGGGCGTTGTTATCAGTCATGATGTCGCAGCGGCGACCCAAATAGCCGACATCATTATTGACTTCACGTTGCCAGAAGTGACGATGGCGTTATTGCCATATTGCGCGCAAAACCAATGCCGGCCGATCATTGGCACCACTGGTTTTGATACAGCGCAAAAACAAATTATCGACGACACTGCAGTTAATATCGCCACTATTTTGGCGCCCAATATGAGTGTAGGCGTCAATTTATCACTGAAATTATTGGATCTGGCGGCGCGGGTGCTTGGCGACAGTGTTGATATTGAAATTATCGAAGCCCATCACCGTCATAAAGTTGATGCCCCGTCCGGCACAGCATTGCGAATGGGCGAAGTGGTCGCTGATGCGTTGGGTCGAAATTTAAAAGACTGTGCCATTTATGGTCGTGAAGGCCGCACCGGTGAGCGGGATCGGCAGACAATTGGTTTTGCAACGGTGCGTGCCGGCGATGTAGTTGGTGATCACACGGTTTTATTTGCTGCTGAGGGTGAACGCCTGGAAATTACCCATAAAGCCTCCAGCCGTATGACCTTTGCTTATGGCGCGATGCGCGCAGCAAGCTGGCTGGCCGAGCGACAAACCGGCTTATTTGATATGCAGGATGTGCTGGATTTGCGTAACTAGGTTTTCAACGACTGGAAAACCTTAGGGCTGGGACTATTTTTGTGCCCGACTGCGTTGATGTTGAGTAACTACACGGCGCGATATCTGCCTTGCCGGACACAAAAAATAGCCGCCAGCAGTGGTGAATTTGAAAGATAAACAAGCCCTAGTATTGGTCAGCTTGCTGCTCGGCTTGCTGACCACCCGCACTATTACCGTTGGCATAGCGGATTTCACTTATCAGCAGCCAAAATTTACGCAATAAATTCCGATCCTGTCCGGCTACCGAGACACCTTTCAGCGCAACCTGTTCAGCCAGTGAATATTCCTGCATCTTGTAATGGGTATCGGCTAATTCAAAATAGATGCTGGGATCGCGCGGCGCAATACGCTGCGCACGTTGTAAATCAGTCTGCGCTTTTTGCAAATCGCCATCGCGCTGGGCGGCACGAGCACTGCCCAGCAGGGCAATCACGGCAGGCTTAGAACGAAACGGCACTGCCGGCGCTGGCGCGGTTTCTTCAATCGCTTCAGGCGTATCATCAATACCGCTGGTTTGCGCAGCGGGCTCCGATGATTCAGCTTCTGCGGCTTCAACAGGCTGCTGTTTTTCCGGCGGTTCGTTGCGGCTTTCCACCGGCGGAGCATATACCGGCGACATGCTGCAAGCTGATAAACCTGCCAACATCAGCAACGTTAATAGTAGTCGAAGTTTTCCCGTCAAAGTTGCCATTAGTTAAATAAACCTTTTATCCAATCGATTGATTTTTGTACCGGATTTTCATCACGCTGTTCCAGCCGTGTCGTCACGCAGTCTGATTGTTCAAGTGGCTGACTACCTTTAACAAATGGTAATTGCCGGACATTTTCGCAGCGTTGTTCACTTAATTTGCCGGATTGTTGGTCCACCCAAGCATAGTTAATATCAGCTGGCGGTATGTTATCCAGTGTCAGTAAAGATTCACTAGCCATATAACGTGTCCATACCGGCAATGCGCCACCTGCGCCGGTAAACGGCAGACTCTGATTATCATCCAGGCCCAGCCAGACCACGGCCAGACGATTGGCACTGTAACCGGCAAACCAGCTATCACGCTGATCATCAGATGTGCCTGTTTTGCCCGCAACGCGGGTACCGGCCGGTAATTGTGTCGCAGCATAACGACCCGTGCCGGTCTGCATTACTTCCTGCAAGGCTGTTTGCACTAAAAATATGGGTTGTGCCGCAATGGTTTGCTGCAATTTAAATGGGTATCGCGACAAACTGTTGCCCTCAGCATCACTGACCCCGCGAATGGCGCGTGGCGGAATTTGAAAGCCACCGGCAGCAATGGTTTGATACATTGCGGCCATTTCCAGTGTTGACAGACTTTGCGCGCCCAATAGCAATGAAGGGTAGGGTTGCAGTGTTTTGTCTACGCCCAGCCGTTTTAAGGTGGCAATCACTTTATCAAGGCCCAGCGTCATTCCCAATCGTGCGGTGGCAAGATTATAAGAATGCGTCAGCGCATCAATCAGCAAAATATTCTGGTGTGACTGACGATCATAGTTTTCTGGTTCCCAGACATCGCCATTTGGTAATTCCAGGCGATAAGGTGAATCATCAACCGGACTCGCCAGTGTATAACCATTTTCCAGCGCCGTTAAAAATACCGCCGGTTTGACCAGTGAGCCCATCGGTCGTTTAGCATCCAAAGCACGGTTAAAACCCTGATAACGGGTGCGGCGATCACCAATTATGGCCAGCACTTCGCCAGTTTGAGGATCGGTAACTACCATGCTGCCTTGCAGATCGGCCAGTTTTTCACCATGTTGCTGCTGCAGATTATTAATGGTGGTGGTCAGTGCCGTTTCGGCTTTGCGCTGTCTGATTGGATCCAGGCTGGTAAAAATCTGCAGGCCTTCGGAATTTAAATCTTCATCGGCGTATTCCTGACGCAGCTGCCGTTTAACCAGATCCAGATAAGAAGGGTAAGCCTCCTTGGTTAAGGTGCCTTTGGCGACAACGCCCAGCGGAGCATTCACCGCCAGCAGATAATCAGCCTCGGTAATTTTGCCTTCATCAAGCAACACTTTCAGTACTAGATCCCGGCGCTGTTTGGCACGTTCCGGATGCCGGCGCGGATCAAAATAAGACGGGCCTTTGACCATGCCAGCAAGCAGTGCATGATGCTGCAGCTGTATCTCCTGCAAGGGCTGTGCAAAATAATAATGCGCACCGAGGCCAAAGCCATGCACCGCACGATTGCCATCCTGACCCAAATAGACTTCATTTAAATAGGCTTCGAGAATTTCATCTTTGCTGTAGTGATATTCCAGCAGTAACGCCATCGGCAGCTCCATCAGCTTGCGCAGTAGCGTGCGATCGGCAGTCAGATAAAAGTTTTTAATGAGCTGCTGAGTTAGTGTACTGCCGCCTTGCACAAAGGCGCCGGCCTGAATGTTGGCCCACATGGCGCGGGCAATGCCTTTGGGCGAAATGCCAAAGTGACGATAAAAGTCCTGATCTTCGATAGCGATCAACGCATCAACCAGGGCATCAGGCGCATCGTTGAGCTGAATCAGATCCCTGTCTTCATTATTAAGTGGGTAGATACCGCCAATCAGTGCTGGCTCCAACCGCACCAATGTCAGTTGTTCGCCCGCGGCATTACATAACTGGCTGAGCTCATTGCCGGCAAAGTCGAGCAGCAGCTGTTGCGCGGGCTCTTGTTCGTCAGCCCAGTCAAAACCACGACTGGCAATGATGGCGCGTGTTGACGAGATACTGGCCTGACCGGGTCTTTGTGCCGAATCGGTAAATTGGTAACCGAGCGCCTGCAGTTCAATCTTTAAATCATTTATCGATAAAGGTGCACCGGCATAAAGCTCTAATGGCCGGGCAAATACTTTGGCCGGCAGCGCCCAGCGTTTTCCCTCAAATTCGGCACGAATATGACGGTCCATCAGCCACAAACCAATGACACTGACAGCAATCAGCAAAATTAATAGCCAGCGCAGCCATTTACTGCGCAATAATCGGCCAAAGAAACTCGGTTTGGTGGTTCGACGTGATGAGGATTTTCGGGACACGCGTTATCCTGACTTATAAAAAAGCAATGCACACATAGTAGCGATTAGCGCGTGGCGGATAAAGCAAAGCATTCACAAAAGCGCCGTGGCCTGAATCTTACTGCTGAAACGCTTTTGACGTTAACGTGCAAGCTGCTGAATTTGCGCAGCATTTTGCGTTGGTGGTGGCTTGGGGTCTGGTAAATAATGTTGCGTAGCGCATTTCGCCAAAAAGCTTTTTTCTGGTACTATCCCGCGTTGCAAGTGGATTCAAACAAGCGCTTTTCCGCAGCAATTTGTCAGCGGGATAGCGGTTAAATAACATGAGCGGAAGCTAATGGTCAGTACACAGACGCCAATTTGCGAATTTGGCAAACCGGCAATTGATTTTGCCTTGCCGGGCACCGACGGTGACATTTGGACTTTGGACAAATGCCGGGGTGAAAAAGGCTTGTTGGTGATGTTTATTTGTAACCATTGCCCGTATGTACAAGCGGTTTTGGACCGACTGGTACGTGATACCCTCGATTTAAAGGCGTTGGGTATCAATGCAGTCGCTATTTCTGCCAATGATGTGACAGATTATCCGGAAGATTCCTTGGATAATATGCAGCGCATTGCAGTAGAAAATCAGTTTCCATTCCCGTATTTACATGATGAATCGCAAGACGTTGCCAAAGCCTATGGCGCGGTTTGCACACCGGATTTTTTCGGTTATAACCAAGATTTGCAATTGCAATACCGGGGCCGTCTGGACGCCAGCCGCAAAGAAGCTGCGCCGGCGGATGTGCGGCGTGATTTATTTGAAGCCATGCAACAAGTGGCTTTAACCGGGCAGGGCCCGGCCGCGCAAATCCCCAGCATGGGCTGCTCGATCAAATGGCGGGCGGCATAATTTTTTAACAGGAGAACTTAGATAATGGCTACACGCAGACATTTAGCAAATGCGATCCGTGCGCTCAGCATGGACGCAGTGCAAAAAGCGAACTCGGGTCACCCGGGCGCGCCAATGGGTATGGCGGATATCGCCGAAGTACTGTGGAACGACCACATGAAACACAATCCGAACAACCCGAAATGGGCTGACCGTGATCGTTTCATTCTGTCTAACGGCCACGGCTCTATGCTGGTTTACTCACTGTTGCACCTCAGCGGTTATGAGTTGCCAATGAAAGAGCTGGAAAGCTTCCGACAGTTGCATTCAAAATGTGCCGGTCACCCGGAATACGGTTACGCACCAGGCGTTGAAACCACGACCGGCCCATTAGGTCAGGGTATTACCAACGGTGTTGGTTTTGCCATGGCAGAAAAACTGATGGCCGATCAATTTAACCGTCCTGGTCATGACATTGTTAATCACCACACCTATGTATTCATGGGCGATGGCTGTTTGATGGAAGGTGTCTCTCACGAATCTTGTGCTTTGGCCGGTACCTGGGGTCTGGGCAACCTGATTGCTTTCTGGGATGACAACAACATTTCTATCGACGGTCATATTGATGGCTGGTATACCGATGATACTGTTAAGCGTTTTGAAGCTTACGGCTGGCATGTTCAATCAGTTGATGGCCATGATTCAGATGCCATTAACAAAGCCATTGAAGCGGCCAAAAAAGTTACTGATAAACCTTCTTTGATTTGCTGCAAAACCATTATCGGTTTTGGTTCACCTAATAAATCAGCCAGCCATGATTGTCATGGTGCGGCATTGGGCGAAGAAGAAGTGGCATTAACCCGTAAACAACTGGGTTGGGAATATGAGCCATTTGTGATTCCGGAAGATGTCTATGCTGGCTGGAATGCAAAAGATAAAGGCGATGCTGCTGAATCGGCTTGGAATGAAAAATTTGCGGCTTATGAAAA
>Ga0307934_1001502_pt1 | contig 14087 bp, 8 predicted proteins | sample OrgLakmetageno90_FD_201838 | JGI IMG/M metagenome (GOLD analysis project Ga0307934, IMG submission 201838) | Saline water microbial communities from Organic Lake, Antarctica - #90 | ecosystem: Environmental > Aquatic > Non-marine Saline and Alkaline > Saline | place: Antarctica: Organic Lake... | reverse complement strand
CTCGATCTTTGACTTGTGAAACCGCATCGCGCTTAAATTCTTCTGTGTAACGTATTCCTGACATCGTAGTCTCCTTGCTTCTAATTTATACACTGCAAGGTGTCTACTTTTATAGGGGCTATTCAATGCAATCATATGATTACGTAATAATAACGAATATAACTTTATAAGAATACACTAGTATATCCTAAAAATGCCAAAAAGCATATCCCCCTATTGCAAATTTAAATCGAAACGGTGCGCATTATTAGGCTATTTCAACGTGAGACTGGCTCTTGAAGCGAACGGAATCTGCATAAAAAGGGTAATTTTTAATTTTTTCAATTTGTAGAGCGCACATTATCCGCAAGCTTTTAATAATGGCGATGCGCGGATAATCATCGTTGTAGTGTTCGCAATGAGCAAGAATATCATTATAAAATGACAAGTTACAATCAATGACATGCGCCTCAACACCCGTCACGAATTCTTCGATTTGTATGGGCGTCAGTTGGTGTTGCACTTGTGTTAAAATCAGATTGAGCACACGACGAAGGGCGCGCGGCGCGCTTTTTTGTGGAATGTAAAGATAGCCAATTTTTAATGTGAGCGGGCCAGTTTCAACCGACATGCCCGGAATATAAAATGCCAGATCCTTGATCGCATCAGGCAATTCTATATGCTTTGCATGCGTGGTATATTTAATTTCAAACGCACAAAGCCCTGCAACATCAATCGAGAACGGAACAGACTGAACAAAAGGCGCGTTTGGCTCAAGATAATTATAACTGACCAATGAAGACAGGCCATCGAGACGGGAGTAGCTTACATAACATTCCTGCGAGCCGGCGACTGGTGTGCTTTTTGTTACCAAAACCGTTTCCTCACGATCCACCGGCAAAACGTAACCGGGTGCGGAGGGGTGATGATTTAAAAAATCAATCAAAGGCATGATAATTTTGTGATACGCGTCTTTTTCAGTTTCTTTGACGTTTTCTTTTTTAAGGCCAAGCTGCCGCGTGCGTATAAACGTCGTCAGGCAAAGCTCATCCGCTGACATCACCGCCAAATCATCGACAGATTTTTGGGTTTTCAGCTCGCTTGTGTGCATTAAGAGCGCCATCAATTCAGGGTCATCTAAAAGTAACATCCATGTCGCGTTTTCACGGTGATCTTTTATTTTTCCACTCAGATTATAAAGCACCAGCATTTCTTGCATCAGCGCAATTTGTGCAGATTCTAATGAAGGATCATGTTCTTTTAAAATGATATCGTCACCATCCAGCCCAAGCGTAAACATATCCAGCGGTAAAATCGTTTTGGGATTGAGGCTTAAAATAATATCGTTTGCCGCGATCGTGTCAGGCGCATGGACGAATAGTTCAACGCCACGACACCCGATAATCAAGTCATCATGAATAAAGCCGCCATTGCCGCGCACAAGGTCGCAGATTTTGCGTAGAGTCTTTTCTTGTTCGGCAGTATCACATTGAAATACGGTCATTGGCACAATGTATCACAGCGGATCGTGAAAACAATGTGGTTTATAATCACAAATCATTAAAACACCCACTCATACGCGGCGGCAAAACTGCCGTTATATATTGTGTCCGCAGCGTCCGCCGGTATTGTCTGCGCCGTGATGGCGTTACCGTCCAGATCTTCAAACGCGGTGGTTGGTATACCGCGCATCACAGGGTTGTTGAAAAAGATCTTCACCTTATCAACCGCCACAGGCACGGCAAATTTGAAATAGAGTATAAACGTTGCACTCGGGGTTGAACTCCAATGCGCCCCTGATACTGTCGGATCATCCACATTGTTCCACGCCGCATTGCGCCATAAGGCATCATTATCATCATAAGAACTATTGGTGCCATATTGTCCAGCGCTCAGCCCTGTAAAATCAAGCGGCCCGTTCACACGAGTCAGATTGTCGACGATATCGTTTCCGCTTCCATCAATTTCAATAGCCAGATCATTGATACCAATCCATTGGGTGTGTCCCGTCATGGTAATTTTAAGCCCCGCTATCGTGCCGCTCGCCGTTGCGGCGGCGGTGACGCTGATATCATTGCTCGCGGCACTTGCGCTGCCGGCGCTGTTGGTAGCGATGACAAAACAATCGATATTGCTGCCCTCATCCGCGCTCACCAGCGTGTAGGACGCTGATGTTGCACCCGTTATACTGACGCCGCCTCTGCGCCACTGATAAGTAAATGAAGACGGGGTATGCGCCCAGCTTCCGTTTGTGACTGTTAATACCTCACCGACATTTGCCGCGCCTGAAACCACAGGCGCCGTTAAAATTGAAGGTTTTTGCGGTATAGAGCCACTTTGTAATTTTGAACGCTGGGCGGTGAGCCCCTTTCCGATTGTCACGAGCATGTTTGTCTCCTGTTTTACTCATATTCCTTAACAGAACATAGCAAGAACAATACCGCATGTAAAGAATATATTCCTATTTTATCTTTTAAAAAAAGCCGACACCTGTTTACGCATAGCAAATCGCGACATATGATGATTTTGAAAAAAGATAAATGATTTGCGCGATTGAGACGAATATGAGCCCACAAACACCGCCAGAACAACCACCAATATTAAACAAAAACGCCAACGCGCAAGAAATGGATCTGGAGGATGTGTTTAAACTGGCGATGAATAATATGTCGACCGCAAATTATCAGGTCGCCGCGCTGATGTTTCAAGATATTTTGGCCTCTGTTCCCGATCATTTCGATAGCATGTATTATTTGGGTTTGGCCTATTACAATACAAGCGACATTGAAAATGCGCTTTATATGATAAAAAAAGCTATCGACAACCAGCCCGGCAATGTCGAATGGTGGTCAAATTATGGTGTAATTTTGAACGAAAATGGTCGCTATGCGCTGGCGATTGATGCGTTTGATGAGGGCGAGAAAATTGACCCCGACAATGCCATTTTGCTCTGGAACAAATGCTATGCCTGTTTTTTAAACGGTGCTTACGAACAAGCCGAAATAGCCGGGCGAAAAGCCGTTAAAATCGCCCCCGATATCCCCGAGCCTTGGCTGAATTTAGGCGCGACACTTGCCCGCCTTGGCAATATTGAAGAAGCCGTTGAGTGCTGGGATAAAGTTTTAGAGATAAACCCTGACTACACCATGGCTTATAATAATTTAGGCAATGCGTATCGGGATTTGGGGGACTTAGAAAAATCGGCTGAATTTTGCCGCAAAGCGCTTGAGATGAACCCGAACTATGTCGAGGCGCTCAGCAATATGGGCAATGTTTTGATCGATCAGGGCAATGTGGGCGAGGCGGAGATTTACTATCGCAAGGCCATCGCCAACAAGCCCGATTATGCCGAAGCGCATAATAATTTATGCATCGCGCTGGCGGCGCAATCGCGCTATGAAGATTCTGTGCTGCATGGTCGTTATGCCATATCGTTTCGCCCTGATTATTTTGAAGCCTATCTCAATTTAAGCGACAGCTTGCGCAATCTCGGCAGGGCGCAAGAAGCTTTGCAAGCTGTGCAGCAAGCCTCGGTTTTAAGGCCGGATTCTGCCGAAGTTCAAATGGACATGGCCGACGTTTTATTAATGCTGGATCAATATGGTGATGCGGAAGTGGCTTTGAACAAAGTCGAGGCTTTAAAGCCCGACAATCCGCGCATTTTCATCAAACTCGCCAGCGTGCAAGAGCGCGCGGGCAAGCTGGAGGAGGCGCTTGAATCCATCAATAAAGCCGTCAAAGACAACCCGCAAATGCCCGAAGCTTATTTAAGGCGCGGCCAAATATTGCACATTAACAATCACGTTCATGACGCGATGGCCGATTATAAAAAAGCCATGGAATTATTGCCCGATAATGCACAGCTTCATGTCGCCATTGCCGATTTGCTTTTAACCATGAACGATATAAAAGCCGCTGAAGACCATGTGCAAAAAGCCAAAGCGCTTAATCCAAATATTCCCGGCATTTACTTCACTATGGCCAGCCTTAAAAAATTCACGCCAGAGGATGAGGATTTCAAAAAAATGCTATCCTTGGCACCCCATATTGAGTCGACAGGGTTAGAACAAACTGCAACGCTTCATTTTGCGCTGGCCTCGGCTTATGATGATTTTAAAGCGTATGATGACGCTTTTAAGCATTACAAAATCGCCAATGATGCCAAACGAAAAACAGTTCCTTTACAATGGGAGCGCAGCAAAGCAAATTTTGCTGAGCTTAAGACAAGACACACAAAACAAAGCCATCAAGATTATAAAGGCTTAGGCTTTAAAACAGACATGCCTGTGTTTATTTTGGGCATGCCGCGCTCAGGAACAACTTTGACCGAGCAAATCATTTCGTCCCACCCCGATGTCTATGGCGCAGGCGAGCTGACAATTTTCAATGCGATCGAGCGAAAATTCGGGCCATTAACCCCCGAAAATTGTCACGATATCGGCGCATATTACGCCCAACAGATGCGCGCGCGGGATAAAGATGGAACGGCCAAGATTATTACCGACAAAATGCCTGCAAACTTTTCGCGCGTGGCACAAATTCTGGCGATATTGCCGGATGCCAAAATCATCCATTGCCGCCGTGATTCAATTGATACGTGCTTATCGTGTTACAAACAAAATTTTGCACGCGGTCAATATTGGTCTTACCAGTTGGACGAGCTTGGGGCTTATTATAAATTATATGAAGATTTGATGGCGCATTGGCGCCAGACATTTCCGGGGCGTTTTTTAGATATTGATTATGAAGACACGGTCAATGATTTAGAAACACAGGCTAAAAAGCTGATCGATCATGTCGGCCTGAAGTGGGATGATGCGTGCCTTGCGCCACACAAACAAAAGCGCGCCGTTGTCACCGCCAGCAAAATGCAGGTGACACAGCCCGTATACCAAAGCTCTGTGAAGGCGTGGACGCGATATGGCGAACATCTCAAGCCGCTAATCGAAAGCTTAGGGCGACAAGATGCGCTTGATCTGTTGAAAACAGAGGCAACAGGCTCAATCAAGTGAGCGCATTAGAAGATGAATGTGGTAGTGTTGAAAAATCAAACGATAAAACAGGTGAACTGCGATTATGTCTGCTGCCCATGAACAGACACAAAAACGATGCTTACAAAGCGCGCTGAAAAGGCGGGTTTTGCTCTCATCAATGGCGCTTGCCTCTCTTGCTGGCGCGCCCGCACAAGCGCAAAGCTTTAGTTGTGCCGGCACGCTTGGCTTTGGCGATTATACAACTTGTGGCCTTGCCGGCACTGCAACGCTTGATGTTAACGGCGCGCGCACCACAACCGGGTGCATTTCCGCAGGAAGCGCCCCCACTCCCACTCCTTTATGCACATTTATCGGCCCGCTTGGCACATTCGGCAGCCCGCAAATACAATTCAGCGTCACCCCCGGCTCTGTTGCCATTCAAAACAGCGCCCTGAACACAATGAAAATCAATAATTTCAAATGTTTAACGAGCTCTGTCGCCTGTAACTTCACGCGCACAACCATGTTTTTGTCAATTCCAATCGGGGCGCGTTTAAATATTGGCGCATCTCAACCCGCAGGCAGTTATAGTGGTTCCTTTACGGTCAATTATGTGATTAATTAGCGTCGATAAAAACATCGTGTGAGCGGAGACTTTTTAGATGCGCGATAACCTCAAAAACTACAGGCCCTTATTCTTTGGCCTAGCCTTAATTATGGTCGGCAACGGCCTTCAAGGAACATTATTAAGCGTGCGCGCCGATATCGAAGGGTTTAGCACCCTCACCACCGGTTTAATCATGTCGCTTTATTATGCAGGCTTTTTGGCAGGCTCTATTTTTGCGCCCAAGCTTGTTAGTAATGTTGGACATATCCGCGTGTTTTCGGCGCTGGCTTCGCTTGCCTCGGCCATGACGCTATTTCATGGCGCTTTTGTTGACCCTGTCAGCTGGGCGGCGGCGCGTGTGATTACTGGTTTTTGTTTTGCCGGTATTTATATTGTGATTGAAAGCTGGCTGAACGATGTTTCCAACAATGATAACCGCGGGCAAATTTTGGGAACATATTTGTTTGTCTTTTACGGCGCGATGGTTGCCGGGCAATATTTACTCAATGTCGCCTCCCCCGAAGATATCGAATTGTTCATTATTGTGTCTGTTTTGGTTTCACTTGCGCTTTTGCCAATATCGCTCAGCAAACGCCCCGCGCCTGAATTCAGCGAGCCTGAGCCTGCTTCGATAAAAGATGTTTACACCGCCTCTCCGCTTGGGGTGGTCGGCGTTTGCGTCAGCGGCCTTACAGTCGGTATCTTTTTTGCGATGGGTCCTGTTTTCGCCAACCAGTCCGGCTTTACCATCGCGCAGACAGCCAATTTTATGGCGTGTTTTGTTATGGGCGGGATGCTCGCGCAAGTGCCTATCGGCTATTTGTCAGACCGTATAGAGCGCCGCAAAGTCATTATCACCGTTTCAATTTTGGCTTGTATAGCCTCATTCCTGTGCTATTTCAGCAGTGGCCATCAAACATTGATCTACGCAATGGCCATGTTTCTAGGCGCTTCATCACTGAGTATTTACGGCCTATGCGTTGCTTACACAAACGACCATTTGCCTGCCAAAAAATATGTGGCGGCTAGCGCGCGTCTCATTTTGTTAAACGGCAGCGCCGCTCTTGTCGGCCCTTTGTTGGCGGCGGGCTTTATGACACTTTTCGGCTTTCAAATCTTCTTTGTGGTCATCGGCGTCATTTTCACCTTTATCACGCTCTTTGCACTCTACAGAACGAATGTCAGTGATGCTGTTGCCATGGAAGATCAAGTCGACTACATATCCGTTTCGCCGCGCGCCACACCATTTTTGGCGCAGATTGCCGAAGAAGATATTTTATATCCTGAGGAAACGGAAGCGCGCCAAAACAGGCCAGACGATTAAGCGGCTTCTCTCAGTTACGAGGTCACGAGTGTTCCTGCGGCCTCTAGTGCGACCTCATCCGTGAGGCCCGTGACGGAGAGAATGCTGGCAACGCTCACAAAACTGTTCACACCGCCACTACCATCAGCATCAACAGATAAAACACTGTCTGTGCCGTCATCGGTAATTCTAACAAAGTCCGTAATTGAATCCGTTATGGGGTCATACAGCGATAGCAGATCGGCTAAATTAATGGAATCATTGCCCTGATTGCCGAAATTATGAATGACATCAACATCACTAAAAGCACTAACATTTTCAAAAACAAAACTATCATTATTGTTTCCCGCATACATCTGGTCGAGGCCAGCGCCGCCATATAAAACATCGTTGCCGTTATTGGCATATAAAATATCATCGCCGTCATCACCATAAAGCGTATCATCATTATTGCCGCCATAAAGCGTGTCGTTCCCATCATAACCGCGAATGACATCATTTGCGTTACGGCCAAAGATAATATCGTCATCCGCCGATCCAGTAATGTTATCAGCCGCATTACTGCCCAAGACACGGACAATCTCTGTCATGGTCGTGATGGATGAAAAATCAATCACAGTGTTATTTGCCAAGCGGATATCTTGATTATTCCCATCAATTTCGTTGATATTCACAAAGCTTGTTGCGCCATTAAAATATAAACTATTGCCGCCTGTATAAGGGTCGGCGATGGTGTGAAAATTACGAATGATATTGTAGCCTGCGCCGCCATCAATCGTGTCACCGTAAGACTGGTTAGAATCAGATATAAAAATATCGTTGCCCGTGCCGCCATTGAGGTTATCAGCGCCGGCGCCGCCTGTTATAATATCATCGCCAGCGCCACCATTTATAGTATCGTCATTATTGCCGCCATCAATGATATCGTTACCGCCTTGGCCATCAATAACATCATCACCATTGCGCGAAACAATCGTATCATCATCTTGTGAGCCGATAACATCATCATCACTATTTGAGCCGAAGATACGGACAACTTCGCTCATGACGGCAATTGATGAAAAATCAATCACGGTATTATTCGCCAAGCGAATATCTTGATTATTGGCATCAATCTCATTGATATTCACAAAGCTTGTGGCGCTGTTAAAAAACAAACTATTGCCGCCCGTATATATATCGGCGGTCGTATGAAAATTACGGATGATATTATAGCCCGCGCCGCCGTCAATTGTGTCGCCATACCCTTCGCTGCCATCAAATATAAACACGTCGTTCCCATCGTCGCCATTGAGCGTGTCCTGTCCCGCACCGCCTCGTATCGTATCGCTACCATTGCCGCCGTTGACTGTGTCATTACCGTTGCTCCCTTGTATGACATCATCAGCATTTGAGCCTGTAATATTATCAGCCTGCCCTGACCCAAAAATCTGAACAACGCCAACGAGACTGAGTCCTGTGAAGTTAATTGTCGTGGCATTGCCAAGACGAATATCCTGTCCACTCGCATCAATTGTTTCGATGCTTATAAAATTTGTTTCGCTATCAAAATAGAGTGAATTCGCCGCCGTATAGGCTGTCGCCACATGGAAGTTTCGCACAATGTCATTTCCCGCGCCGCCATTATATGTATCGTCATAGCCATGCGTGCCATCCACAATAAACACATCGTCACCATTATTGCCGGTTAAAATATTGACGCGGTTATTGGCCTGGATGAAATCATCAAAGTTACCACCGATAATATTTTCGACATTACGCACCCTCTCAATTTGTGCGCCGACGGTTGTTTGGTTCGCGTTGGTATTTAAATTCACTGTAATGCCAACAAGCGCTGCCGAATAATCAATCGTATCAATATCGCCGCCGCCATCATAGCGGTTGAACCCCGCATCCCAGATCAGAAGATCATCGCCATTGCCGCCATTGACAACATCATCCCCAAGCCCGCCATAAAGAATGTCGTCATTATTGCCGCCATTCAAATTATCATTGCCGTCTTGACCATATAAAATGTCATTTTGGTCAAGGCCGCGTAGCGAGTCATTACCAGCGCCGCCAAAGAGAAAATCGTCACCCTCATCGCCTGATAAAGCGTCATTGCCATCCATGCCGAAAAGCTGATCTGAACCCGCGCCGCCGAAAAGACGATCATTCCCGCCATAGCCGTAAAGCGCGTCATTGCCACCATCGCCATACATTGTATCGCGCTGATTATCATCGCTTATCATGCCGGCATGCCACTCGATAACATAATTATGCGTATCGCTTCCGTTGCGATCATCCCACGCATCATCGTTGCCGCCACCATTAAACCATATCGTGCCATAAATTTGAGCACCTCCGGCATTGTTAGGCTGCCCACTGCCCCAATTCTCGTAAAAGCCATTTTCTGAATTGCTCGCTGTGCTAAACTGAAGCCCCGCTTCTGGCCCATCCATCCAAAACCAATCTTGATCCACGGCGCTATCACTCGCGCTCAACCAGATACGATTGCCTACGCCGCCCCCGCCGATAGCGTTTGTCGTACCGTTCGTGTTTCCCAATTGGTAAATGAATTCATTTTCAGCCTCTGATGTAATATTCACCAGATGGCCTGCAACGCCGCTTAATGTGGTGGCTTGTGCATCGGCCTGCGCGTCATTCCATGAAATCGAACTTCCGACAAAGCGGTAAAAGCTTCCTGTTGCTTCGCTATACACTGTTCCGGCATTGGCCGGATCGCGCAAAATTGCGGTGATCTCCGTCGTATCTAAGCCATGACCATGAAGCACATCATTGCCATTGCCGCCATTGATAGTATCGCCGCCGCTGCCGCCATTGATGTAATCATCCCCGTCATCGCCGTTTAACGTGTCGTTACGGTCTTCTCCGTATATTGTGTCAGCGCCCGTGCCGCCATTGACGATGTCTGTGCCATCCCCGCCCCATAAGCGATCATTACCAGCGCCGCCCGACAGCGTGTCGTTGCCGACATGCCCTGTCACAAAATCATCGCCGTCATCGCCATGGAGAATATCATTACCGTCGCGTCCTTGGATAATATCATCCTGCGCGCCGCCAAAAATTGTATCGATCCCCGTGCCGCCCATAATCCTATCAGCGCCGTCATCGCCATACATAATGTTCGTGCCACTGTGACCGATCAGGCGATCATCGCCGTCTTCGCCATATAAAATGTCGTTACCCGTATGCCCGACCAACACATCGTTTCCCGCCCCGCCATTAAGAACATCATCGCCATCATTGCCAAAAAGGCGGTCATTGCCGCTTTGACCAAACAAGATATCATTGCCTGCATTGCCATATAATGTGTCGTTTCCTGCGCCGCCGATCATAATATCATGACCATCTTCGCCGAAAATAACATCCGCGCCATCGCCCCCATTGATGGCATCATCGTCAAGCAATCCGCGAATGCGATCATCACCTGCGCCCCCATCAATCACATCTGCGCCGTCTGTGCCTCGTAAATCTGTGTCGTTTCCGCCCGTGCCGTTCACAGTGACAGTCCCTAAATCTGCGGCTGTGGGGTCTGTGCGCCCGAATAAATAATCAGTCGCCGGAATATTTTGCACGCTGCTTTGGCCTTGATTTAACAGAACCGCGCTTAAGTTACCACCCGCAATGCCCTGTCCGTTCACGCGAACAGCCTCAAGGCTTACTGTATCGGACGGGTCGCCAGAGCCGCCAGCAAAGCGATAAGAGAGCGAGGTCGGCGCAAAGCCCGCATATCCAAACGAAAAGGAGAGCACTGTCGTGCCCAGACCTGTTTGCGCTGTTACATTACCAGAGCCAACAACAATACCGTCGCGCAAAATTTCAAGCAAAGGATCATTGCCCGAAGCAACATTTACACTACTAATAATTTCAAGGTTGAAAAAACCCAACCGATGCTCCTTTTTGTAGAATATGGCGAAACTGCACACTCGGGCGCTTCATCATAGCAAGAGAATGATTGAGAAAACCTAAAGTTGCGTAAAATTTTATACTTTTTATTCTTGATAAAAAGCCATCAGATCTTTTCCTGCGGATGAATCGCGTTAGAATGTGCTGAATTTAAGGAGATATAGATATGTTTGAACTCATTTATTGGGATAATTACTACAATAAAATTTTGCTACTTAACCTACTGATTGTTATCGGTATTTTTACTGCGATCCGCCTCTTTTCAGGCGTTTTCTCGCGTATCAACCCTTCATATGAGCTGATCGTTAAAGATAACCCCGCCTTCGGCCTTTCAATGGCGGGCGTCACATTTGCAGTTAGTATCATTTTAAGCGGTACGATTTATGGTCGCCCTGGCCAAGATATTGGCGCGGCGGCAATCGCTATTTTAATCTATGGCGGTCTTGGTCTTGCTTTAATGATAACGACGCGCTTTATTTTTGACAAAATCACTCTGCCGCGCTTTTCTATGCGCGACCAAATCCTGCAAGGCAATATTGCGGCCTCGATCACCGATGTATCAAACATGATTGCTGTGGCCATTATCATTCGCGCCGTGATGGTGTGGGTGTCTGATAATTCGCTTGAAGGAATCATGACCATTATCGCGGCCTTTATTATTTCGCAAATCTTGCTCTGCACCGTGATGGTTTTGAAGCGGGTGATATTCGGCCGCCGCGCCGGACGCACCATCCAATCGGAAATTGAAGCCGGCAACATCGCTTTGGCGCTTCGTTTTGGCGGTCGTAATATTGCGACAGCCTTTGCCATTTCAATCGCCGCGCATTTGGTTGTGTACGAAGTTTACGACATCGCTTCGATCACAATTGCCTGGTTTGCTGTTTCCATCGCCGCAATTGCCGTGCTCAAAATTCTGGCCTTTATCGCCGAGCGCATCATCTTGTTCAAAGTTGATCTCAATAAAGAAGTTGTTGAACAGCGCAATATCGCCATCGGCGCAGTGCAGGCTGTGATTTACATTTCCATGGGGATGCTTCTCGCCTCGCTCTAGGCGCAGATTCACATCAATAAAAAGGCCGCCTCATATGTGTAAGGCGGCCTTTTTTGATTTCATAAATTAAACTCTATGCGGCTGATTTGGCCGAGCCGGTACGTTTGCTGACATGCTTTTGCCCGCCTGCTTTGCTCATAGGTTTGCCTGAAGGCTTACCCGCTGTTTTACCCGCATTGAAGGATGGCTTTCCTTGACCGCCATTGGCTGGCTTTCCTTTTTTGTGGAAAGGCTTGCCGCTGCTCTTCTTTTTGAATTTAGAGTCAGCTTGATCTTCATAACCGATCGGATCACTGCTGCGGATCGGGGCGCGTTTATCGCCATGTTTATGACCGCCTTCGGCTTTTTCGCCGGCTTTAAAGCGCTTTTTAAAGGGCTTTTTGTTCCCTTCGCCCGCGCCGTCAAACTTAGAATGATTGGCGTTTGCGGCTTTGCCGTAGGGCTTTTTGCCTTTGCCTTTGCCTTTGCCTTTAAACGACTTTTTCGCGCCAAATTTTTGGCCATGACTATTGCTGTTTTTGGCCAAGCTTGGGTCTAATAACACTTCAATTGCGTGCCATTTGCGCCCTTCCAGTGAAGAGACAAAGCTAACCGCAGAGCCTTGCGCGCCCGCGCGTGCTGTGCGGCCCATACGGTGAATGAAATCTTCTGCCACTTGCGGCAAATCATAATTTACCACATGCTCAATATGCGGCACATCAAGGCCGCGCGCGGCGATGTCGGTTGCCACCAAAATACGGAAGTTTTGAACGCGGAAATTATTCATTACCTTATCGCGCTTATTCTGGCGCAAATCACCATGAAGCGCATCGGCTGTAAAACCATCTTGACGCAATTTTTTCGCCATTTTATCGGCGTTATATTTTGTTTTTACAAACACAATCACAGAGCCCGTACGCGCTGTCAGCTGAATTTGAAGCTCTTTATATTTATCGCCTTGTTCAATACGAATAACTTCTTGCTCGATATTAATCGCAACCACGTTGGTTTCACCCACGCTGATGCGCTCGGGATTATTCAAATATTTGTTGGAAAGCTTAACGATCTCTTTTGGCAATGTTGCCGAAAACATCAATGTCTGGCGCTCTTTAGGCAAATATTTCACAATACGGTCAAGCTGGACGCCAAAGCCCATATCAAGCATTCTGTCTGTTTCATCCAGCACCATAAAGCTTGTATTATTCAGCTTTAATGTGCCGCGCTCCAGGTGGTCGTTAATGCGGCCTGGCGTGCCCACGATAATGCGTGGATGGCGGCGTAGCTGGTTTAATTGCTTTTGCATCGACTCACCGCCAATGATGAAGGCTGTGTTGATTTTGTCTTGGCCTGCGAGCAAATCATGGATCACTTCCAAAACTTGCTTGGCAAGCTCGCGTGTCGGCGTTAAAACAATCGCGTTGCCATCGGGGGAGCGCATAATGCCCTCGACCAAAGGAATGGCAAAAGCGGCTGTTTTTCCCGTGCCTGTTTGCGCTGTTCCCAGCACATCGCGGCCACGCATGGCCGCCGGAATTGATTGTTTTTGGATGGGAGTCGGCTCGTGATACTTCATCTTGTTCAGAGCTGTCATCAGGTCTTCGGATAAGCCAAGGCTTTCAAAATTTTTCATTGTTCTTTTCTTTCGTTTTTAATTCGTTTCAATGTTCCTGTGCACCGTGCCGCAAGTTTTTGCGAACAAAGCCGTCAGATTTTACTTACCTGACATTTTGTAAATGGAACTTTGAGGAAAAAGGGGCGCTGTTACAGGAGATGTCCTGTGACCCCAAATGAAAGAAAATCGGACAAAGCCGCATGTTCAAAACAATTTTCTATATAAAGCTCTTTTCTCGGACGTTGGTCACTTTTGAAATCGTTTTCAATTGTTTCCAATCACTTAGAGTGACAAACCCGAGAGGCATTTACGCTACCACGGCCGCATTAATGACAGCTTCTAGGGATTCTGTCAAACAATTCTTATCTATAATCGCTAAAAGAGATGAAATACATATGCGAAAAGACTAATTTCAAGCTCTTTGATCGTACGTCCAAATAATACTATAGTGTGCCTCACCTATGCTAAAAACCTATAGAGTACGCGGCTTTTAGCCAAACTAATCATGGGGCTTTCTCATCGTTATTCACCCAAAATTATAAATCTCTTTGAATAGCCCCTATAAAAGTAGACACCTTGCAGTGTATAAATTAGAAGCAAGGAGACTACGATGTCAGGAATACGTTACACAGAAGAATTTAAGCGCGATGCGGTTTCACAAGTCAAAGATCGAG
>Ga0307934_1001485_pt1 | contig 14170 bp, 12 predicted proteins | sample OrgLakmetageno90_FD_201838 | JGI IMG/M metagenome (GOLD analysis project Ga0307934, IMG submission 201838) | Saline water microbial communities from Organic Lake, Antarctica - #90 | ecosystem: Environmental > Aquatic > Non-marine Saline and Alkaline > Saline | place: Antarctica: Organic Lake... | reverse complement strand
AATCTACCTGAAAAAAACAAGGAAAAAGGATTGTCTAATCAGAGACTGACAAATATTTACTTACTAATTTTTTCTATACCTGGGAGAACCTCTTGTGTACTATAGTATCATGGAACAAGAACCCAGTCACCTGAAGTTTTATTGATAAATATATTTGCTGGCAATGCTTTCAAATCAAACGTTTGTCTAGCCAATTTAGTGTCTTGTTGAAATACAAGATCATAGTTAGTGTTTTCTATACAATCATCAAAACCACTAATTCCTATTTCACGAGCCAATACAATAAGATCGTCAATACTTTCTCTAGCTCATTCATTATTGTATACACTCGTATAATATCAAAAATATTGTTTTGATGTTCATAAATCCATAGCGCACATAGTTGCCTGGTGAGCTAACTTATCCTCTCTAGAGGATCAGATGGGGAAAGATTTATATATATATTGCAGTTCTTCTGGGTATGCTTCTAAATAATCATACACAATTCATTCATCAAATGATTTTTGACAATAGATAGCATCAAAATCACAATATTGTAACCATAATATATTTCCATTTGGATTTCCTCCCACTACTCATAAAGATGAAAGACGATCTAACGTAGAGCTGTCTATAGTACCAAATGTAAAGTCTTCATGTATTTTTTGATTTCAAGAATTTTCAACAACAACTTCAGTTGTATCTTCTTCAGAAGAAGTAGTTTCATCCGTATTCTTGATACCTGTATTAGTAGCAAATTTTTTCCATACTGCAGAAAATGGATCCTTCACAGAAACCGCATCATTGCTAGTGTAATATCTCCAAATACCTCCCACAATCAAAAAAGAAAAGAGAATAGCCAACAACGTTCTGAATGTTTTCATAGCAAACATAAACAGATAAATACAAAAAGTAATAAATATTTTACAAATAAAGTCAAGTCTAATGTTAGACAATAACCTATCATTTATTTTTGAATTTTATCATAAGATAACAAAAATTCAGCAACACTTTCAAATACTCTTCATGCTGTATCTGTTCACCAAGGAGAGCTTCTAGGACGCCTTACTTGAACTGCTATCACATAATTTGTTTCAGAGTGAGTTACCATTCATACAAAGGAACCATTTGTTCGACCACGACCTCACTGATATTTTCATTTAAATGCTATTTCTGATGTTCATGTTTTTCATCAAATACCAAATCAAGGTATAGCAAGTTTCTTTAGATTCCCATTATCAATAACACTTACCAAAGCCTCTTTAATATCTCTAGATGTAGATGATTTAAATATTTTTCATTGTTGTTTATCTCACAATTGAATATAATTTTGTTGATTTGGATTATATATTGCTTCGATAATTGTTGGTTTTATATAATCTCCACCATTTACCAAAGATCCATAAGCAACCGCCATTTGCAAAGGAGTAGCAAGCAATCACTGTCCATATGTATTATTAAAAAACCTTGCTAATGAGACAAAATTGAAATCTGGCAATGTTCATGGGTCCTCTCCTGCCAATTCAATATTTGTAAATTGACCAAAACCTAATTTTTCTAAATATGAATAAAACACATATTTCGTCATTTCTTGTGCTAATCTTACCATTCATACATTACAAGAGTATTCTAGAGCATGAAGATAATTATGATCTCCAACACATTCATCAGCAATATTTGCAATCGTATATTGACCAATTTTTACAAATCAAGGATCATTATAAAAATCAAACATACTCACTGCATCAGTATCTATCGCTATACCTAAAGTAAGTGCTTTAAATATACTACCTGGCTCATATGGTAAAGCAATATTCTTGTCTACAAAGACTTGTGGTCACACATAGGTATCAAATACATATTTTTTATATTGAGGATCTACTCTTTCAATTGTAGACGCTTGACGTAATTCTTCTCATGTAAGAATAAATACTGGGATATCTATGTATGTAGGTTCTTCAATAATATACCTCTCGTCATAGGTCATAGGTCTTAGCTTATAGTGTTCTTGCGGAGAATTTGGATTAAACGTTGGATAATTAGCCAATGCTTTTACTTTTCATGTATGTGGATCAAGAACAGTAATAGCAACTGCATCTGCAACAAGTGATTGCTGATAATAACGAGCCCAAGACTCAGTTTCTTTTTGAATTACTGGATCTATAGTTAAATACACATCCACCCCATCTTCTGGTTGTTCTATCTCAAAACTATTTGCACCAACTTGACCAATCCAAGGGGTCGATAACCCAATAATTTTACCATCTCTACCATTCAGTTGTGCTTCAAAATATTGCTCAATACCATAAAATGCCTTTCCTTGTGGATCAAGATATCAAATAATATGAGACATAAACGTCTCATGTGGATAATATCTTTTTTCATATTCTTCTAAACCAAATCCATGCAACAAGGGTATACCATCAGTTTTTTCTTCAAAATATTCAGTTTTTGCATCCTTAATCATCTTTGCAATCTTCGCATTGGCATTATTTATAATTCTAACATACCTAATCTCTTGAGGATCGAACAATTGCCTAATTCTCCCCTCTTCTTCATAAAAACCATACTTCTCCAAAATACCTTGAATTCTCCTTGCATTGGCGGAAGCATTAACGACACGATCAGGAACTATGTATACATAAAATTGATCTACAATGTCTATATATGGCAGTTCAGATATTTCCTTTAAAAAGTACTCGTTATCATAGAATCATAGATAATTTCTTTGTTTAATTCATCATTCTAATGCACTTGCTAACCTTTCACCAATAAGTTGATAAGCTGTATCTTGAGTAAATCAGCTAATTACAGAAGCAATCTCTTCATCAAAGGTTTCTGGGTCAACATACCATTGACTATCACCAGTAGTAATATAAACCCCTTCTCTTTTTGGAATAATTTCATTTCTCGTAAACGTTTCCAAATTTTCTATACATGTTTTTTTATCTACATCAATCAACCCATACATCACACAAAAGTGATTGTACACAATTGGCGTTAATACTTCTATAACTTTGGGAGTATCTTTAACAAATTTAGGATCAACAAATAACGTAAAATATTCAACATTTTCAGTAAGTTGCAAACGTTTTCCTCATTTATCTGTTACATATATCTGTCACCTTTTTGCTACAAGATCTGATTTTGTATAATGCTGTCATAGCAAAACCTCTTTCCAATATCATTGTTGAATAACTTGTAAGAAGAATAGTCTCAATAATAAAATACCTAAAAGAATACCAAAAAAGATAAGAAGTTTTCTTTCTTGAGATGTTTTTTTTCGCTGCCAAAGCAGTCTATTATATTGTATATGAAGTCGATCCATGTATCTACACTACTAAAGTCAAAACGATTCAACAATAGTGTAGTTTTTTTTTAAACAACTTCCACATAACTTAGAGTTTTTTCTCATTACGTTACTCACTAAGACCTAGGAGACGTGAAACACTAATTTTGTGTGTCTGCTCATTCAACTCCCGTTCCTGATTGTACTATTAACCAGAAAATAAGACTAATAATAAACCATGCAGTACCAATAATAACTAATCCAATCAATGCATTTTTCAATATCGTCCATCACTTATTGAATCATTCTTCAGAATCACGAGAGGTAAGCATCATAAATCACCCATATAAGACCATTAGCAATGCTATCAATCACAATAGACCAAGAGTCCGGTTCACAAAGGACTTTACAACATTATCTATAAATCACTCTTCCTTATCTACAGTGACTCATCATATAGCAAAGTCTTTTCTTGCCACAATTGTATCATCTTCAGAGTCAGAGTCGTTTATTCCAAAACCAAAGTTTTTTTCAGTAGCAAAAGAACAGGCTCATATTACTGTTCCTAATAGACCCACAACAATAGATACTCCAATTCTATGAAATTTCATGTAAGCAAAATAAATTAAAGAGACTACTTATAGTATATCTAGAGTTACTCTGAATTGCAAAAACTCCCTAGCGAAATAGCTAGAGAGTTTTTTATATCATTACATACAATGAATTAGTTTTGCGTATCAGCTGCACCAACTCCTGTTGCAGTCAAGTTCACTAACCAGAAGATAATACTAATAATAAACCATGCTATACCGATCAATAAAAGACCAATAGCAGCCTGTTTCAAAATGGTCCATCATTTACTATATCTATCCTCGTTACCTGCTGCAGTCACCATAAGAAAACCACCCCATAATAGAACTATCAATGCTATCAGTGCTAATATACCCAATACCCAGTTGATTCATCATTTGATTACATTCACCAAGGCATCTTCCTGTCATCAATCAGTTGCTCATGCATCTGCTGCACCAACTACCGCCACAGCCTCAGCACTACCAGAGTCTTGCGCATTAATATATGGATTTGGAGGATTGAGTACAGGTCATGCTGCTGAAACTGTCTGCAATAGACAAGTACCACCAATCATAACTAAACTCATTCCACACATTATTTTTTTTATGATTTTCATTGTGTTACCAAGAGTTAAATACTATTTTTATTCGCATAAAATTATGATTGTGTGTCTGCAACATCAACATTAGTTGCTGATATATTTATTAGCCAGAAGATAATACTCACGATAAACCATGATACACCGATAACTATAAGACCAATAGCAGCTTGTTTCAAAATTGTCCATCACTTGCTATATCTATCCTCGCTACCAGCGGCAGTCACCATAAGCAACCCACCATAAATCAGAATAAGTAAAGCTATTAGAGCTAATATACCCAATATCCAGTTTACCCATCATTTGATCACGTTTATCAATGCATCCCCTTGTCAACCATCAGTTGCTGACGCATCATTTAGGCCGATAACTGCGACTTCTTGCGCACCGCCAGAATGTCACTCAGCCGTTAGAGGATTATCGATATTATCTAACTGTGCGTGTGTGCTAGGCACACAACACAGTCAAACAATACTTATCATACATGTTATCACAATTTTATACATTATACAAGCTGTTACTTAAGGAACTAAAGAAGATGTCTATCCACCTGTTCCTGCACCACCTGTAGCTGCTGGAGTTGTCGTCAAGTTCACCAACCAGAAGATAATACTGATCACAAACCATGCAATACCAATCAAGATAAGACCAATTGCAGCTTGTTTCAAAATTGTAAATCATTTTTTGTATTGTTCTTCATTTCCTGCTGCAGTCACCATCTGGAAACCACCCCATAGAAGAATAATAAGAGCAATCAATGCTAGAATACCTAGTATCCAGTTAATTGCACCTTTAATCACATTTACAAATCCATCTTGAGTAGATGTACCAGAACCAATAACATCTAATTGTTCTGTTGATCCTCCATCTTGGACGTCTTTATAAGGATTTTGTCCCTGGAATTGAGCTTCCACTACTGGAGTAGCCAAACCAAAGAATGCTGTCATAGCTACCATAGGAACTATAAGCAAAGTTAATACCTTTTTCATTATATGTAATAATAAGAATATAAATGATACCTTAGTATACCTAGCAATAAAATGTATGTCAAATTTTTATGACCTTTTTTTTACTTATAAATATATAATTATATCTATTCATCTATTCGACTTCTAAATGGGTAATCTTCAGGTACTGGATAATCATATATAGCTGACATACATTTCATTATATTTTTCTGCCAGTTATATGGAGATGAAGCATAAATATATCAATCCGTATTTCAGAATCTTGATAACTCATTTATCGTATAATACCCTCACAGATATTGATTATTCAATACATTATATAATGCTTTCACTCAAGCTAACGGAGAACCATACGTTACTGTATTTCAGCTATCGTCGTTTCATACATTACCTATATTGTACGTCGTTTTGAAATTTCTAAAACTTGTCTCAGCAAAACCAATACAAATACCAAAAATAGGATCAATACCTGTATCACTTGATCCATCATACCATAAAGATGGATCTCTGTAAGGCCCAGTAGCATATTTATTCAAAAATGCATCCCTTCTTTCCAAAATAGTATTTCATGGCAATACTTCTATATCATTCAAATTTACTTGTCTAGCAAAATAGTCTTGCAAGTATTTCATTCTATATTCTTGAGGCAGTTCCTCTTTAGACTCAAAAATACTAATATCCATAATACTATATGGATCTATTGCTTCACCATTCTTCATAAGTTCAAAAACAAGATGAGGAGATTCAGCGTCTAACCCAGCACCATTTGTTCCTGGTTGCCCTCCGGTACGTCATATAATTTCTCATCTTTTGACTAATTGCCCTGGTTTTACAAAAACCTCAGAAAGCGGCCTATAAAAACTAATATATCAGTGCTTATGAACTAAGACTAACCAGCTTAATGATACATCATCTGATGTATACGCTTTATATACGATACCTGGTGCAGGAGCATATAATTCGCTTCATTGTTCTACTTCTAGAGATATTCATTGAAAGCTTTCTCCATATTCTTGAGCATAGTAAGGATCATTGAAATAATACTGCACAAATTTTACAGGCATAATCGGTCGTGAAAAATATCTATTTCCATCGTCTCTATCCTTTACTTGAAGTAATTTATGTAATGGACTTCACTCTTGTATATCATTTTGCATAGAGATATTTGTAGCCTGTTGAAGCTGAGACATATGTCATTCAAGCTCATCCCTAGACAATCTAAGTTTTCCTACTCTATTATCTGCTTCATCTCTACTTGCTTTCAAATAAGACAGCAATTCATAAAAATGACTCTTTTGTTGCTGTAATTCTTCTAAGTCTCTTTTCAGACTTCTTCAAGCATTTTGATAGGCAAGTTTCGCTCTATTTAGGTCCATAATATGTTTTGTGTAACTTACTTGTTGAGTTCTAATAAGATCCAATAATACAGTTAACTTCATAGTTAACATCTGCACCAAATGATCGGAAGATAACGTATCAGCAATATTATCTGACTTAACTAACAATTTTATATCATTTATATTCAGATCCTTACCATAAAAATCATTATGCAATTTATATAAAAATGTAGTATACTCAGTAAGATTATCCTTAGAATTTCATAATGTACCTTCTAATTCTTGCACTTCTCATTTCAAATCACTGATTTGTTTCTTGAACAAGGATATTTTTGTCAATGTATCTGTCACCAATCATTTAGTCTTTTCCATATCAAATATGATACGCTCAATAGCAACTTGAATATCACTATACTCATCCTCCAGTTCCTGTCTTTTATCATCCCATTCAGAATACTCATCTGAAAGTTGTTGAAATGACTTTGAAAGATCAACTAATGTTATCTTTGCCTGCTCAACATCGATAAGAGGTAAAAAATTGGGATTACTATATACTGCCTCGACGACTGTTTTTTTCTCATCAGAAAAAATTTGCTCTTCTTCATTTGCAAATAACATAGCTGTCATAGACAGAAGTACACAAATAAACACTATACTATATCATATTCTTTGAGTCATATTATTAGTGAGTTAAACAATACAGATTTACTTTATAGTACATATATTACTTTCCTTAATTCATATGTCATACAGCATCATTTTTTACAAATGAATGGGTATCACTCTTTTTATATTTTGCTCTAACAAGCATTCTTCTTGCGTCTGAAAATAAAGGATAACAAGCCATCAACGTCAAATATATATCATCTTTATAAGCTACTAGTTCATCTGAAACTTCATCAGGATGTTTTACTACTTTTTCCTCAACTGTATACGTATGTAACTTACCTTCTCGAACAATATGTATATCTTCTCATAAATTGATCTTAGGTAATTGATAGAAAACAAAACCAAAAGGGTTATCAGCCTCCCACCCATCTACACTAGAATGTCAAAATATCAAAGAATTCCCTACACTCCCAGGCAATGCAGTAAATGGATACCTAACAACTCACTTCGTAAGCTCCTCATGGAAATCAGCAGTTGCAAGTTTTTCTTGACTCGCATACGACACATCCACAATAGATACATCTATATCCAATGATGGTACCATTAATCTATTATCTGGAACTATTGTATTGAATGCTAGTGTATACGTTGGCAATTTCGTCTCCAAATGACTAGCCAAATCATAATCAAATAAATTATTTTCACTCATTCATTGAATATTTTCTAAGACTAGCTTTGTTTCAGGGATTGCATTTGTTTTTTTCATAGAAACAGACTGTGTATTTGCTACGTACTTCAACATGTCTGAGCTAGTTGCCATCTCATATATATCTGAATGCATATATTCCCACTCTAAAACAATGGCTTTATTGAACATAACTACCATTCCAAGCAGAAAAATCCCTCAAACAATAATCACAAAATTGATCATTTCACGAACCCAACGGATTTTATATGGTGCAATAAGATAATCCAATATCATCATATGTAAAGAATCTATGATAAATCATTTCTCCAAGTAATCTCATTCTACACCAAAGCTTGAAGAAATGAAAATTCACACACCTTTACATGAGAGGATGTATTGACATAAACGTATATTAAAACATAAAAAATATACTTCTCTTGTACGGTGATCACTTATGGTTATCATGCGAACAATTTTATATGTAGTACTCAATCATGAACTTAAAATTTTTACGCACTATGAGTGTTTGATTCCTCATGTGAACAGCAGATATCATCCCGTGAGTATCTGGAGGAACTATAGCTTTTATTACTGGCATTTATGATACGCTCATTACAAGCCTTGCGCATATTAACAAAGATCTCTTCCGTATGATTTTTGCATGATCATTCAAAAAAGCTTGGAACTATATCAACGGTACATTTCTTGTACAACTATTTTCATGAATTATCTTTGCAATTTTGCTCTTAGCAAAAACAATGACATACCTTTTGGCATATTATCCACAGTATGTTTTTTGATTTTTTTTATGACTTATTATTGCATCTATAGTATATATTGGACTACAAATCACCTGACGAAAAGTCTCAACATGAATGGCGTTAATTTCATGAATACTTATTGGCTATGGCGCAACATGAGATACTACAGTTATAGCTACTGCAGATCCTAGTTTGCTAAGCGTCCTTGTCTCATGAGCAATAGCAAGTATGGCTATGATTCTCCCATGAATTTCTTGATCATATATTTTAGTGCTTTTGGGTAAATATGGATATATTTTAGAAACACTTAGTGCTCGGATGAATAGCGTATCGCAAGGGATAGCATCATGAAATATCCAAGCAGTGTTTTGACCTGAATTTGTTGTTATCATCACATTTATTATAGGTATATGATGTGGACTATTATGATTTTCACGTATATTACAGTGGTTATTAAGCCATCATAGATCATTTACATTGGCTGCATTGGTAGGATGCATGATTTGAGCATTACATATACTGTGGCCTCGAAATGGTATGATGAATTGAATTGAAACTTGAATATCAGGATTTTTTGTCCTTGTATGAATATGAATAATATATGTACTTAGCAAGTATTCACCAACAAAAAAAACTACTTCGTAAGCTCGATTCTGTCGAGTATAGAATTTCTCTAGTCACCGCTCGAAGCGGGAATCCAGCACTTCCTCCGATCAAATCGAAGTAAGCTTGCACGAGTAAGGGGTTACCACTCTCTAGATCAACAACCTAGCTGAGGCATAGTAGCATATCAAGATACGCATCTATTCGTTGCACCTTTCATCCAATATATTGGATTAGTTTTCGTCTCTGTGGCCCGTTCCTTTGCTCCCCGAAGGGAAGTTCCAGAAGCTGTTAGCTCCTTACCTTTTCATCGTGTCGAGACTTTCCTCTCCACCGCATGGTGAAGTACTATATGAAGTAGTTTCCAAATTACTATATACATACTCTAAGTAATGTAAAGTTATATATATAAATAAATTACCTTACAGGTTGAATTGAAAACAACACTTACTTTAGTATAGTATTTTCTGAAGTTTGTATATTGAAGAAAGTCTGAAACAATAAAAAATTCTAGTAATTCAATTTTTTATATATAAAGACTAACTTAAGGAGTATAAAAAGTAAGTAAGTATATACTTGAATGCTACTAATAATGGTATCCAAAAATCATACTACTCTACTTCAAAAAGTGCCTTAAACAACATATTCTATTTATTTTTGATTACTGTACTATTATGGAAAGAACTGCATTGATTGTTGTATTAGTTATCTCAGGAATTTTATTCGCTGGATCAGTATTGCTTATGAGCCCAAAAGGGTGATTAGGTATGGGAATTGGTGGTGCTAGTGGAGCTGGTGACTATGGAAGTAAAAAATCTGTAGAGTGAACCCTTAAAAAGATTGCTATTTTCTCACTCGCAGCATTTATGGCATGTGTATTGTTTTTACCATATACCCAGTAAATTTCTGCTCTAACACAAACAAATACATAAAAATCTTCACACTTTATTTTGATCATAGTGATGTTTTTACATAACAAAAATACGCAATATACGTATCGAATACTTCTTTTGGTATGGCTTATAATTAGTATCCATGTTTGATATAGATATATTTCATTTTCTTCAGAAGCTGAACAAGGAAAATGATGAACTTTTGTTGAAGCTAGTACTAACAAAATTAACTACTTACCATATGTCACAAATAATGATGCTGACAAATTTTATCAGAGCTTCTTATTCAATGGATGCGTTTATCCTAGTTTTTCTTGAACAACAATAAATTACCGTGAAGAACTATGCTCTGTAGATACAACAGATTATAAAACATTTACTGTAAAAGCTTTTGAAAATAAATACTGGTCTGATGGGACTGGTATGAGTCTCAATGATATCTATTTCACCTACAATACACTTCTCAAAAATAATTATCGAAATATCGGAGCACTGGATGGATATAGCAATATTTCAATTATTGCAGATGAAGAAAATGAAACGCTACAAGTAATATTTCCAAAAGCTAGCGTGGATAATATGATATTTTTCACTAATTTTATTCTTCCTTCCCACCTTCTTGCAAATCAAGATTTAGAAACCTATGTAAGAGCATTCTACTCAAATCCAGTATGAACTAACTGTGGTATGCTGGCCGAGACAAAAAATGATAGTGATAGTATTGTCTTCGACCTGAGTAAATGTGGAGATGTTCCACTCAAGTTCTATCAAGTAAAACAATTTGAAGATCAATCTTCTTTGGATACATATATTTCATCCAAAGATAATACTATTGATATGATTATTTCTGATCAACCCTATAACTGATATGAGACAAATAAAGTTATCCTTAACACATTTGACACCATTTTCTTTAATACGCAGAGTACAATTCTTGATACACAAACAAGAAAAATATTATGAAGTACAATAATTGATTACTTTGATACTACAAATATATTAGAACCATACCTCATTAGTGATCATTATCTTTTTGATGCCTTTTTGGAAGATATACAAAAATCACAGCTCATATCTCTCTTGGATGGAAACTCTGCTATAGAAAAAGAAATTGAAGTTATTCCAGAACTGCCACAAATAGTCCGTTGGAATTCCAATAATACAACACCCCAAGAATACCTTGTTAGCGAAACTATCGATGACAAAGAAACTATAAAACTAATCTTCAATACAGCATATGATAGAATATCAGTAAGTTTCAACGATGGTGTAGAATATTTTCCAGAATCATATGTTCCTGAAGAAAAAAGTTCATACTATAATTTCAATCCAACATACAGAAATATTATACAAGGTCGTAATGTATACACAATCAAATGATATGAAGAAGGTATACATACAAGTACGTTTACACTCATAGTTCACTATCTTTCTCCACCTACTACTCCTCAAGAAGAGTTAGTAATTTCAGGTACTGAAGACTTTCAGCCAGTATCTATTATATACTACAATGAAAAAACAAGTAATGCAATTGCTGATGCGCTAAAAACAATGTTTAAACAACATGATCTCCAAAACTATTTTGTCTTTAGAAGGTATGACGATCCAGATGTATTTGCAGGTAAGATTCAATCAAAAGACTATGATATGGTCATTAGCTCAATATCTATGTGACTAAGAAAAGATATTTCTAATCTATTCAGTACTGATAATCCTACGATCAATCCATCATTATATACAGATAGTGATTTGGTCTTAGCATTAAATGAATGGTTTTTGTTCGCTCCAGAGGCAAGATGAGATATCAAACAAAGAATTGATGATATCTATGCACAGACTATGCCATTCATAATCCTTTGAAAAGAACTGTGAAGCATACATATTGAGGAAACACTCTCGTTTACCTACCCTTTGAGAATGTATGTCTTATGATGGAGAAAAGATTTTATCAAAGATTTGCCTATCTTTCAACATTTCCGTATAGATTGGGATCGTATTCGAGAAAAAGATAATTTCAAATTATTTCTCAGTACAGGAGGAAGAACTGAAAATTAGACGCATAGCATAGTATCCCGATTTATTATTTGTCGTACATTATGGATATCTTACATACTATTTTCCTAGCGATCACTTTTGTTATTTCTATATCGTTGCATGAATATGCCCATGCTTGGTCGAGTGATGCACTAGGTGATCCTACACCAAAAATGCAATGAAGACTCACACCAAATCCTCTTGTGCACATTGACCCATTATGATTTGTACTGATCTTTATCATACATTTTTGACGGGGAAGACCAGTGATTGTAAATCCTGCGTACTACAAAAATAAGCTTAGAGATGAACTTCTTGTAGCATTAGCATGACCAGCAATGAATATAGTACTTGCTATTGTGGGTACTATCATCATGCTCTTGTATGTAAAAATAGTTGGTATTGATGCGCTAATCGAACAAGATATTGTGATTCAATTTTGGCAAATGTTTTGATGGATTAATGTTGCCTTAGCGGTATTTAATATGATACCAATTTATCCTCTAGATGGGTATAGAGTTGTAAAATATCTTTGGCCTGCAGCAGGATATGCTATGGAACGTTATCGTCAATATATTTTGATAGTACTACTCGCATTCATTTTCCTTCCATGAATATTATGATTACCTTTCGATCCTATTAGCAGCATTATTATAAACGTTTCGCAAACTATCTATGCATTTATTCAAACGTGATTAAGCCTTATTTTCTTCTAATGCTGTACCATATAAGTCTATAAAATTTTTTCGTCACTTTATATTATCTTTGTCCTTATGTTAGAAAAACTAAAATCTCTCGCTGAAAAATATGAGCAGATCCAGCAAGAAATGTATAAACCTCATATCGCATCTGATCTGCAAAAATCAATGCAACTCAATAGAGAACTCTCTTCACTACAAGATACATATACCCTTTATAAACATCTAGAAAAATATACTCATCAGGTAGATGAGGCCAAAGCAATTCTCCAAAACGAACCTGGTCCAGACATGAAAGAGCTTGCCCAAATGCAACTAGACGAGGCTGAAGAACAACTAGAAGATATGGAAGAAAAAATCAAAGTTGCCCTACTTCCAAAAGATCCAAATGATGAAAGAAATATTTTCTTAGAAATTAGACCTGCAGCTGGATGAGATGAATCATGATTGTTCGCTGGAGAATTGCTTCGTATGTATCTTAGATATGCTGAATTACAATGATGGAAAGCTGAAATAATAGAACATGATAGAACAGGTATTTGAGGACTAAAATTTGCTATGGTCAAAATTGCTGGTGAAAGTGTCTATTCAAAATTAAAATTTGAAAGCTGAGTACACAGGGTTCAACGTATTCCAGATACTGAATCTCAAGGTAGAGTCCACACTTCTACGGTTACTGTTGCAGTCATGCCAGAGGTAGACGATGTCGAAATACATATAGACAAAAACGATATAGAAATGGATACATTTGCTGCCTCTTCTGCATGAGGACAAAACGCGAATAAAAATCAGACATGAGTCCGTCTTCACCATAAACCTACAGGTATTATCGTGATGGGACAAGACAGTAAATCACAGATGCAAAACAAAGAAAATGCCTTCAAAGTCCTGAAGATCAAATTATATCAAGCAGAAATGGATAAACAAATCAAAGAGCAAAAAACCAAACGTTTTGACCAAATAGGAACTGGTGATAGATCAGAAAAAATTCGTACTTATAACTTCCCTCAAGATCGTGTTACTGACCATCGTGTCAAACAATCATGGTCAAATCTACCATGAATCATGGATGGAAATATTGGAGATATAATGACAGCTATGATTGTAGAGAATCAAGCGAAGTTATTGGAAAGTAGTGAT
>Ga0307934_1001481_pt1 | contig 14218 bp, 13 predicted proteins | sample OrgLakmetageno90_FD_201838 | JGI IMG/M metagenome (GOLD analysis project Ga0307934, IMG submission 201838) | Saline water microbial communities from Organic Lake, Antarctica - #90 | ecosystem: Environmental > Aquatic > Non-marine Saline and Alkaline > Saline | place: Antarctica: Organic Lake... | reverse complement strand
GCGAATGATTTTTCCCCCTGGGGATATGACTTGGAGATCTTCAAGGCCTCAGAGCAACTGGAGGGAGTTCGCTTTGATCCTTCATCAGGTGACCCATGCAGTGGCTCCAGTGTTGTCGCTTAAAAAATTTGCGCCAACTGGGCGACCATATCAAAGGACTTATCGGAGGCTCCACGAAGCAGGCGACCGCAAACGGCAAAATTTCTATTTTCTTAAGTTAGCGCTTATGGGACAGCATCCCTCCCATGCTTTTCATTAGATTATACCAACAGCTTGTCTTAACTTGGTAAAAAATCCTGTAGTCCATACCATTTTACCAGAAAAACTAAATCAATGGTATTAAGGGTATGATCATTTTACCAGTTTTAGTTAAACGTTGGTATTACACAGATCTACTTAATTTGGGATCATCGCAGATAAAGTCACGCCTTGGTATAACTAGCTTTTGGGCTCAAACCGAACGACCTAGGTAGGCAAGAAGCCACATTTCTTTCCAAAGACGGTAGCGGCCTTCATAAGTGATTTTGCCCTCCTCCTCTTGAAGTCCACGCTTAACTAAGAATCCCAATTCTATATTGAGCCGTTCGAGTATGCGTTGTTGGTCGTTGATATCTTCCTCGGCCGATCCCTCGAACGCTGTGGGGCTAAATTGGCTGTTTAATAGGCGTTTCCTATGCAGTAGCAACAAACGCTTGAGAGAACCAACGAGCGGCTTTCTCATTAAATTCCAACTCTCTGGATAATAACCACCATAGGGTAAGAACATATTATCGGTAATTAACCGTTTATCTTCGGAAAGTTGGCTGGTCAGCGAGTAACAAGCGAGCGCACCACCCTTTCGCTTTGGGATAAACAATAATTGTATACGAGTGAATTGATCTTCGCTTTCGTAAACCAGAGCGCGTAGATGCATCTCTGCAAACAATTCTGCTTTAACTGCTGTCAACCGCTTGAATTTCTCTTTACGCAGCCAATCCCGAAGTTCTATGAATTTTGTGTCTGCTGGCCACTCGTCACCGTCCTCATTTTTCTTAAAATTGGGAAAAAGTGGGATTTCACTCCGGCTTAAAGCTTTAATCGCGATCCAATTGTAGCCCGTTTCAAGTAGAAACCAAACAGCTATTCCGGTTACAAAATGAACCCAGTCCGGTCTGGAAGAGAGTTCGAAAGCTTCTAAAAAGAAGGCAAAAAGTGCGCCAAACAGAACCCATCTTAGCCATCGGCCAAGAACCATAAAAACGGGCAAGCTCCAACGATTCGCAGCAATCGGCAGAACGATTGAAATGATAGCGGTGATAAATAAACACCATTCGAAAACTGAACTGTTAAGATCAAACATAGCTTAAATTAAGATGTATTTAGGATAGAATTGGTTCCTATAAAAATAAAAACGGGTGAAGACTTACGCTTCACCCGTTAAGAAAAGAAATTAAGAGTGCGCTTAATTCAAACGCAGCGGCATGATTACACAGATGAAGTTATCGAGTGTTTTAAAGAGCCCGGGACTCAGTTCATCTTTAAATTCGAAAAATACTTCATCTTTGGAAAGTGCTTTTAGTGGCTCCATCAAAAACTGTGGATTAAAGGCGACTTGCACTTCAGGCCCGTCGTAAGCAATCGCCATGGATTCATGGGATTCGCCATATTCAGAAGAGGAACCGGAAATTTCTAATAAGTTTTTGCTAACCTTTAATTTAACCGAGTTGTTTTTGTCACTTGTGACAAGCGCGGCACGGCGCACGCACTCCAGCATCAACTCGCGCTCGATCTTAACTCTGTGCTCGGTTTCTTTTGGAATTACCTGGCGGTAGTTCGGGTAGTTACCTTCAACAATTTTAGAGACCAAATATAGATGATCCACCAATCCGGAGCTTCCAGAGTCGTCTTCAATCGCTATTTCAAACGCTGCTTGCCGGTCGTTAAACGCGATTTTTAACTTTTCGCCTTTTCCTAGTAAGCGCTCCAGTTCGAGCACTGTCTTGGCCGGTAAAATTAAACTTCCTGCATTTTCGCTGCTGATTTCTGTCTCTAGAGCAGTTAACGCAAGCCGCCGTCCATCAGTTGCTACTAAAACTGCTTTTTCGTCGGCAAAATTGAAATAAACTCCATTAAGAATGTAGCGATTTTCGTCGCTGGATTGCGCATAGGAAACACTTTTTAACATGCCCAAAACATCTTCCTGTGAGAGTTCAAAAACGTGACGATTTTCAAAGGAAGGCAGCGGTGGAAATTCTTCTATACTGATTCCCATTATTTTGAAAAGAGAACCACCAGAAGTAATTTTGGCCTGATTGTTTTCGCTGGTTTCGACAAATACATCGCTTTGAGGCAGTTCTCGAATGATTGTGGCCAACTTACGAACGGGCAGCGTAATCCCACCAACTTCAGATACATCAGCCTTAATTCGGCATCGAATGCCCAGGTCTAAGTTCGTCGTCGTCAACGATATGTGACCTTCGGTCGCTTCGATCAACACATTGCTCAGGATAGGCATGGTGGAACGTGTAGCCACTACGTTGAGAACTTGTTGGAGACCATTACTAAAATGGTCTTTGTTGATCTTGAACTTCATGTTGTAATTTTTCGGAGATTTTAGACTTACTGGCAATGCTTATGTATTAAAGAGTATTCTTATATATAAATCTCTCCTTAACAGTATAGGCAGTGTATAAGTAGAAAAACTCAGGAAAGTATTGGCTGCAAGTAATTTAGGGTAACTTTTTGATGTTTAAAGCTCTGTTCGCTAAAAATGAATACTGTCTATGATGTGAAGAAGTTTTTTTGAATTCACACAAATTCCACACTTATTAACTTACTGTTCACTCTTTGAAAGCTCGCGCCTTTGTTTTAATTTTTTTGCTTTATATCCACGATACAAGTGTCGGATGGGTCCGTAAATAATGTAGCTGAAAAAGAGGATCGCAAAGAAAAGTTCGCGAAAAGTAAAAGCGATACCGAGTCCAAATATGAGTAAAATAAATGTGCGAAATTTCGTGCTGGTTTGCCAATCGACCTCTTTAAAACTCGGGTATTGGATGTTACTGATCATCAAATAAGCGATGCCGAGCATGAGTGGTGGCATCAGGATAGCGAGTCCGCGTAGTTCAAAACTATTTAAAACAAGGACCAAAGAAGCAATCATCCCGGCAGCTGCAGGCACCGGAAGCCCTAGAAAGTCTTTTGTCCCTTTCATTCGAGCCGCTTGCGGAAGCATCGGATGGGTGAGGACATTGAAACGTGCTAGGCGCACCCCAGCACAGAGCAGGTAAATAAATGCAATAAGCCAACCAATTTGAAGGAAGAAGGGATATTTTTCAGTCGGTTGTAAGATGAGAAAAATCATCATCATAGCGGGAGCAACACCGAAAGAGATAATGTCTGCAATCGAATCAAATTCCTTTCCAAATAAAGATTCACGGCCACCGAGCCGGGCCACTCGCCCATCGAGTGCATCGCAGATCACCCCAAAGAGAATAAACCACACAGCTTGGCTGAAATAACTGCTTATTATTTCCGGATCTGTAGCATTGTTTGCTTGAATACAGCGTAGGATAGCTAAAAAACCAAAAAACAAATTACCAGCCGTTAAGCTGTTCGGTAGTAAGTAGATGTGACTAGCTTCTTCAGAGTCTGCGTAGTTGTGCTTCTGACTGTCCTGAGGATCTTGCATAATGAATATAGAAACTTCAATTAGTCCGAATTTTCTTCTTTATGTCGGAGTGACTCTAAATATTTCCAAAAAGAATCGTGTTGCTCGGCCATAAATTCTTCAGTTACAGGAAGTTTAAATCGGAAAATAAAATCTGATAGCGTATTTTTATGTAAAATATAGTGGGCGAAGAGAGCATCATTCTTTTGCTCAAAATAGATTCGGAATTCGCCTGCTCGGACGCGGTAGTAAGTTTTTCCACTACGATGAAAACGGCCCAGGTCCTCATTCGGATTATCCAATTGTTCCTGAGTTAACGTGCTGACCACTTCAACGAGAAGCATCTGAGAACGCGTATCGAGCTGATTGAGCTCATGCATACTTTGCTCGCTGAAATTTAATTGAAACATATACTTATCAAATACGGTTGTTACTTTGCGCCTTCAGTATTTAGGATTCTTGGGCATGGGTGCAACCGCAGAATATGAATCTATGGTGTGAAGTTATTTGTGCAGATGATTTGAACAATAGCCCGCGAGTGCAAACGTTGACCAAGCGTGGATAAGATTGTTATAACCCATTTTTTCTATATATCCAAAATTAAACCACATGTTAGAACCTGTAAAAACAGAATCACTTTCTCGAAAGGCCATTGTTCTTTTATTCGACATGCATAACCGAATACTGCTTTTAAATGCGAAAAGTGATTCTTTAGAGCCGATCTCACTTTCGGTGAGCTCCTTTGATCAATCTTTTGAAACCTTTGCTGTGGAGCATCTCAGTGGGGCGCCTGCCGGGATGCAATTGTTTAGTCATACCCTTTTCGAAGACACAGAAATCGACATATATTGCGGTCTATATAACGGTGGAATGATAGGTGCCGATTATTATAGTTATAATACCATCATCGCACAAAAAGAAGACGTCGACCCCAGCTCTATTCTTGAACACATACTGCAAGTAATTGAACCCGAGTTACATCGCATCCCTTATTTGAACCAAGGTGAAAATGAATACATCTACCGCTTTCGAACGGTTAAAGAGCGCAACCGTGCTATCTATGTGGATACGCAGTCAGAAGCACTTTATCAGAGCGAACTTTGCCGCCTGATTAAACTCGCTCGTCGAACCAAAGAAAAATCTTCTGAGGACCCGGAAGTGATAGATTTTGGAGCCGTCCAATACGTGATCCCCAGCCATTTTGGTTTTTGTCTGGGCGTGCAAAATGCCATAGAACGCGCCTACGAAACAGTTGCCGCCAACCCCGATAAACGTGTGTTTATGCTAAGTGAGCTGATCCATAATCCTTTTGTTAATGAGGACCTCCTTGCCCGTGGCTTGAGATATCTTCAAACGGATAAGGGACTGCCCCTGAGAGCCGACGGGTCAATCGCCACCAGCGTTCAAGATACAGAGGCACTCTGGAACCAACTCAATGAAGAAGATATTGTCATTATACCTGCGTTTGGGGCAACCAATGCCGATAAGACCCGCCTAATTAAACGGGGTCTATCCATCCGAGAAAATGATGCCACCTGTATGCTGGTAGAAAAAGTCTGGAAAGCGGCCCGGCGCTACGCCCAAGAAGGTTACACAGTGCTCATTCATGGAAAATCGGAACATGAGGAAACCAAAGCGACTTTTTCCAACAGTTCTTCATATGGACCCGCTCTCATGCTGCGTAACATGGAGCATGTTCGCAAGCTGGGGCTTATTTTAAAAACTACGGGAGCCGAAAGGCGTAGTCTCTTTGAAGAAGCCTTCGCGGGTCTCTATTCTCCTGGATTCGACCCTGAGCGCGACCTGCAAAAAATCGCAGTAGTCAATCAAACGACCCTATTGCGCAATGAAACGCTTTCCATCATCGAATATTTAAGTGATCTACTCACTGAAATATATGGGGCCGAGAATCTGTCTGAGCACCTTTGGACAAAGGGTAAAGGTGACACGCTCTGCTACGCCACCCAAGTCAACCAAGACGCGCTCCATAAAGCAGTCGAGCACTCGATCGATGTTGCACTTGTGGTCGGAGGGAAAAATAGTTCAAACACCTTCCAACTTTATCGAGTCTGTCAGGAAAAGTTCGGACTCGATGCTCACTACATTCAGTCGGAAGCCAACATCCTCTCCAAAGACGAGATCAGGCACTACATATTTCCATATAATCTGACCGGCCCGACTCAGGCGAGTAACGAAATAAGGCCTTTTCTACCGAACAAAGAAGGTCCGCTTCGGATACTTCTAACGGGAGGTGCTTCTTGCCCCGACGGGATCATTCAGCAAGTAATCACGCGCGTGAATTCCTTATTTCCGAAAGATTCGATACGCCCACTTGAAGATATTATTTCAGATATGTGCGCGAAAAGTTGATGATTCAATAAACTGATGCTAGTCTCTAATAGTGTTAATAAGCATTACAGATTTAGAAGGCAATTTTGAGTGTTCAAGCATCTACTTTGAACTTGGAGCCGTCGTAAAGCATAAACAACACCGCTATCGCGGAGTGATTGTAGCTTGTGATCCTCGCTGCATGGCCGGTGAAAAATGGTATCAGTCGAACAAGACACAGCCCGACAGATCACAGCCATGGTATCATGTTTTGGTCCATGAAAGCGGTGGACTCAGCACCTACGTGGCACAGTCCAATCTTTTAGAAGACAGCTCGGGGCAACCAATCGAGCACCCCAGGCTGCATTGCTACTTCGAAGCTTTTTCCCAAGGCAGTTACCGACCAAAGACCCAACAAAAGAAAAGCAATTAAACCGCTTCCGTCGAGCCGACAGCCTCCGACTCTACCCCTTCAAGCACGAGCTCACCAAACAAGGTGCTCGCGGTGACCCGTTGAAAACGCACAGGCACGATTTGTCCGATCAAGCGCTCACTTGCCTTAACGAGAACAACCCGATTTCCACGTGTTCGTCCGACGAACATGGCTTCACCCTTCTTCGCAGGACCTTCAAAGAGCACATCCTCGACTTTCCCGATCAGCGACTCATTGCGCTCCAACGACCGCTTCGATAGAAGATCGAGCAGCACTTGATTGCGCGCTTCTTTAGTCTCTTTGCTAACTGGATCACCCAAAGGCTCGGCCGTAGTATCCGGTCTTACGCTATACTTAAACAGATACGCCATATCGAACCCGATCGCTTCAAAGTGATGACGGGTTAGCTCAAAGTCCTCTTCGGTTTCTCCGGGAAAGCCCACTATCACGTCGGTCGAGATATACATATCCGGCCGCACGGACCGCATCTTTTCGATAATACTCCGAAATTTCTCGATCGTGTAGGGACGCCGCATAGCTTTCAAAATGCGGTCACTCCCACTCTGCATAGGAAAGTGCAAATACTCGCAGAGCTTGGGCAGGCGGGCGTAGCACTCGATTAGGTCGTCTTTAAATCCGACTGGATGCGGACTCGTAAAACGGATTCGGTCAATCCCTTCGACCGCGTGGACCTTTTCCAGAAGTTGCACGAACGGGCTCTTTTTATCAATAAAAGGAAACTCACGCACGCCGTATTGATTCACAATTTGTCCGAGTAAGGTGACTTCACGCGTGCCGTTTGCTGCCAACTCTTCGATTTCTTCGATGATAGCTTCCATCGGACGAGCACGCTCAGCTCCTCGTGTCTTTGGCACGATGCAGTAGGAGCACTTCATGTTGCAACCCTGCATGATGCTGACAAAGGCGGTCACCTGGCGCTTGTCGCTAACGTGCGATTTAATCGTATTTTGTGAGTCGAGTTCTTCCGCCAAATCGACAATGGATGACGGACGAGGCCCCTGCCCCTGCATGCTAGCGATCATGTTGGTTAAATGATCCGGGACCCGATGAAATTTTTGTGTGCCGACGACGAGATCCAGATCCGGCAAGCGCTCCAGTAGTTCACTACCCCGGTTTTGCGCCATACAGCCCATAATCCCGATAATAAAATTTGGGTCTTTCCGTTTTCGTTTAGCAAGGTGCCCTGCCTTGCCGATAGCTTTTTGCTCCGCCTGGTCGCGCACACTGCAGGTGTTGAGCAGGACCACATCGGCCACTTTCTCATCATCGACCAAGGAGTAGCCCTTCCCCCGAAGCATCGCCGCGACCGCTTCGGAATCTCTTTCGTTCATCTGGCACCCGTAGGTTTTGATGTAGACCCGGTTCATAAGAAGTGCGGAGCATGGAGAGAAGTGACTCTGTGTAAATATTGAAAAATCGAGAAGTCTGAACGAAATGGCAGCTTCGTCTGTCTCTAATACCCCGTATCATTTGACCTAAATACTGTTTATTTGACCGGGGTGACCACTGCTTTCAGTGGATATGCTAACTTTCTGCAAAGTTGTTCAAAAATCTATTCGTCCCCGCGTTCTATTTGATCTTGGAAGATATCAAAATAAAATTCAGCCCAGTTAATGAGAATGTTTGAAAACTAGAGCGTCTCCATTCTTTTTTCAGTGAGCGACAGCTTACTCTGTATTAAATAGATGGATACTTTAAGCGTATTGAGCGGCGCGGCTAGATCCAAAAGTTCGTACCTTTTCTTAAAGAGTATTTTATCCCAACCTCATGTTTTTCGCTTTGTAGGGGCACAGTAGCTGCTAATCGTAGACATGCGTAATCAACTTTTTATATATCCTTTCCTTGCTGCTGTGACCGCAGCACTGGCTGCAGCACCGTCCGCATCTGAGCCGGAGCCACCTGTTTTGGAAGTGGTTAAGCTGGCAGATCAGACGTGGTATGAAGCGGAGGACAAGGCAGTCGCTAGAGAGATTGCCAGCCCCCGGAATTCTAAGTTAGAGCGGATGAGCATTGCTGAAATCATCATTCCGGCAGGCGTCGAGGTAGTGCCGCATCACCATATTATGGAGGAGGTGTATTATATTGTGAGTGGCGAGGGCACTATGATGGTCGAGGATGAATTTTTGATCGTTGGAGCGGGCGAAAGCGTGATTATCTCCCCGCATCAATGGCACAACATTCGCAATCACACGGAAGTCGAACTGCGCATGATTGTCACCTGCGCACCCGCGTGGGCTCCAGAGCGCTTGATCTTTGATCGCTCGAAAATGCCAGACTAAACCAGCTTGTTGAATCTCATATACGCTGTGACTATGCTTGGATCGAAATACGCTTCGACGAGATTCGATTTTTTGGATTGGTCGGAAGGTCACTGACCACTTAGTTTTAAGAAGCGCATGCAAGCACCGCACACAGTATTCGTTTATGGCACCTTGAAGCCCGGGGGGCATTATTGGCCGCAATTTTGCGAGGGCAAAGTAAGTGAGGTCACACCTGCGAAGATTCAGGGTGAGCTCTACGACTTGAACGTGGGCTATCCGGGCGTATTGCTTCGAGGGGATGATTGGGTGCAAGGCCATGTGCTGACGTTTCCTAAAGAGCAGGATTTCCAGCAGCTCGACGTGCTTGAGGGGTACCAGCCAGGTCGGCCCGATTCGGAAAACGAATACAACCGACTGCGCGTTCCCTACTTTAATTTGAAGGGTGAATCACTCGGCATGGTTTGGGCCTACGAAATGACCAATGCGACCTTTCGAAAGCACACCACCACGAAGATTAAAGACGGGAACTGGCCCTTGACGTAGGGACGCCTCGCCGAGGCGTCCGTCTTGCAGTTGATCCCGTCTGCCCATCCCCTTCATTCTCTGGCATAAGGCAGCCTACCGCGAAACCGCCCCACCTTGTTTTTAATGGCCGCACTTTCTGAAAGTTTTGAGTGCAGGTTCTTGGGGTAGTGACGCCTCGCCGAGGCGTCCGTCGTGGGCTGCCAACACGGCCATGCAGGAGTGAAACGCAGTCGTTTGGAGCGCATGATATCAATAATCGACATTTTCCGGTAATACCAAACCCCGAAACAAAGTTTCGAGGCCACGGGTCCCAGTAGCCTTGAACATGTGAATTTTCGGTGATTTTCGTAGCGTGCGAGCTTGGAAACGGTCTCAAAAAGTCATAAAACAGGCAGGAATGCCTGTGTCACGATGGCGACTGCTTAATCGTTCGTTTTTGCGGGCTTTGCTTTTTTGACGGCTTTCTTTGTCGCTGTCTTCTTGACCGCCTTCTTCGCTGCCTTTTTTTGAGCGATCTTTTTCACTGCTTTCTTAGCCACTTTCTTCGCTGCCTTTTTTGCTACAGGCTTTTTGGAAGGCTTTGAAGCAGCTGGCACTGGTTTTTGCGGAACAGGCGCTGGTGACTTTGGCTTATTATGCACGTTTCCATCGGGCTTGGGCTGATCGTCACGACTACGGTTGCGATTGCGATTACGGTTGCGCGAGGGTTTTTTGGCAGAGGGCTGACCTTGCTGATTTGGGTTGGAGGTGTCTGCTTTAGCGGGTGACGGCGCGTTGTCTGCGTTCGATTGCTTGGGCTGTGTTTGCTTGTTCGAGTTTTCGTCCGGGCCTGCTTGGTCAGGGCGTGGCTTGTTGCGGTTGCGCCCTCCCCTGCGGCGACCCCGGCGGCGCGCGTTTCCGCTTTGGTTGTCGTTCGATGGATCTGTGTTTTTTGGTGAATTGTCTTGTTTGGCTTGGTTCTGAGCAGGCTGCTTGGGCCGTGTGGGCGTATTTTCGTAGCGCTCGGGGTGGGCTTCAAAGTCTTCGATCGCGGCCGCAATTTTGTCTTCCATCTCGTCGTCGGTGTATGGAATTGTGCGATCAATGTTTTCTTTTTCCTTGGTCGGAATTTTTGGTTGTTCCGGTGGGCAGTATTCCTTGGGCGGTAGCACAACGGCAGCGTATGGATCGAGTGGTAGCGCGCTATTTGGTAGGTCTTCTGTCGCCTCGGGGCTGAGCCGAGGATGAAGGACGAGTTCGCTCGGGACGTTCGGCTCGTTCGGATCGAGGAGTTTTTCGACAACCCGGGCGACATGCTCCGGATCGATCCGGCTCTGCGCGAGCATCTCGGGGGTCGCGGAGGGATTTGCCTCAACGTTCTGTTTCAAGATAAGGTTGGTGACTCGGAGACCGACGTCGCGGCCTTGGTCGAAGAGTGCCGCATTCATCGAACGGAGCCCGCCTTCGATCAAAGCGTTGGCCGCGCTGGCTGCTTGCCCGCTCTTGTTGGTCGGAAGGATGTTAATCAGCTGCCCGCGAAACCGAAGGAGGTTGGGCAGCATTAGGCGTGTCAGCATGACGGGACCCAGTAGGCCGATTTTGAGAATCGCTTCGAGATTGCCGACGGGCAACTTTTCAAAGGCGGCTCCTGGTGTGACGTCGATTGCATGAATCAGTATATCGAGCCGATTGGATTGCTCGAGGATGCGCTCGGCTGTAGATCGAAGTGCCGTCAGATCGCTGAGATCGACAGGATGTGCGATAAAGTTGGGGTCTGCGTAAGTTACGTTTGCAAAGTTGTTGCCGATTCCGTGAACGCGGCAGCCTTGCTGTATGAGACCTTTGATGAGACGGATGCCGAGGGGTGTTTCGGCGCCGGTGACAATGGCGATATCCATAAATGTATGAAAGGGTTTCGGTTTACGGAGAACGCTTGGAAATAGGTTCGTCGACGCAGTCGAATGATTTGGAGGTTAGCTCCGTTGTTGTATTTTAGTTAGCATGCAGAGGGCACAGTTGTGATTGAGGGAAGATTTTATTTAATAACTGGCAACGGAATTCTGCAAGCTTTGATCAATTATCACTTTGCAGTCACATTGCTTCGTTGTGTGAGCTGAGCCAGTAATTCTTGATGGTTCTGCACGACGGGAGCGCCGGTTCTCGCCAAGCGATTGGCTGAGTGGTGGCCGTGTGCGAGCAGAATACAATCTGTGCCGATGGCCTGAGCGACTTCATAGTCATGCAGGGTGTCGCCTATGAGCACGGTGTCGGACAAGGGTGGTTTTAAGTTTTCGATCAGTTCCCGTCCGCGTTCAACTTTACCTTTAGCGTAAATGTTGTCCGCGCCGACGAGGCTTTTGAAATGGGTATCCAGTTGATAGTGGCGGATGCCGACTTCGAGCGCGCTTTGTTCGGCTGCCGAAAGCACGGAATGAGTCACCCCGGACTGGCTGAGTGTATGCAACATGCGATCGGTTTCCGGGTGAAGTATACACTCCTCTAACCAGCGAGCTTCATAGCCATCGATAAATTCACGGCTGACAATATCGAAGCTATCGTCTTCAAAATCAAAGCCGAGGTATTGGTAAAAGTTAATGACTGGAAAGCCAAAATGCTCTCTGTAAATAGCTTCGGATATAGGAGCGCGTTGCCGCTTATCCAGTATCGAGTTGAGGACTTCGATACAGAGCCATGCATCGTTTAGGAGGGTGCCGTTCCAGTCCCAGATTATGTGTTTGTAGGCGCTTGTCATTTTAGTCGAGTAGGTCCGGCTTACGTTGAAAAAGGACGACCGGGACCTGCATCAGAGCTAAAAAGATGAGCGAGCCCTCAAATCCGGGCACTCCCAGCCGCTCTCCGATCTCGGCCGCAGCCATATAAGCGAACATCACTGAAGCAATCATCACGAATACGAAGGCGGCTGACGTGATAACTAGCACGCCATAGATCGGCTTCCAGTTGCGCTCGGGTATGCGTTGATACGGCAGGTTTAATAATATTCCGTAGATAAGAAAATAAATACTCTTAAAACCTTCGAAGGCACCCTCCCCTCCGCTGAAAAAGCCTTTAAGGGCGAGGACGATTAAGAAAATACCAAGCAAGCGGCCTGCGCCACGTGCATAGCTTAGCCCAGGATGCGGTCTTGGCGGTTGGGTCGTGTTTGGGTCGTTAATAGAAGCATTCATAAGAATAAGTCTATTAACTGAGAACCGCTCTTTTGCTCGGCGTCAAGTATGGCTTGCTTTCGGTCGACCCCCCAGCGGTAGCCTCCGATTGTGCCATCGCTACGAAGCACACGGTGGCACGGGATTAAAAGTGATACTGGATTGGCCCCAACCGCAGTGCCCACTGCGCGCACCGCCTTAGGCTTTCCGATCGCACTGGCAATGGCGGCATAGCTGGTCGTTGCGCCATGTGGCACTTCGAGCAGCGCGGTCCAGACGGAACGTTGAAAATCGGTTCCTTTTAAACTAAGGCAGTTCCATTTATCGGAGGCCGACATTACCTGAAAGGTAGCCAACCATTTAAGGAAGCAATCTCTGAAAGCAGGATCGTTTTCTGATAATGCATCCGTGTCCGTCGTTTTAAATTCCAAGGCCAACAGCCCCTCCTGTCTAAAATCAACGTGCAACCGTCCCCAGCGAGTTGATAACTGACAGCCGATTTCGGGAGGTTGGCAAAACTCGACCAACCTAGTGAACAAATTATCATTTATACTTGCCATGCCCTGCTCCATACCCAGTTTAGATTAAAACCTACCGCAATACTCAACCTAACATTTATTATGGCCGCTAAAGCACAAATTAAAAAATCTGATCGTAACCCAGAGAGTGATCGCAAGAATCTGGATCTAGCAATCTCCGGTATCAATAAACAATTCGGTGCAGGTGCGCTCATGCGGCTCGGTGAAGCCACTAAGATGGAAATCGATGTTATATCGACAGGATCGATTGCGATCGACCTAGCGCTCGGTGTCGGCGGTCTCCCACGTGGTCGTATTTGTGAGATTTATGGTCCGGAAAGTTCGGGTAAAACGACTTTCTGTCTTAGCATTATTGCACAAGCACAGAAAGACGGTGGCAACGCGGTCTTCATCGATGTCGAGCACGCCCTCGATCCGCGATACGCCAAGATTGTTGGTGTGGACTTGGATAACCTGATGGTCTCTCAGCCCGAAAGTGGTGAAGATGCGCTCAATATTACAGAGACATTAATCCGTTCGGGAGCGGTCGATATTATTGTGATCGACTCGGTCGCTGCCCTTGTTTCTAAAAACGAACTGGATGGTCAAATGGGCGATGCTACCATGGGCGTGCAAGCACGTATGATGAGTCAGGCCATGCGCCGATTGACTGCAGCGATTAGCAAAACTCAGTGCGTGGTGCTCTTTACCAACCAAATTCGCGAAAAAATAGGTGTGATGTTTGGCAGTCCGGAAACGCAACCAGGTGGTCGTGCGCTCAAGTTCTTCTCTTCAGTGCGAATGGATATCCGTCGCATTGGACAAATCAAAGAGTCTTCTGGCAAAATAGTCGGTAACCGCACCCGGATCAAGATGGTCAAAAATAAAGTGGCCCCACCCTTCACCGAGTCTGAGTTCGACATTATGTATAACGAAGGCATTTCGCATACCGGTTCGCTGGTCGATCTCGGTGTCGAACATAAGCTGCTGGAGAAGAAGGGTTCATGGATTTCATACAAAGGCGAAATGATCGGTCAAGGCCGTGAAGCCGCCAAGTCGCATCTGATGGAAAACCCGAAGCTGGCAGACGAACTGACTGCTCTGATCATGGAGATGGTGCATCCCAAAGGTGGCGAATCACTGACCGGACGTACCAAAGAAGAAAGCGAAGCGTAGTGCTTTGCCGGGGCGTCTTCATTGGGGAGGGACACGCTCCCATAAGCGCTAACTTAAGGATTGACTAATTCTTTCGGCTTTTCGGTATTCGCACTCATGGACAATGCAGAGATTCTGAACGAAAACTGGGACACGCTGACCTCATTCTTCCCTGAGGGCTGGAC
>Ga0307934_1001474_pt1 | contig 14262 bp, 12 predicted proteins | sample OrgLakmetageno90_FD_201838 | JGI IMG/M metagenome (GOLD analysis project Ga0307934, IMG submission 201838) | Saline water microbial communities from Organic Lake, Antarctica - #90 | ecosystem: Environmental > Aquatic > Non-marine Saline and Alkaline > Saline | place: Antarctica: Organic Lake... | reverse complement strand
GCCTCGCCTGAGGTGCATGTGCGACTGACGGGGGATGAGGTGGTCATCCGCCCCATAGCAGGCACCAGGCACCGTGGAGCGTCTGAAGCTGAGGATCTGGCGCTTGAAAAAGACCTGCTTGCCGACGCCAAAGAACGCGCTGAGCACCTCATGCTCGTTGATTTGGCCCGCAACGACATCGGCCGCGTCTGCAAATACGGCTCAGTTCATGTTCCGGACTACGCGATTATTGAAAGATATTCACATGTTATGCACATTGTTTCGCAGGTCACCGGAACAATTCGCCCCGGGTGCTCTGCATACGACCTGATCAGGGCGACTTTTCCGGCCGGCACCTTGAGCGGTGCCCCCAAGGTGCGGGCTTTGCAGATTATTTCTGAACTGGAGCAGTCTCAGCGTGGGGTCTATGGCGGAGCGATCGGCTATTTTGGATTCGGCGGGAATCACGATTCCGCCATCGGTATTCGAACCGCTGTGCTTAAAGACGGTAAGATTTACATTCAGTCGGGAGCAGGTGTGGTTGCCGATTCCGTGCCCGAGAGCGAGTTCATGGAAACGGTCAATAAGGCCAAAGCGATGCTCAAGGCTGTTGCGACAGCTGAAGAAATGATAAAAAGTTAAGGCTTAGCTGTAAGCCGCCATAGGTATTGTCGATTACTCAACAGAACTCGGGAACATTTTTGTTACTGATGTCTCATAAAAGTAACCAGCAAAGTCGAACACCTTAAAACTATGGCACGAACACAGACAGCATCTCGACAAAATAATCGTCTCAGCGGCGTTCCCCGCTCGCAAGCAACTGACGATGCCGAAGACATCTCTGACGTTCGTGCATTGCCATCTGCTGATCGTAATGTCATGCGCACCTACATGCAGGAGATTGGCAAAACGCCTCTCCTGACAAAGGAGGAAGAAATCAAACTGGCGGCGCGGATTAAAAAGGGCGATAAAGCCGCACGCGATCACATGATCTCTGCAAATCTTCGCCTCGTCGTGAAGATTGCTCACGACTATAACAATTTTGGCCTGCCCCTGCTCGACCTGATCAGCGAAGGTAACATCGGTCTCATCAAAGCGGTCGAGCGTTTCGACCCTTCAAAGGGTGGCAAGCTCAGCACATACGCAGCATGGTGGATCAAGCAATCGATTAAGCGCGCCCTTGCGAATCAAAGTAAGACGATTCGCCTACCGGTCCACCTCGTCGATCGCATTTCCAAGATGCGTAGAATCACCGCACAACTTGCTGACGAATTGGATCGCGAGCCGAGCGATGAGGAAATCGCTTACACAATGGGTCTACCTGTCAACAAGGTTGCGCACCTCAAGTCAGTCAGCGTCCGCCCCTCCTCACTCGACGCCCCGATAGGCGAAGATGGCGATACCACATTCGGAGAACTGGTGGGTGATGAAAACGAGGCGAGCCCGCTGGAAAATCTACAGGAGAAGTCGGTGAGCAATGACATTAAGACTGTCATCGGCCAACTTGAGGACCGCGAAGCTGAGATTATTCACTTACGCTTCGGCTTGGATGGAAACCATCCTCTAACCTTGGAGGAGGTTGGTGAAAAGTTCGATATTACTCGCGAACGCGTCCGACAAATTCAGAACATCGCCATTCACAAGATGCGCCGTATCATGAGCGAAAACGAACGCCAAAGAACTAAAGAAGAAGTCCATCAAGAAAACATCGAGCAAAAGAAGATGGAGGTCTTGCAGGAGTTTTTTGCTGAAAAGGCTGAAGCTTAAATAATTTTCAAAGACTGTTGTCTGTTAGGATATGCCCTCCGGTGGAAACGCCGGGGGGCTTTTTCTTTTGTTGGTTCTTCGTGAATTCTTGTGAAAAATCAATGGTCAGCTTAAGTATGTAGTCTGACACCTTCGTGATAAGCTCTTCGCCCTTTTCTGCGAGTGATCTAAAGCGAATGGCACTTAGTTAAGAGCACTTATCGTAGCGGTGTACATAAGCCACCACACCGACGCTTGCCTGATCTTGTGAGCGATGCGGTGGCTGAAGCACACCGCTACGGCTGTAGATTGCACTCAATCGCTCTTAACTCAGTGCCATTCGACCTAGAGCCGATCTTCACCTTACGTTCGGAGCATTCTGCCACAGTGCGACGGCTTGTCTGGAGACTGCGCCCTACCTCTGAATCGCCATAATGGTAGGGCGCAGTCTCTCCTGGCCTGAGCGTGCCGAAGGCAGACAAGCCGTCGTGGCCTAGCCGATGACTCAGTTCATGCAGCTAATCCCACAAGAATCAACGAATCGCCCTTTTGTTGTAGCTTACCCCCGTAGAGGCTGCGCTTGTCGCCGATGATGAGCGGAGCTTCTACGAGCAGCATCGCATTTACTGAGGCAACGCTCTTAGCCGCGACGCGGCGAGCCCCGTAATGAGTAAAAGTACTCCACAAACCACAATGAACCAATCTCCGTGGCGTGTGTAAAAACTCTGTTGGCGCATCCACTCTTTAAAGTGCCTAACCGTGTAGCTGCCACCGCCGCGGAAGTAGATACTGCCGTTTTCATCATAGAGAACTTGATGCACGGAGCCGTAGGCATCAATCCAACCACTCCAACCACCGTTCCCACAACGCATGACTGGACGGCGGTTTTCGACGGCTCTTAAAACCGAATGGGCCGCGTGCTGCTCGGCTCCGCCCTCTTCGCCATACCACGCATTATTCGTCGCAACGAAAAAGACTTGCGCCCCAGCCTGAGCGCTTTCGCGCGCCAACGCAGGGAACACATCCTCGTAGCACACAAGTGAACCAATCTTCAAAGTTTGCCCGCCTATCTCCAAATCGATCAGTGCCGCCTCGGTTCCTGGAGCGAAACTTCCTTCAAGTGGCACAAATTTTTTAACGATTCGATCAAACGGAGTTGGCACATATTCACCAAACGGCACCAGCTCTCGCTTTTTATAATAGGACTCCCCCATTCTGCCATCCGGGTAGGCCAGCGCTGCTCCGTTATACCAAAGATCATCTTGCCGCTCGTAAATAATACTTCCCATCAGAATCGGCTTGCCGATCTCCTCGGATAATTTCAGCAAACGAGCTGTCATCTTTAAATCGCCTACCACTGGCCAGGGTGTCGCGGCCTCAGGCCAAAGCATGAGATCCGAACCAGAGCCATTGAGTGCCCGCGTATGCCACTCTAGAATTTTCAGATTATCCCTCTCGCGATTAGTGTCCCACTTTAATTCGGGGGCGATATAAGGCTGCACCACATCAGCGGTGAAAAGCTCATGCGAGGAAAGTTGCTGCGGGAGGGTGTTAAAGAAAATGTAGATGCAGAATCCGAGTGCTCCTAAGCCGAGATAAAGATCAGGACTGAACCAGCCAATCCACATTTTCTGCTCCCGACGAACGAAGCGACTTTTTAAAGTCTGCGCGATACAGCAGTTAAAAAAGATAAGCAAAAATGAGACGCCGTAGGCGCCCGTCCATGCAGATATCTGTAGCACTACCGGTCGCTCCCATTGGCTCAAGGCTATTGGCGCCCACGGGAAGCCCCAAAACAGCCAGCTTCGTATCCACTCAATTATAACCCAGCAGCCAGCAAGTCCGGCAAAAGCAATCAGCCTCCGCACTAGGCCCTGGTCGCCAACCTTCGGAATCACGAATCGAGCAAACACCACCCAAAGTAAAAAGAGCGCCGCCATGAGTGCGCTCAGTAGAACGGTGCCAGTCCACGTCACATGGCGCAGCCAAACAAGAATCGCGAACCAGCTCGCCCATCCTGTAGCAAACGATAACAACCAAAATAGTTTTCCACCTGGCCTTGAGTAGAGCCAGAGTAGAAGCGGCACAAAAGCTATGTAGGCCGCTTCAGCGAATTCAAAGGGGGGAATTGATAGCACCCAAAGCAGCGCGGTCGCGAAACACGACAAAATGCCCCATGTAGATTGTTGCTTCATTTCGAATTAGAACAAATTCACTCTGCGGTCAGGAATCCCGCGCGCTCGGGGTATTGCTTGATAAATTCCAGAAAAATATCTTTCGCTACGGGGCCGGCAGTGGAACCACCATGGAAGCTATCCGCTGCGCTTGAACCTTCAACCATCACTGCAACTGCGATTTGTGGATCTTCAGTCGGCGCGCAACCGATGAACCACGCCAAGTTAACCTCCTCACCATGAGCCCTGAAATCAGCGGTGCCTGTCTTGCCCGCAATACTAAGTCCTTCAATCTGCACAAGACGTCCGGTACCGTCCGGCCCCACGACTCGGCGCATTCCCTCCCAAAGATCATCCCACTCTCCCTGATTAAGTCCTATCGGCTCTCCGCCATGGTTGACCTGCTTCACATCGTCTGCTGCGTGGGCTAAAAGCGTCGGTTGAGTGCGTGTCTCTCCCCGGCTAAGCGAGGCCATAAATGTTGCCATCTGCAGGGGAGTGACCAACAAAAAGCCCTGACCGATTGCCGTGTTCGCTGTATCGCCCGGCACCCAGCCGGCCTTAACGTGTTCGCGCTTCCATTCTTTGGATGGCACGACCAATCGACTTGTTTCAAAGGGCAACTCAATGCCAGTTTTCACATGCAGCCCAAAACGTTTCGCCTCGGCACTGAGCACGTCAATACCCATCCGCAAGCCCTCAGCGTAATAATAGACATTGCAGCTGCCTTCAATTGCAGCGGCGGTATCGACTATACCGTGGCCGTTTCTGGCATGGCAACGAAACACACGGTTCCCAACACGATAGGCCCCCTGGCAGTCATGAGTCGTGTCCGGGCCGATCGTATTGGCGCGCATGCCCGCAATCGTCGTGAGAATTTTGAAAGTAGACCCGGGCGGGTAAGAGAGCTGCACTGCACGATTCAGCCATGCACCGCGCTCATTGATTTCGTCAAAGGTCTTACGCGGGATGTAGGGGCTCAGTGTATTAAGATCAAACGCGGGATGACTCGCGATGGTCAGCACCTCTCCGGTTTTGACATCTATCGCCACTGCCGCTCCCTTGCGCTCACCAAGTGCAGTTTCGGCAGCAAGCTGGATGTCGATATCAATACTCGTGATTAAATTTTCGCCTTGTTGAGGCGCGACCATCTCAAGTCGGGTATCCTGAAAGCCGAGCGGATCGACGCGCCAGATTTCCGTGCCGGCTGTGCCGGACAACCGATTGTTAAATGTTCGTTCCAGCCCCGTCTTGCCAATTTTTTTCTTAAAGGTGAAGGTCTTTAGTCCGTCGTCAGGTAGTTCTTCAGGATCGGGGCTAACGTTCTGCACGTAGCCCAACGCATGCGCAGCAGCGGAGCCATAGGGATAGTAGCGTGCTGTTCCGGTATGTATCTTTATCGGTGAGGCCACCGGAACCTGCTCTACCAGACGTGCATATTCGTCTGGTTTCAAGTCCTCCACAAGTGGCAAGGGCAACAGCAGTTGTTCATTGAAATGACGGATCACCTTTCGCGAGCTTAACGAATCCTCCCGCCCTGTGATACGGTTGATCTCATCGATGTAGCGTTGAATCACATTTTGCCGGGCAACCCATTGCAGTTGCGAGTAATCAGGTAGCGGCGGCTGCTCTGGCCGCTCCGCCTCGGAAGTCGCCTGGTAAATTTCGTCCAAACGCGACCGCTCTTCTCTTATAATAGAAGAGTATTCTAGGCGAAACTCCGGGCGTAAATCATCCAGATAAATGACTGCTGAGTAATGCGCGCGATTTCCTACCAACAGATTACCCTTTCGATCATAGATATCTCCGCGCGGCCCGGGGATGTAGATCCGGCGCTCAGTCTGCCGCTTTTCTATCTCCTCGTATTTGCGACTCGCCACAAGTTGCCGCCAGCCAAGACCCACCATGAGCACCATGGTCGCCACGATGATGATCCAGAAGAAAAAGAGTATGCGAGGATTCTCTCCCCGATGCACGTCGAACTGACTCATAGCAGCGGCAAGTCCTCAGGTTCAGTTTCCATTCGGCATACTTCAAAAAATAATCGCTCCAAGTTAAAAAACCATGGTCCGACCACAAGGAGGGCCAGATGCGAACAAAACAACGTTGTGAATATTTGTATCCAAAACCCAACTACGCCGAAATGTTCATAACCTGTTGCTAATGTCAGGGCAACCATCAGCACGAAGTTTACGACGTGTGCCAAAAGCAGTGGGTGATAATTATGCTCCGCACGGAAGCGTATGCGCATCGCAAAGATTATTGCTCCCAGAATAAGAAATGAAATTGTGAACAACCCAAAAGGGGCAGCCAAAGAGACATCCACCCAGATGCCGGTTAAAAAGGTGCAAATGAAATACGACTGATGCCGGAGATAAAGCGCGGGCAAAACGATCATGGGCCCGAGTATAAATAAATAGAACGGCCATTCAGCAGTCGCTGAATTTACCATTTGTGTGAGAAAGAGCAGAAGCGCATTCGATCCCAGTAGAACGACTGCACGGGGATCAAGGATCATGGCTCTCGATCTCTATCGGGTTAAGAGGAATCAACACAGCCACCTCGTGAAGACTGAGTAGATCCGGATCCAGCGCGACATCCCCGGCCTGAAAAATGCCGGTACTTCCAGGCTCCAGCCAAGCGACCTTGCCGATCGCAATCCCTGGTGGGAATGTGCCGCCAAGGTGAGTCGATACGAGTTGGAGCGGCTCCTTTGTATTCGCGACCAAGTCCTGCGGTGCATCACTCACCCGGCCAACCGGATCGCCAAAACCTGATTGAGCCACACCTTCATAGACCACGGGGCGCGGATCACCTTCAAACTGAGCCGCCATTCGGAAGTTGGGACTCGAAATCAACTCCACTCGGCTGGTGAAGGCATTCACCTCAACAATACGCCCAACCACGCCGCCGGAGAAGACGACGGCAGCGCCTTCAGGAATATCGTGATCACGCCCTTTCCGAAGAATTAGATGCTGCCACCATGCGCTGAGATCGCGGCGCATCACCCGAGCAACTTCGTAGCGGTATTCGCGGCGGCTCGGCAAATCAAGTATTGCCTCCAGTCGTTGAATCTCCGCCTGCAGGGTCTCGGCACGTCGGGCATTAAATTGATAATATGACTTGGCCCGGGCAATTTCCTGCCCGGCAAGTTCCAGCTCTTTCTTGGAGTGCATGCGGCGCGCCCAAAAGCCCTCCAAGTCCTCCAAATAGGAATTCGCGACCCATGCCGGTGCCTGAAACTCAGTAAAGCTCGCCTTCATGAAGGCCTTTACGCCCAAAGGTAACAACCACCACGCAAGTAGAAAGACGCCGAGGGCGACAATAGGCTTCAACTTATCGAGGCGTCTTTTCGCCACGGCCTTAAATTAGTTTTTGGGACCTGACGTCAGGTCCTTCAGAAGGAAGGCCAATTCGTGCAACACCATTCCAGTGCCGTTCGCCACTGCGCTTAGCGGGTCATCGGCGATCACAACCGGCAAGCCCGTTGCGTCGCTCAGCATCTGGTCGAGACCTTTAATCATTGCCCCACCACCGGCGAGGAAGAAGCCGCGATCCACAAGATCCGCAGACAGCTCGGGCGGACAACGCTCCAGCGCATTACGCACCAGATCAACGATCGATTGAATCGTATCGGAAAGCCCATCACGAATCTCCTGCGACGTAATGGTAATCGTCTTGGGAAGGCCGGCAACCGAATCGCGGCCACGGACTTCCATCGAAATTTCTTCTTCCAAAGGAAACGCGGATCCTACGCGAATTTTAATTTCCTCTGCCGTGCGCTCACCGATCATTAAATTATAGGCGCGTTTCATGTAGTTCACGATCGCGGTGTCGATCTCGTCACCGCCAACCCGAATACTCTTGGTAAAAACCACACCAGCCAGTGAGATAATCGCGACCTCGGTCGTGCCACCACCGATATCGACGATCATGTTGGCAGCAGGTTCGTCGATGGGCAGACCCACACCAATGGCAGCCGCCATCGGCTCTTCGAGCAGAACAACATCACGGGCCCCTGCACGAATCGCAGAGTCTTTAACCGCCCGGCGTTCGACTTCAGTGATGCCGGATGGCACCGCCACCACGATACGCGGCGCGATAAAGGTCTTCTTCCGATTCACCTTGTTGATAAAGTAGCGGAGCATCGCCTCCGTGATCTCAAAATCGGCGATCACACCGTCTTTCATCGGGCGAATCGCGGTGATGTTACCCGGTGTACGGCCCAGCATCTTTTTCGCTTCCGAGCCGACTGCACAAACCTTGCGGGTAGAGGTATAGACCGCTACCACACTGGGTTCACGAAGCACGATACCCTTTTCTTTTGCGAACACGAGGGTGTTTGCAGTGCCAAGGTCGATGCCGATGTCGTTAGAAAATAGTCCGAACACAACTTGTTTGTTTATTCAAAGGTTTTGAATGTCAATTAATTAGCATGACTAACCAACGATATGGCTATCCAGCAATCTTGAAGAAAACCCGCTTGACGGCCTGAAAGATTTGCTCGCCGTTCGGCGGGGTCGTTTCTCGACTAGGGTCGCTTTGCTTTTCGCCGTCGGCTCTAGAGGCCATTTCAGAGCTTCTGCCCGTCAGCGAGAAGGCGCTCCTTTAGCTTTGAGTAATCTACTTCCTGAACCGCTTGCTCATTCTCGATGGCCATGGCTGCAGCAGTGGCGGCGCTTTGACCAAGTATCATAAAGACCGGCTCCATGCGGATCGACCCAAAGGCAATGTGGGTCGCCGAGAGGGCCCAGGGCACGAGGAGATTTTCACATTCGTCGGCTGGTGGCACGATGGCCCGGTAAGAGATGCCATAGGCCTTGCCTCCGATGTAGGATTGGATGTCGCCTTCATTTTTGACCATACCATCGGCCACGACCCGCTGGGTATTATGAGAATCCAAGGTGTAGGCCCCCATCCCGATGGGGTCTTCGACGGGTTCTCTGCGCTTGCAGTGGTTTTCGGTCATAACGAAGTCCGAGCGCATGCGGCGGGCCTCGCGCACGTAGAGATTATAGGGCCAGTGCTTATTGTCGGTGAACTCATCCTTGGCCAGGCCCCACGCTGCATAAAAGCTCCGAATCGGCTCCGGCACCCGTGAGTGGTTCTGAAGCGTCCAGACGAGTCCGGCCTGCCAGTTCCTGTGTGCCGCGGCAAGGGCCTTGCGTTCCTCGTGGTTGAGGGTCGCCCAGTTCCAGTCGTCGCCGTAGTTCATGCCAATCCAATCGGTGGAGATACCCCCGGTATTATTGCTGTCGGTCTTGCGGTTCGGCATGAGGTCGAGCTTGAAGAAGTTTTTTTTCTGGCCCGCCTCGATCGAGCGGAAGAGTAGTTCGTAATCGGCCGCAGCGTAGCCTTCAGGCTGCGCGATCATGACGCGATTCTCGGGCACATCGGTCAACACCATGCGATAGCAGTAGGCTTGTAAGCGGTGGTCGCCGTCGCCTTTTTCGCCTCCCAGGTCGGGATTCACTCCAGGCAGCAATCCACTGGAAGAGTCGCCCTGCACGATGTAGGGGTCGATGCCATTGCGCAGCTGATTCTTTTTTGCCACACCCGTATTGCCATTACCATTTTCTCCGAATTCGGCATTCGACTCCCGGCCAATCACATAAGAGACCCCGGCCAGTGGCAGCAGGTCCCCTTCGTAAGAAGCATCGATAAACATGCAGCCTTTGATGAGTGTGCCATTCTCGAGACGGATCGCTTTGATGCGCTTGCCTTCCTTGATCACGCCTTCGTCCAGGTCGAGGCGGCCCTTGATGAGAGCAACTCCGGCTTCCGCGATCATGGCATTAAAGATCGCCTCGGTAACACTAGGCTCGAAAGTCGAGGCCAGCTCTGTCGCCGGATTGAGTGCCGGCTGCCCCTGCCCACGGTTGCCATAATCTTCGCGCTTCTGGTGGGTCCACGCCTCCGGATTTTCATAGTGTTTGTAAAGGCGGTGGTAAAATTCGCGGGAGAGCCCACCCAGGATGGCGTCATTGCCAATATCAGTCCAGCCGAGCCCACTGCTGGTCAAACCACCCAGATGCCCATATTGGGAAACCAAAATCGCCGATTTCCCCATGCGGGCGGCTTGCACCGCAGCAGTCACGCCTCCGGAGGCATCACCGTAAACCACGATGTCCGCCTGATATGTCGCAGCGACGGCTCCGCCCTGCCCGATGAGGCCCGCCAAAAGGACTCCGATTGTTATGAGTATGTTTTTTTGCATAAAGTTTTTTCTGATGTTTAAAATTCGTGATTATTTTTTAAGCAATGTAACCATCGCCTCGCCCATGGCCAGACCTACGTTCATGTAGGTTTTGGCATTTCCGCCGTAGTGGGCGTTGGATGCGCTGCCCATACTGAGGGGATGTGTGTAAACAGTGGCGACGTTACCCTTGAACTCGGGATACTTGCCGTTCTCTCCATCAACAGCGAATTGCCCATTGAGAATCATCCCCTCTGCACCGTCGGCTCCCTTCTCGGTCTGGCCAAGGGTTGCGCATACAAATTTGGCATCGGGTGCATCGAAATCCTGACGCAGGGCCTTAATCAGTTGAACCAGATTGGTTTCATAGCGACCGGCGTGGAGTTCATTGCGATCCTTATCGCCCTGCCACCATAGGAAGCCGACGACCTCATATCCACTGGCATCGGGGTAATATTCACTTAGGTTTTCAAGAATCGTTTTCGCGTTGGCCACGTCATCGTCGTATTGCTTACCCGCATACCAGGCCACCGGCTTGCCAGGATACTTCCACCCCGGGCGAGGAAGCAGTTCGGCGGTGGGATGGTCCTTGTAGCCACAATAGGTGACGCCATCCACCGTGTAACGTTCGCTGCCCGGAGGCAACAGATCCCATCCGAGACTGCGGTTGCCGATCGAGCTACGGAGCACCATGACAGGCGCATCAATTGCATTGCCGAGTTGGTGGCCGATGCCCTGATCGATGCCGATCTTCGCCCCATTTACGGTCAAAAATTGATTGCGGTCGACGTTCATCTTACCGCGTTTTTCCATCACATGCACCTGTCGCACATCGTTGCGGATAGTCCAGTTCCCTTCATCATCCATAAGGAAGGGATACAGGCCTTCTTCCTTAACGGCCTTTAGAAGATCTCCATCCTTCAGGCCACCTTCCTTGCCGACCTTACCCATTTCAAGCGTGTTCGACTGGCCCATGAGAATGAAGACCTGCACCATCTTCGACATGTCAGCTGGCTTACCATCGGGATCCGGTAGCGTGTCATTGACTTGAGCGCTGAGTGCAGGAATCGCCAGAAGGATCGTGGCACTGAGGGCGGCTAGCAGTCTCCGTGCGTTCAATGGGGATGTCTTTTTATTCATAAGTCGTGTTTTGGTTTGTAAGTTGTGATCTTGGTTTAGAGTTCCTTGCTGGCGCGCCGGTCTATGCCGTTGCCGACCACATCAAGGACGGCACCCTTGGTCCCGCTCGAATCGAGAGCCGCAATTGGCACAAAAAATGCGAACCGGGAATGCCCGGTCCGCATGTTGAAAAATCTATTTGCTGCGACTAGCGACGGCGGCGCAGCATGACCCAAGTTAAGCCGAAGCAACCTGCAAGGAGCGCGAAGGAGGAGGGCTCGGGGACGATTGTAAAATCGGTAGGTGCAAAGTCCTTGTAGGCATGGCCATCCACCAGCGAGGCTTCAAATCCCCACTTGTGGGCAAGGTAGCCTTCGACCGCATCTTGTTCGCCCACGGTGAGTGTTTCGTTGCCATAAATCACTTCCGCGATGTAGCCATCCCATCCCCGGTTATTTAAGCCGCGATCACCACCAATCTGCAGGTCGAAGTTGGTCAAGGCAAAGCCACTGTTGATGACGACACCGGGGCTGTTCAAAATCGCCGCCGCCCCACTGGTGCTGGCCGGGTTGCCGTTCGTGGAATAGGCAGCCTGCCACCTATCGCCAGTAGGAGTAGTAGTCTGATCCCCTCGATACTGGATCGTGTAGGTGGCTCCACCTGCCTGGGTTTGTGATCCAAGTGCCGTAGCAAATCCTGGGGTGCCGTTATATTGTAAAACTACCGCCGCCCACGTAGCATCAATGTTGGAAATCGCATCCATGTCCTCCGTCCGACCGGCAAACTCAAGGACATTCAGGCCGTTGATACCGGTAGTCGGACTACCAGTCACAAGTGACGGCCGATCACCATCGGTTGCCTGAACTAGATTCACGCCGTTGCCGCTCTTGTCGTTCCAATTGGTCACGTTACCGCCAGTAACGGTTGTGATCGTCGATGCGTCGGAGGCGTCATACCAGGCTGACGCGTTGATTACTATCTGTGCTTGAACACTGGTGGTAAAAAGAGAGCCTGCAGCAAAAGTCAGTGCAGCCAGAGTGCTAATTGAATTTAATTTCATGGTTAATTCGCGTGGTTAAATAAATGAAAATTTAAAGATTACCGAAAATCTCTAAATGTAAATAGAGCGTGCGATTGACAACTGGGACAAATCTCAACAGGTTTTTGCCATGCTGAAAATCCTATCCGCATCCGAGCAAGTGGCGGCGCATCTTCTGCGGGAACTGCAAAGTGGCAGGTGGACCGATACCATGCCCGGCGAGCTCAGTCTGGTGGTCGAGCTGGGGAGCCATGGCACGATGAATTTAGCTCGCGTCATAACTTGTGGACACTGCTGAAGCCGCCTTCCTTGGGAGGTCTGAAAAAACGGAAATGATAGGAATTTGCTTTTTGAGGGATGGTTGCTGGAACTGTTCATGTGTGGTCAGAAGGACGGGAAAAAGGGGGTTGGCGATCCCCCTCCTATCCACTGGCTAATTTCAATAACTTGGTTCATCGAATGATCATCCATCCGGCCAACGCGCACTCACCGCCCGCAACCACTCCCGAGCAATCAATTCATGGCCCTGCGGCAAGGGATGGATACCATCCCAGATCCAATGTTCAGGACTGACTTTCTTGGCGGCTTCATCGAAAACGTGATCCAGCTTGATGTGCACTGCGTTGAAGTCCGTGGCGATGGCCTCGACGATCCGGCTATATCGGTCAGCAAAGAAACGCTGCTCCAAGTAGAGATCTTTATCGGTGTATTTTCCTGAGCGCAGCATGAATGGGTTCATCAACACCAAACGCAAATTAGGATTGGCATCGCGGCTCTGGTTAACAATGAAGCGATAGTCGCGCTCGAAGTCGTCGGGCTTCACCTGCATGCGCGCATCGTTGGTACCAACGAGTATACTCAGTAAATCTGGCTTCATCTCGACGGCTTCAGCCTGCCAACGCTTGCGTAGGTTCGCCACCGTATGACCACTGCGCCCACGGTTATAGAAGTCGAGTTGCGCCTCCGGCATCTCCACCCCTAGGCGGGCTGCCAACAGAAACACGTAGCTGTGGCCCAGGTAGTGGTTGCGGTCCTTTTCGTCACGCCCCCACTTCATGTCAGTAATCGAGTCGCCCTGAAACAACAGGCGGCAGCCCTTTTTAAAACCAGGTAGACCTTTGGCACCCTTCGACGGCGCGCCCTTCGACGGCGTGCCTTCGGCCTGCCCAAGACATGCTACTCCCGCCGCAACGGCCCCAGTGCTTAGAAAATGACGTCGATTCATAATATCCTTAAGCTTTTACACCCATAGGCAGGCCGATCTGTTTCATCCACAGCACCTGATAAACCAGTGCCGCGAAACCAGAAAGGAACACGAGACCGAGGGCGACCCCAATCCCGCTGTTTTCCCCGATTGTCTTTTCGCCATTCATGCGGGAAGTCGATTACTCCCCGATGTCCGGCAGCTTCATTTCCTCGAACCAGATGGTCTTGTAGCAGGTGATTTTCTCGGTCCGGTGTCCCCAGCGCAGGAAGCCGTTGCAGGCGAGGAGGATCTTTCCGTCCTCGAAATGGCTGCGGAAATCGTCTGCGATCGTGGCGCCCCATGGGATGCCGGAATTACGTCCGCTGCCCGCCTGAACCGTTGCCTCATTCTTCTTTCTGTTCTCGATGCGCTCGCCGTCGATCCACACGTCGGTGCCACCGCCGATATTGTAGTGGGAGCGTCCGCCGACCAGCAGGCGATAGGCGTAGCCATCACGCAGGGGTGGAAGCTCGATCATGGAACGCATGAGTAGGGTCTCCTTGTCCCAGAAAGTATTGACCGGATTGCCACAACCACAGAAATGATCCTCACCCTTGCAGGTGCCGTAGGCGACAGGCTTGCCGTCGTAATTGGCGAAGGGAGCCTTGCCGGTCTTCCAGCCTGCGGCCTTCGATTCGAAATCTGCGGTGAACCAGTTCCCGGCGCCGTTGGGAACCGTCACCTCCCGGAAGCGATGGCCTTGCTCCCAGAGTTTCTTCTCGGGCGGGTCAAAGGTGAGATAATGCCATTCGATCTCATCGCG